>Ga0302188_10000361_pt1 | contig 38696 bp, 34 predicted proteins | sample II_Bog_E2_1_FD_198783 | JGI IMG/M metagenome (GOLD analysis project Ga0302188, IMG submission 198783) | Peat permafrost microbial communities from Stordalen Mire near Abisko, Sweden - II_Bog_E2_1 | ecosystem: Environmental > Terrestrial > Soil > Wetlands > Peat | place: Sweden: Abisko... | reverse complement strand
AACCCCAACCCCAACCCCAACCCCAACCCCAACCCCAACCCCTATCGGAAGCATATATGAATTCATCTGTTCGTAACAAATCATGCTTGCTTTATCGATGATTTATTTCATCAGCGCCAGTCTCAATTATCATAGCTATAATTTAGTTTAAACTCAGATTATCACTGTAAATCACCTTTATTTGAATAGAACTCAATACAATGAAAAATAACAGCATTAAAATATTAAAAATTTATTCCCAAAAATATTTCTTGATTTCTTTAATAATAATACCCTTCCTTTTGTTTGCTTTCAAAAATTAATTTGCTTTTCTAATTTAAAAAATTAGTCAGCGATTATTAAAAAAAAAATAGGGGCAAAGAAAAGAGAAGTCCGGACGGGTTTCAGTAGCCACCAGCCAAATCTTAGCAATAAATCTCGAAAATATAAGCATGTTCATGACCAATATATAAAAAAAAGCCTTTTTGGTTTTTTGGCTTTGGCAATAGCAATATAAAATTATGTATTGAATAAAAAAATCTCTCCAAAGAAAGAATGAAATTTTAATTAGAATTAGTCGTCATTGGGTGGAACCAGTATGATAAAAAATAGAAAATGAAGGAATTATCTTAGAATTTAAAGTAGCATAATTGATATCAAATTCAAATTAACGCCACAGGCAAGAATTTATTAATCCGAAACAGAATTGACCATTTGATTATTTATACAATACTGTGAGGTGTCATCAAAATGACTGAATCTTAAATTTAAAGATAATTATAATAAACATATATTAATCATGACTCAATCTCTTCAAAATTGAAGTAATTCAATTCCCATTGACCCTGTTCTTAATGCAAAGTGTCCTATTATATGACTTATGAAGCCTGTTCCATCGTATTTCTATCATTCCTTTCCTTACTCCTTCTCAGCCTATTGATAGCTCTTGTCATGAACATTTTCTTATAATTACTTTTTTTAATTTTTTTTTTCTTAGTTTAGGCGACCATAATTTGTTGGAAATTCAAGTCATTCTAAAGCTCTTTGTTAAATTCTAATTTTTGTGAAGTTTCGATAAAATTACTTAGCATTTCTAAATTATTATAGATTATCTTGCTAATAGAGCGATTTAAAAATACAAAGGAGCATTTTTTTAGTCGGATGATTAAAATAATTCATCAAAGTCAAACAAAATCAGTTACCATGACATAATATCTTTTAAACCTTTTCAAATAAAAAACTTCAGCAAATTTTTATAGACTATATTTTTCTAAGAGTTTCGATTTAGACTGGTTGGTTTGTGATTGATAACAAAGGTAAAATGAACTTTTATCATGAATACAATACTATAATTTGACTGTTGCTGACCTTTGGATTAAAAAACTAATCAATATCCTTTTTGATTTAAACGGTTGTTATTCAAAAACAAAACGAAACAATTAATAATAAAATTTTTAAATGAATAAAACACTATGGAAATACCAATTTTACTTAAATTATTTAGAATCACATTTGATTTATATAAATTTTGCCAAAACGATAAAATCCACATGCATAAAGGCAAAAATTCTAGAAAACACTATTTATTAAAAACAATGTTTAATTCATGGATGCGTGAGTTAACAAAGAGAGCTGGGCAAAGACAAGCTAATTATATGCTTGGATAATAATTATTAAGGGCATAATAATTCTTAATATTCAGGAACTAAAATCAATCCTAAAATTATTGTGTTTCTCTAACACATTTAAATTCAAATAATTATTTTTGATAATTTTAACTTATCTTCGACTCAAAACATAATTACCATCTACAATTTTTTTTATCCTGTAGTTTTATCCTGCGAAATTTTAAAGGGCTTAATTTTGTCAGTATATAAGAATTAAACCGGATAAAAATAATTAAATATTTTAAATTTGGCGGCGAGAGGGCAAATTTAAAATATTTCAAGTTTATAATAAGCAAAGTTAATGTGGATTAAGACCGTTGAGGATACCAATCTCATTCCCTTCAAGCTCTTTGACACCCCCGCGAAACAAGATTTCAAGTGCAGAATTGTTAGCAAGATTATTAGTTCCCTAGCTCAATTGCAAATGGGAAATCTCGAAATGGAGGAAGAAGATGATGATGCTGTCAAAGCGAACCGGTTCATCAACAATTTTGAATAAACAGAAAAACCATGATTTGCATATTGTTTCTGAGTGTAAACAAGTCATCCTATATTTATGAATTTTAAACTATGAATAAATTTAAAGAACATTGCTCCTGATGTAAAGAGTCATAATTAAAACAATTAGCCCCGAAGAGCCTAGAAAAATAGTTATCAAGCATAAATATCCAATGGAATATTCAATCTTAATATGATTATAAGAAATTTTATTTCTTCTCAACAATAATTCTTTAAATTCCCGGTGCAAATCCAAATTTAATATTGATGGTAAATATAATTCGCTATTGATCCCTTCCTCAATAAGTTTCGATATAATTGAAAATCATTTATCTGCGATGCAAAATATTTTATTGCTCGTCAATAATCATAGGGCACTTGGTTAATTAGCATATTGCATGCAGAATTTATATAACTCTAAGAACAAACGTTGGACATGAAATAACTAATGAGAAAAATCGTAGCGGGTCCAAAAAAGAAGACTCCCTATAATGGTAAAGATTTAGACCTCACTTACATAACAGACAGAGTTATTGCCATGGCTTATCCAGCCTCCAATTTCTTCTAAAAGGCATATCGAAATTCAATTGAAGATGTGGCCAGTTACTTCAACGAATATCACAAGAATAATTATCTGATCATTAATGTAAGCTGCCGCCCTTACGACTATACAATTTTTCAAGGGAGAGTCAGAGAGTATGAGTGGCCTGATCACCAGGCCCCTCCCATCACAACACTAATAGCAATAGCTTCAGAAATTAAGCATTACCTCAAAAGTATGACTGCTCTTATGCAGAAATGAAGGATGGGGTTGTGGCTGTTCATTGCAATCATGGCAAAGGAAGAACTGGCACGGCCATTATTGCTTTTATCTTATATATGGGACTTTATGAAAAAGCTCAAGATGCACTGGCTTTTTACAACTGTAGGAGGTTTCAAAGCGACAACTATGGAGTCGACCAACCTTGCCAAACACGATATCTTACTTACATCGAGCAAATCAAAAAAATACAAACAATTCCTAAGCATTTGATTGCTTATCAACTGACTGTTGTCCGTCAGAAAGGACTCCACAATAAATATTTCTTAAACATCCAAAAAACAAGAACAGGCGAGTTGCTTGGGGTTTATTACTTCGATCAATTCTCAGTTATGCAGCAAAAGCCACTAATGAGCGACTTATTTATCGAAATTATGGAAGAAACATGGAGTGGACCGAAGAGAATAGCCAGGATTAACTGCCACCCCTATTTTCTAAACCCAAATGGCATTCTGAACATGAAATAATTGAAGAAAACATTCAAAAGTTCAGAGATAAAACTATCAAAGAATGTGCATATAAACTTCGAGATTTGTTTATAATTCGAGTACTTCTGTCTCTGTCATGTCGAGGGATCTGAGGGTATCGAATGTGTATGTCATAAATAGCGCGTACTATAATAAAAATATTGGCAGAAGATGATAAACTAACTGTAGGAAGTTAAATCTGCTGAAGAGAAGGATATTTACTCATATTTTTATTATCAATCAAGCGTGCTGGAGAAACATGTTAAAAAAGAGAAGGAGGCGTATTAAAGAGATATTTAACTCATTACTCACCATATCGCTCACCTTTAAGTTGAAAAAGAAAAGGATAACTTAAAAAAGTAGTAAAGATAATGTATAATAAAGAAAGAGGTCCATAAATTAAAGAGCAGTAAGAATGACCTTACCTCTTCTTCGAGCGAAGACTAACCATGATTTTATATCTTCTTAGCTGAATAAGCATACATTTAAAGATGTTGCAATAGAGGCATGCATATGTATTTCACTTTACATATTAATAATTTATAAAAATTGACTTTGCCTAATTTAAGATTATCCGCGGCTTGTCATCTTAATGAGTAGCATGAATACTCTCAACACCAATTTTCAGAATAGAACTATCAACTGTTTGCAACCTTATAATCCCCATAAAGAGAGGGAATATATTAGAGAAATTGATAAACACACATTGTCTCAAGAAGTAACATAGTAAATAAACTCAACCATTAGAGCAATCAAGTAATCGTTTCCTCATCTTTGTATATAAAAAATCATTACATCACTTTATAAAACGTTTATACTTAAATCTTATCACCAATAATAAGGCCGTCCGAAGACAATTGAAATTGTTGACTCCTTCTAAAACTCTCAGCAAACAAAAAATCATAAAGTATACACAAAAGATACTAATGAATGCATACAAAACGACACAAGTCTAAACTTAAAATATAACTAAAATGCATCAGATAACGGAGATAATAGTTTAAGGTATCAAAAGAAAGAACGAACTTTTTCCCTTGTTGATTTTGGACAAGAAAGTTTAGATAACTTAAAAAAAATAATCGAGTGGACTCCATTTCCCAATAAATAACATCGCATGATTGCAAACAAAATCGCACCCAAGTTCAATAGCCTGGAGGAAGAGGTTAAATACTTTGAAAAAAGATTAGCGGCTAAAGCTTTTTGCTAGAGGAAGTATACCAAAGCGACCTAAGATTAGCTATCAGTACACTCTCTTAAATCAAATAGCTCACTCTATCAGAGATGGAGGAAGCAATTAAAATAATTCAATGATCCAGAACCTGATTTTGTTCCAATATGGGGATACGGAGCTCCACGAAAAGTCTATGATTATAATACATAGAGAATGGAAGAAGGCTTAATAGCACAGGTCACCAAGCATTTGCTTGCTGATGGTATGGACTAAATCAAAGATAAACGTAGGTACAAAACAGTCTCCAGCGCCCTCATAAGTTAAAGCTATCGTAGACTGTAGTTATTTATGATGCAAAACTGTGGTAGAAAAATTAGAACTGTGACTGGTCCAGAGATGCGAGCGCTTTATTCCATTTTACTTAACGCTTAAACGATCTTTAAAGAGCAATAGTATAAAACCTTCCAAAAGATAGTCAAACTTACCTTCGACCTTGGTAGTGTGTCTATCTATGAATAATCTGCACGCCAGTTATACATCAGGTCTCAAAAATGCTTAAGAGACCGGGTTGACTCACTAAACGGATAAAGCCAGATCAATGAATAATTTTTGCTCAAACATAAAGATTTCAAGATGGAAATAAGTAATTAATGCATCAATAAAACAGAGCAAAATACAAAAAGTGAAGATGGGCGGACTTTATATGCTGTTCCAAGAAACAGGAAAAAAAGCCAGTATTCTTTTGAGAGATGTAAATGATTATAAAATATTAGTTAATTATCTTATTGGATAATACATCGATATATTTTAATAATTTCTTAAAGTTTCAATTTCATAATAAAGATTTTTTATTGATTACATATTATATCGACCCTGAGACATTGGGTTTGCAATAAAATCATACAAATTATAATCATTCATCCAAAGTCGGCTTTAATTATATGGGTTTAGCGAACAAATTAAAATATTATTCTTGTTGTATCGATAAATTAATGAAAAATAACTAACAACAAATGAGCAATCTCAATAAATCTCATTTCATTAGAAGTGCGAAGAAGGAACAATTCCACATATAAAAGCAAATATTCAACTGAAATACTTAGATTCCGAGTTGGGGGATAATAAAATTGCTTAGTTGTCGATGGCAACTCTTACCTTAAACAAATATTTAAATAGCTTTGGAACAAAATATTAAATAAACTAAACTTAATGCAATAATAAGGTCAAGGTCGGTAAAATAGGGGGTTTAAGGACGATCCCAACCGCCTCAAATACCCCTCTCTCAACATTTACTTCTCTCCTCGTGTGCACCAGCAGCGCATTGACCACCGAAGCATACCTATGTGTGCCTATACCAATAAGATTGAGTCAACTAACATTAGCAAGATCTATGATCAGCCTTGTCCAGATACCAACGATCTCCGAGAGCTCACTATGGAGGATGGTTTAATTTACCAGCTTAAACAGATGAACAGGGAAATTCGCCCTGAACCACAGATAAACGGAAGACCACAAAGATCACCAAAACCCCTTAAGATTAAGGTGTTGATGTGCGTGTGCATGTACAACGAAAGCAAAAACGCCATAAACCTTACTCTCAACGGAATATATTAGAATTTGGAGAAAATGGAGGAGGAAGGAATAGCATCTGAAGAAATAGCAGTTGTGATGATGCAAGACGGTATCCTCAAACTGGTGGATGACCGAAACAAACGAACAATGGCCAAAGGAAAAAATTCAATGGTTTAATTTTTCCGAAGACTGGACTAATTAGATGGAAAACCTAAGTGTGAATTGTAGGAGCGCATCAATATCATTATAGATGAAATTGACAACTACAACCGTAGAGGTATGCAGAGTTATGTGGCCCAAAATCGTGACCTACCTTCTTCTATCGAGAAGAATATCTCTCTCCTTTATCAAAACCTCTGGCATCCTGGTATGACTGACCCTTAGAAGGATAAATTGGCAAGACAAAGACAAAGACCCTATACCAAGTATCTTAAATTGTTTAGTTGCTTTAAACATCTAAATGGTACCAAATTGTCATCCCATTTGTGGTTTTTTTAAGGTTTTTGCAGATATCTTGATCCTGAATTTATAGTCTTGCTTGATGTGGGCACAAAGCCTTAGGATTCAGGAGTTGTAAACCTTATTCGAGGATTTAACCATCCAGATGTGGGAGGAGTAACTGGCCTGATGAGTGTGGACAGCAACTTTCCCTCTGAAGAGGGAACTGGTGAAGCAGAAGCCAGTAATAATTGCTTGATCAACTTCTTTTTCTCTATTGAGAAAGCACAAGAATATGAATACATTATTGCCCATTTCATTGATAAAAATCAAGAAGGAGCGCTTGGATTTTTGCATGTGCTTCCTGGAGCATGGTCAGCTTATAAATATAAAGCTCTAATCAAATCATAAGAATACGAACCTAACTTACTCTAACATAGTTACTTTAAGATGATTCTAAACCCTTAGCTTGAAGAGAAAGACTTCCGTGAGGCTAATATGTACCTAGCTGAGGATAGAATTCTGAGTTTGGGAATCTACTGTCAGACTAAATAAAAATATATTCTACGCTATGTGCCTGACGCAATAGCCAAGACAGATCCCATGAAAACTCACTAAGATTTAATGAAACAGAGACGACGTTGGATTAATAGCAGTCTGTTTGCTTTTCTCTACGTCTATAAGAACTACTATTTCCACGCAATGGAGTCAAAACACAATTTCTTTGATAAATACGTGAAGTTAAACTTATCCATGTTTTTGGCATTGCTTTCCTTACTCAGCAGCTATATCACTCCTTCCATTTATTTCTATGTGCTCTTGCAGACTATCACCCAAATTGATATTACTAGTAACAGCGCAGCTATCGCTGCTAAGATAGTGGCTATTGCCTATGTAATGGTATACCTGGTGGCAGTCGCTGGTGGGTTAACAGGGGCGGTGTGGACTAAGCATGCGTATTTGGTGTCGGCTGTACTATCTTGCTTTACTTTTGCAATGTTAGCTCTCGTTCTTTATAATCTTGTCTTCGTTTATCTAGGATTTACAACAACCGGCATAGATTTTAACAGTTTCACACAGGTCATCATCCTTATCATGATTATTGTCAACATAGGACTTTATTACTTCTTAATACTGATGCATCTACCCACTCATCCCACATTTGTTTGGAGACTGTTTGTGGATCAGTTTAGTTATTTGACATTTCAAGGTGCATACTCACAGACCATGGTCTCGCATGCCTTTTGCAATGTTGATGACGTTTCGTGGGGAACAAAGGGATCAACAGGCTCACACGGTGGAAAGAAATATGAGACATAAAAGGTATTCTTCGTGTCCACATGGTATTTTATGCTATATTTAGGTTGTTTTATAATGCTCTTCTGTCCTACATTTACATTTACATTGATATTGTCATACCACAAAATGATACAGGCCCTGACGGCAATCGAAAGTATGTACTCATCGCTATTGCCATTTACAGTACATTACAACTTTTTGTCAAGGGTATGTTGGCAGTATATCACCACTTTAAATGGGTCCTGACTGACTGTCGCTGCCTCACTGGTATGAAATACCCTGGTCGACCTGATTTAGTCAGGACTCTTTGGAGATAACTCGACAAAGATTATAGAGAGAAAACAAAAAACCGAGTCTTTTAATGATTCACATTTAGATCCTAAATTATAATATAAAATTATAATTTATTTTGAAACATTATGAATATGGAATGAATTAAATCATATAAATAATTCAGACAAGTAGATCGATCATATTGATTGTTCAGTCTCCAAATAGGCTTGGAAGGTTTTGTTTATAGGAAAGGGTCGTTCTCCTAGGATTTTTTGAATACTGCGCACGTCCAATGTCTATTTTATTAACAATTATTATGCCAAACTAAATAACATAAATCTTACTTTCGAATATGCTGCTCGTGTTTTAGTATCATGGCCTTTGTCCTTAAAGTACAATCGCCAATTATTTTCTTAATCTCGCGATCTATGGTCCCCTCTAACTTTTAGCCGTAAGGTTTAGTGTATTGAGGATCAGGAAAAGCAATATAGCCGAGTTACGTGTCCATGCCGAACTTAGCCACGATATGATAGGCTAAGTTGTATGCTTTTTATAAATCATCATATGCACCAGTGGTTACCTCATTGAAAAAGTACTGTTAAGCACAACGACCGCCTAGAATGAAACATATTCTATCCACCAATTCTTCCTTGCTCTGCAGTTGATTCTAATTAAGAAAATACTGAGCGAAACCTAATGCGCCTTTTGATCGAGGAATAATGGTCACCTTGAGCAATGGATCTGCTCCTTACAGAAACCATGACACTACTGCATGCCCACTCTAATGATAAGCGACAGTTTTTTTCTCACTCATCGACACAAATCCTTTACGTTACACTCCACCTATAACTCTCTCAGAGGATAACTAAAAATCCATCATTTCCACCACATCTTTATTACAACGAGCAGCCAAAATAGCAGCCTAGTTGCATAGGTTAGCCAAATCAGCACCACTAAAACCAGGAGTTAAAGATGCGATTCTCTTAGCATATTCTTCCTTGGAATATTTAGGCGAAAGATGAATAGGAGTGAGATGAACCAATAAAATTTAGAATCTTCCTCGAAGGTCTGGCAATCCAACCTCAACTTCCCTGTCAAACCTTCCTGCTCTTACAAGTGCCTGATCAAGAATTTCCTTGCGGTTGGTTGCAGCTAGCACAATAACATTACTATTAGTGCCAAAACCGTCCATCTCTACGAGTAGCTGATTGAGTGTGCTTTCTCTTTCATCATTGGAACCCATCTTGTTCTGCCTCTTTTTACCGACTGCATCGAGTTCGTCGATAAAAATAATAGAGGGAGATTGTTCCTTAGCTTGATGGAATAGTTCACGTACTCGTGATGCTCCTACTCCCACGAACACTTCAACAAAATCAGATCCAGAAACAGAGAAAAACGGTACTCCGGCTTCGCCAGCACAAGCTTTGGCTAGCAGTGTTTTGCCTGTTCCAGGTGGACCAGTGAGCAGCACTCCCTTGGGTATGGTTGCTCCAAGTGCGTGATACTTCTCCGGTCTCTTCAAAAAATCGACAACCTCCATAACTTCACGTTTGCTTTCATGCAATCCAGCAACATCGGAAAACTTGATGGTGACATTTTTAACCACATCAAACTTCTTGGGCTGCGGACCCATGCCTTGCCTACCCATACCTGTTTTTGGTGCATTGATAATTGATCCGATGATGAACAAGAGGAGCAGCATGTCCATAAAATGATAGATTGTGTTCAAAAATACCTCCACACCAGTCCTTCGAATATTTGTATAGCGAATATGTCCATCCTTAACCACATACTCCAAAATTTAATCAAAAGATAATACTTCACAAAAGTATGTTTCACCATTAATCTTTCCAGTAACTTTTTTGAGTCTGATTTGTTTATTGCGAAAGTACTCCTCCTCAATAAACTGAACCTCCTCGAATGAGTTCATCTTCAATAGTTCCAAGAAAGCTTGTGGGGTCAGTTTTACTTCATATCCTAAGTACTTGTAGACCATGTATGCTCCAAGAATTACCAGCACAATTGATGATATCCTAAATTTACGATAGTACACTAATTTCATTCTATTCATAAAGAATTCGATCAATGTCTAAAACTTTTTGACCAATTGCATCGGCTTTGAAGGCGGCTTCTTCTTAGGATCATTGGGATCTGGCTTCTACCAAAAATTATTTACAAAATCAATGAAGTATTGTATGCGTGGTTTATTCGGATTTTAGTCACCTTCTTTTGGAGGCTATTCAGGGTTACTTGATGGCTATTATTATTTTTTATCTTTTTTATCCTATTTGTCATCTTTCCTATCACTGAAAGTGTATTTCACTTGGCCATAAAATGGCTAATGCACGAGTCCGGTATAACTGGACATCGATTGCTTAATTGATTCGATTCGCGGTACTGTTCTAGGCAAGATAAATTTATAAGCAAGGAACTGCTGTAAGGTTCTATTGGCAATGACTTTTCTGATCATGATTAATTATAAATAGTGGATAACAATGGAGCACAACAACGAATAACAACGTCTAGAGATAAAGCAGAAAATAAATCATATACTGTAGCCGATGATAGTGGACATTCTGATTGTCAAACCTGATAATCCTCATCGATTTATGCGTGAGTGGCTGTAAGCGCGAAGAGAATACTTCAAAAAAGTTTAGCCTTCGTCTCCAACAAAGAAGTATCTCAAACCTAAAATCTATAGTCCAAAAAAATAGAAGTGAGTCAAGGATTAAACTTTTGATTTCACCATGATTAAGCTTTTTATAATTGTTTTTTGAACTCAATACATTAAAACTTCAAGATAACCCCAACAAAATTGATCTTTCTCTTCCAGGAATATAAACGAGCAGAGAAAGTATTTGTTTTGTTCAAGCTGTTGCTAATTTATAAATATAAAAATATAATATCATTATTGAGCTGATGCAATCGTATTCACTCTCTCCAACCCGCAGCCGCATCCAAAATATTCAAAATCCCTATCCATCTAGTATGAATTCATATCCTTCCTCTTCCTAAAAGCCATTTATGTCAAACAACTACCACAGTAACGACATGAAGAGCTTTTCCTCTCCCTTCAAGCATGAAAACGATCCTCAACAAGAGTAAATCCTGAGGTAAAATTTAAATATTAAATAAAATGTGTCCTTTGCCAGAAATTATAAAGCTAGACTATACGGAGCAGATCCCAAATAGGAACAAAGCAAGCAGAGAGTACAGTAACAGTATAGAATAGAACTAAAACGACAAATAGACGAGGATCGAAGGAGAAGATAATAGCAAATAGCAAAAGAAAAAGCAGAAGATTAAAAATTGGAGAGAAAGTTTTATTAAAATATGCATATAGAAGCGCAAACCAAAGCCGATAAGAAGTAGGAGCCGAGTTACTTTGTTGTGAGATCTTCCAAAGGTAAGAGAACAAAACTCCCCAAAAGGAAAGGAAATGATAATCATGATCAGAGCATTCTCGTCAACAATTTCTTATAAAATAGTAAACTTTTTAATCAAAATGATGATGTTGAATAGCCAGAGAAGAAAACTGTAGGAAATGTTCAAAAAATAGCCAAAAGAGGTGGTTATCATAATAAAAGTTGGCTGGACAACCAACAGAATAATCAGCCAAATCAAGAGTAATTGTAGCAGTTGAGATTGTCAAAGCACTAACCAAACAAACAAGGACTGCATTCATTGCCTGATGAATATATGAATGAGATTAACTACGAATAGCAAAGGATAAGCAGATTAATGCTTAGTCAACAGAATATGCTGCGAAAGCTTGATAATTTCAAAAGAGAAATTATGGAAACAAACAAAGCATTGCAATTAGACCAAGAACTGTAGAAAGTTAGGTTTAAACTTAGGGCAAAACCGCTTAATATGGAGAAGCTACACAGTCTTCATCCAAAGGATGGCCTTGATGATATGATCTTGAATAATAGTGAGTTTTATCACTTGCCCATGATCAGCAAAAATCATAAGATTTACTAAGGAGAGAGGGAGCATAAAAAAAATAGAGATAGATAGTAAAAATTGATGGAAGAACAATCTCAAACCTCTAAGCGCATACACTAAGATGCAAACCAATAGCCCAAAGAACTCGTTCAACTCCACGACAAAACACCTGCAAATGACAAAAACATTGCTAACCCTTAATAAGTGTAACCTGCCCACTGACATCGCTTAAAAGATATGTTTAATTTTTATTTGATAAATGATGAACCCAATTTAGAATTGGCCAAAAACAGTAGCATAATATCAAGTTTCTTTTTCATTGATAAAGGGGGACAACTGTTGTTTTGGATATGGCTTGCAGCATGAACTACATGGCTGAGGGTGTGGCTGTCTGGGGGCAATTATGCAATTATCAGTTTCCTTTTGAATCCACTTGAACTCTTCTTCACGTTTGACTTGGTTTTCCTTCATCTGTTTTTTTAGGTCTCGCAGATACTTCTAAATTTGATTTCGACGTCCTTCCTATTCACGTCTAGCTGAGATTGACATCTCTTGCTGTTACTGTTGTCTTAAGATGGTCTCCCGTTCTCTCTGTTTAATCTCTGTTTCTTTCTTTGCGTTTTAAATTTCCATTTTCTTTCTTAGGTCTTCCTTTGTCATTTCCTTGTTCTTGTACTGAATTTTTTCAGCAATTTGCTTTTTGTTATCTGCATTTCTAACAAATTGCAACTGATTATCTTTCTTGTTATCTTCCCTCTCCCACTCCTATTCTTGCCTTTTTTTCATGCGGTTCATAGTGATTTGGTGGAGTAGCTGCTGCTTGTAACTGTCATCTGCCAGGAGACGATTTTCATGAGTATTGGTGGTGTCAATAAAGGGTATAATAGCACCATTTTTTTCTTCTTAAATCTGGCGTTGCCTCCTGTCTTTAGCAAAAGTGATTTGCTTCTCCAGATCCTGTCTTAGCTGATTGCGACGCTATTGGTTAAGCTGTCTTTTGTAATCCAATTCGTTTCGATACTTTCCCCCCTGTTTAGTAAGCTCTTAGCTTTGCTTTTAGACTAATGATCGTTTTTCTTCTTCCTTCTTGCGTATATTATCCTGAATTTTTCTAACATTATAGTCATTGATGCGATGTAGTTCATTTTTAGCTAACTCTTCATTGCGCAAATTGCACTCCTCCATCTTGCTAAAGGTCATCTGACTCTTACTCTGCTGTTCTTATCTCTTCTTTTGCTACTTGCGCTACTTGCGATGTTTTTAAAGTGATAATTTTTTATTGTAGCAGTCGACACATACTAAGCCCTGCTCATGTTTGTGAGTCACTCTGGATAACTGAGTGTTTCGAGAGGGAGAAAGGTTTTCATAGTTGTCGATGGACTTATTACAATTGGAGCGGGAATAGCTTCTGCGAGTGCCGCTAAATTAACGAGCACGAGGTCTGCTGCTGAGATTCATTTAAATAATACTAACAGACAATATATTAAGATAATATCACTCAAGTATAAATGATTTAATAGTAGCAAATATTTTGACTTAACTTTCAATTATTTGAATCATTATTCTTAACCAATAAAAAAGTTTAACATATCCCAACTTTGCACTTTCTTTTTTATATGGCGCCAAAGTCAATTGCCTCAAATATTTTACCAATTGACTGTCGCATTTATTCAAAGATTACGAGTGAAAAAGGCTATGTTCACTGGAATTTACTTTGCGGATAATTTGTTCAGATTTATCAAACAATTTTCAGTCTCATATTGGCATTGCTAATTTGCCTTAACTGATTCAAATTGCCTATAAAATATAAATAAATGGCAACTGAAACAATCAGAACCTACCCTCATTTTTTCATGTAGCGAGTGACCAGCTCAAACAAAAACAAGCAAGCAGTCACCAATGAGGAAATCACTAAAGTCCTCGCAAGAGAGAATGAACTTACCCTCCTCAAAGATAAGGGATTGTTCCTGGAAATCATATCGGGACTAATTCGTCGCCAGTTTATTAGCTTTGAGCTTAAATTACATGCCCTCAAACTGGAAATGTTTCCTATTGCTCGTGCACAAAGGAAGAAAGAACAGACTAATGATGACGACGATGTACCTCGGAAAAGAAAAGGCAAAAAGGCTGGCAGACCTGTTGACATCAAAAATCTGGTGGATGAAGCCTCAAGCAATCCCTCCAATGTGCTGCCTCTAACCAGCCAACAGATCAGACTCAATCAAGAAAAGGAAAAAGAAGATGCATCGAAAGGAAGCAAGCCAAGCAGCAAGTAAAACGAATTACCTCCCATCGATGATGGTTTTGTGGGGCAAATTACTGCCTTTGATGCCCAAATGGATGGAACAACTCACTTGGAGCAACCACCAGAATCTGATCACAGCAATAGCTCCAGTCAATCCAGCAGTATTTCCTCAGGAATAATCCCAAATCTTAGTCAAAAGCTGAGAATATTGGGTGGTGATGTGAGCTTTTAGGGAAAGCGAACTGCAACCAGACATATCAACACAACCGCTACCAGAAAAAAGGGGAGATTAGACATTATTGATGAAAATATTTCTTTGAATGATAGTAGGGAGACAGTGAGTAGACAAGCCAATCTGGACATTACATTGAACTGCATGAAAGAAAGAGCAAAGGAAATAGAAAAGATGGAGGCCTTTGTGTGTTTTACCAGGGCAGTTGATTAAATTGACAGGGATTTCAAAAAAAGATTAGAAACCACGGGAAATGCAGGCAAGTGGAAAAGTTTTGGACTGAAGATAAAAGGCAAAAGGTAAGGTGGAGATTTCAGAAATCCATAAATCGGATAGTACTATGAAAATGACATGCCATTTGATCAAACTGCTGACATCATCCCATCCAATTACGAAGAGCTTCCTAACACTGATTTTGCCGTTTACCAATAGCATCTGAATGTCAATATCTTCTCAGGAAACGCTGCGACCACAGTAAGCGAACTAGCTAAGGCAACTAAGAAATCAAAAGGCTTAGTATTTACAAATATGCTATTTTTGTGCCAACGTGGTGATGTTCGGATGAGGCAAGACAACCCCTAAAAATTTGGAGAGATCGCAATTGAGAGACTAGTTATGGAAGAGGCATGATTTCTATGGAATGATATAAAATGATTCCCATTTGTTACGATGGACTCTAGATGCTCCAAAATTATTATATTTCTTCTTAAAAATGCGTGTGCGCAAATCGAAAAATCATGCAACAGAGGGTAATGAGTTAAAGTGTGCCACTTTCAGAATTAGTCTGGTCACCGAACCGACTAATCATTCATTTATAGGCAGCAGGTCAAGAGAAACACTCGGGGATCGCAGAACCAGAATCATGGAACTTCCAACCTCCAAAACTACTATTAAACTTTCCACCAAACAGACTGTCGGAAACTCCACTCGCAACCTGCGCGATCGCACAACTGCAGTGCTTAGTCTCAGCAAGCTCATTAAATTACAGGCTTCAGATTTCTCAGAAGTAATTGCCCTGGAAATCGATCGTAGGCAAAGGTTTGCCCCTTAATAAGTGGATTTTTCATAACAATTGTAAAAGGTGTTTACTCTCTCATAGAAAATGAATGAATAACTCTATTCCTATCACAGTATCGAAACAAAGATGCGCCAACTCAACTAAGTTGTCAAGCTAATCGGGTCTTCTACTTTGATTTACCGAACCTTCGCTTTTGCAGGCTATTGTCTCTTTGAATATGGTAGCTACTCACTCTCTTTGTACTATTTTGACTCTGCACTTAAAAGCTTTTATGATCGGGATAATCCTGGCTACTATATTTTCTAAAAAAGATTGTAGCTACAAATTTATAAATATGTGAGTCGAATCTTTTTGGTGAAGGGTCGTTACGCGGAAGCTAAGGGATTTGCGTATAAATATCTTAGAAAAACATGGCTTTTGAATGATCTGGATGAGGAAATGTCCGCCTATGATCTGTTAGGCAAAATATATATGGAACTGCAGAATATATGTATGTGTCGTTACTTTCATTATCGCATGACCAGCGGCAAGCGTGAAAATCCTTAGATTTTATTAATGTCAAAACAGTAAATGTAGAAGTAAATGAAAGAGAAAATACAGTTTGTCTGCTACTAAACTATTAACGTATTTATCGATAAAAACGCTGCCTTCAATGATATCCTGGAAAATCACTACCGGATGCGCAGCCTTTAACATTCTCATTAAATCGGAGCTATTGATAATGAAATCAGGCAGGTTTACATTTACACTCATCATAGCCCCAACCGACAGCTTGACAACTATCATCTCCTTGAACGAAAAATGATAGAGGCAAGATCATCAAAGGAATTGCACTTCATTCGACCAAAGGGAGGTCGTAGATTGCGCAAGCTGTTCTCCGATTTCAGCGCTATGGTGCATGAGATCAGGCAGAATATATAAAACACTTGTTTTCCAACCCAATTCACCTTAAAAACAATCACCATCAAGAGCACCAAGGGCTAGCAAGATGATGACGAAGAGTGCGATTGATTTATTTTTCACTGTGCAAGTCAAAATTAAGGATAGCAATTTAAATGTTCATTGATCAATTTGCGTGCATGGTGGATATCAGATTTTAATCGATTTTAGCGATGATCTTCATCTGGAAGTCTAAGTCATAACATTATTACTGAGCTCTGTCTTTATTTAGAAACATCTGCATCGCACCTTGCTATCCTTGTCGATTTTAATCTACTCGTTGGCATCCTCATCGTGGAATATGTAAACATTCTCATTCGCACGATATTAACAGTTATTTTGAGGCATTTTACTACGTGGGATCATCACTTCCGCGTGCCCTATCTTTCCCTTTATGAATTATTATGACAGTTCTGTCGCAATGATGTCGATGACATCATTTTTTTCAGCTGAATATCCTCGTATGTACGTTTAAAGGCAATTGCGCTGAAAGTAACAGTAACTACACATCCATTTAGCTCTACTTTTGGCACACTGATTTATATTCCTTGATCTGAGTGCGTTCCAGGCATTTTGGTGATTTGTATGAGATATCCATAGTCTGGGTGGCAGCGTCCCTCGACCCTCTCTTTTAGTTTACGCAATATCTATTCATCAGAGCTGAGTTTATCCATATCATAATGCGAGAACGTCAGTTCCGCCTTTAGATATCGATTTATATAAAACATGTATACTCCAACATCACTATGACTCTATTTAAAAATATAAATTTGAGCACAATTACCAAACTACCAAAAGATATACACAGTAATAAGCTCCTTTGATTCTATAGGTGAACACTATCACTATGATAGATTTATCAATCATTCACTGAGCTTGGCAACCTATTCCTTCACCATCTTAGCCCTACTCTTACTAGTCCTTCTTTTTTCCGCCCTCCTCACTTGAGTTCACCTGTTCTTTATCAAAATCCTCAAGCATTTCGTAATGGTGATCGGTAGGCCGAGGATGTATGATGCCTGGTAGGACATTCGACAATACTTTAAGTTGCTATGCTGTGATTTGTCCTCGTTTGGGCATCTCCACTTTAAACTCGATGACAAGATGTCCGTGGATGTCCTCTTCTCTGAAAAAAGGCATGCCCAAATTTTTAACTATCTTTCGATCGTGATCTCCCACAACTTCTCCTTGTTACGTATAAATGGTATACTCCTTTCCGTCCAAATGCATAAGTGTGAAACTAAAACCCAGCAGCGCCTGAATCAGGGAGATGTGTTTTTTTATGTATAGATCTGCGCCCTTGCGAGTGAACACTTCGTGAGTCTGCTACTTGGTGACCAAAATTAAATCTCCAGCTTTTGTGTTGGGCTGAATATATTTTTATTTACCACTTCATTTCCCTCGTTTTCAAGGTTTATTACAAATCCAGGTGGAATCCCCTTTTATATGTTTACTTACAAATCCACTTATTTTTTTACAATCTTTTTGCCTTCACACTTAGAACAACGCTTGCCCTATTCGAACAACTCCCCTAATCCCTTACAAATTTAGCACTCACGTTCCATCTGTTGGTACATTCCTGGTCCCATTTGCATCATCTGCACGATTGCTCCCTGACCCCTGCATACGCCACATTTTTTAACATTTTCTCCTCCTTTTCCTTCGCAAGCTTAGCATAGCCTTGCTCTCTCATGATGATGTATTAACACTCCTCCATTGAATATTTTCTCTAGAGAGACTTAAAGTTGCATTTTTGTTGGTTGCATTTTTGGCAAATCTTTTCCGTGTTTGGCCGCTTTGGATCCACCTCCAAACATCATATTCATCATGTCTAAATTATCATGACCCTCTTGTCCCCGTGAAGCATCATAAAATTCCCTTTTCTGCGGATCACCTAAAATTGAATAGGCCTCATTGACTTAGTCATATTTTTCTGGGTCAGCTTCTTCGCTGCCAGACTGATATTTTTTGGTAAGTTATTAATACTTTGCCTCAATTTCAGTTTGCGCAGCATCTTTGCTGACTTCCAGGACTTCATAGAAGTCTAAATCTTCCTCTTCCTATTCATGTTCGCCGTCTTCACCTTATTAGTGGCCTTGTCCGAAGCCAAAAGGAAATCCTCCTCCAAAAAACATAGATCAACAAAAATATGAATATTTGAAATGACAAAAAATCCTGTTCATTGATCTGATTTTCTCGAAGTATTAATTGGTGGAGCTAAAATATGATAACAGGGCGATGATTGCCGCAATTTAAGAAATACTTATTTTTGATGATTATTCATCAGCCATCATTTTTGTTTGATTTTTTTGATTCGACCACAACAAAACAACTAAAGATGATCTTTGACTGAGTTGTACTTGGCTAAAACATCATTTGGAATATATTTGTTCAGCAAGAGAAATTATATCATTCATTTTTCAATCAAAAACTCTGGCAGCCTTCTCCAAAGGTTCAGGGACGAGCGAAAAAGGAGATACAAGTGGCAAGAAAAACCATCAGAATTGAATCGATTTAATCTTATCAATTATGTGAATTGGTCTTAAATATTTCTATTAATCGGAGTCATGACCTAAGTACTTTATATAATAATATGGGTAAGAAAGTAGAGCCTTAAAAAGTAGAATCTCATTAGGAATATTCATATGATCCCCTTTTTGAAGACTAATCAGAAAGTCTCAGCTAATCCAGTCACCAAGGCTCGCCAGCAGTAGCATCTAAAATTCAGGTTCAGCCTTAACCCATTAAAATAGATAAAATCACAAAAGGTAAAAATAAAAAAAAGACAAATGAAAAATCTTAATCAAATTAGATTAAAGCAGAGAAGGTGAGAAACTTTCAATGTGCGATCTGCCTACTTAGATACGGTTCACAAGCAGCAACTCATACTCATATCAACACCAAACATCCGGAGCGAAAGAAAAACAAGAAGAAATTAATCATAAATCTTAACAGGCTACGGCCTGAATAGAGGGACAATCATCATATTGGTATTCGCATGAAGGATATTGAATATCCAGTAATAGAAGCGGGGTGCATGGAAAAATCAGATCTTGCACTCTATAATATCTACGGGTGTATGAAAGAATTATATACTGCTAAGAAAGATCCTCGGCTTGACGTTCTTCTTTCATAGAACGACACCGATTTTTATGATGAAATTTAAGGCGATGATGTGTCAGGGGCAAATAGAGTGCCCACGGAAAGAGAAAGAAATATTGAATATTAAGTCAACATGTTAATGAGGGCTCATAAAATTACGGATCTCACTGAGAAAATAAAGGACTACTATGAATTCAAAACAATCCATGAGCAAAAATTTTACCTACGATTGGACGAAGAATTGACTAAATTCTTCAAGCCTACCTTCGCAGCACGGGTTAAACTTTAGTTAGAGATAACAGCAGCTTTAGAAAGAGATATTAATCCCTAAATACTATAGATAACAACAGATTCATCAAAAAATATTGATTCCAAACTTAGGCAGAATATGCTGGAATGTGAGAGAGAGATATGGCCAGGAGAAGATCGAAGGATTATGCAGGAAATCAAGAAGTACTATCATGAATGGGTTGGCCTAACCTGGAAATATTTGAAATAAATGATGCAGGCCGATAAGATAGCATAAAGAGCTCTACAGGCCGAACGAAGACTGCAAGGAAATAATTTCGCTGATGGAGATTTCTAAGTGATGGTTTGAATATTTTATTGCAAATATTTCCTTCTATGATTAAATTATGGGTAAAACAAACCGTCAAATGCAATATTGTCGAAATACTTCGGAGAATATAATACGACATCAACGGGGTTCGTCCTCACGGCGATGCAAAATAGCTTCACGCATACGATTGGTATCCTTAGGACCTTTGTGTTCGCCTTGACGCACGTTTACGTTTTGTATGACTTTACGCCATCCAGCTTAAATGTTTAACTTGGATAGTTCTTCTCTGTTTTCGTTTTAACGTCGTACGTTTTCTGCAGCTCTGTCATTTTTTTACTGTTCCTTGCGTGAATTGAAGTCCTCGAGTTGCAATCTGCCTTATTGTTTGCGTTTGAGTTTATCCTACCATTCTCTCTCCTAATTCGCATCATTGGTACACTCTTCTCGCGCAAACGAACCTGAAATTGTTCTTCCTCCTCTCGAATTCTTCGAGTCATCTCGTCTTCCTCGAAATCATTAAAATCATTGTCCCCGGTCTGCTCTGACTCAAGGGCAGTGGATTGTTGAAAAGCGGAGTTCGGCATAAATTCATAGACGGGGTTAGACTGATTGACTAAGTTGAGATGATGATACATTCGTTGCTAAGTGGAGCATCTGCAAAAAGATTTTCCTGCTGTTAGTAGACTGGGGGTTGATAAGCCTGTCCATTTGATGGTTGTTCGCTAACCAAAAATAATTCGTCCATATTCTTTTAGTGATTTTTAAAAAATATCTAATTTATATTAAGATTAAAACGTCAGAACAACTGCTTATAGTTAATAAGTCAAAACATATTGATAAAATTCAGATTGATAAAAAGCCATTAAGAGTTTATAAAACCTATCTTAAATTCAATTCCATTCCAGTGATAATTAATTACAACCAATCCACAATGGATAAAATCAACTCCATTCTCGACAAACTTAGATTTAACGCTCTCGATGGGTTGCCTGGTCTGGCCTTTATCCAGACGAAATACGGCGTTCGGCCGAGCTTGGTTTTACTCGGACTGTTGGCGGTACTATTCGCACTCAGTCCTCTCTTCAACACTTACTCACTGCTGGCAAGTATAATTTGCTATCTAATTCCTGCATACCTTTCGTTCTTGGCACTGGAGAGCCCAGATAAAGATGACGATACTCGCTTTCTTATATATTGGATCATCTTTTCCTTAGTAGAAGTGGGCCAACCCTTTGTGAGGTTTTTCCTCAGCAGGTTTATCTATATGATCTTTCGTATTGTATTGACCATTGCCTTGCTGCATCCTATCTCTGATCTCTCCCTTAAAATCTATAACAAACTGATTAGTCCTTTCTTGAAAAAGCATGAAAAGGAGATTGACGATGAAATAAACACTTTAACTGAAGAAGGCAAAAAGAAAGTGATCAACACAATAAAGGAGAATCTTTGAGCATGATTATGACCAAATATAGCTATTAACAAAAACTATTAAAAGATCTATCATAATTTGACTTTTCCTTAGAATAATGAATAATTGAATTGTTACTATTAACAAGCCCTTTGGCTGGTGATGAATATTGAATTAGTGAGCTCATTCTTCAATAACAATAATTTTGTAATGGCCATGGACTAAATAATTTGGGTAACAGATAGTTTCTATTCATGCTATTAAGTTTGATTTTATAACCATGAGCAAGACAGGATAGGCCCACAACAATAAGCGCACTCACTGGAAAAGACTGCATTAGGTTTCTTTCTATATAGCCACTCTTACTTTTGTAGCTTGTGCAGTAATCACAATCCCTTACTTCGAAGTCTAAAATGTCATCAGTTTATATCAATGGCTCCTCCGAATCTATAGCGTCTTCCTCTTCCTGGCTTAAATTGCCGAATTCTATAATTTTGAACACATCAACAGGAGACAAAGCTTAATCTTATCTCTTCTGTCGTTGGTGGGCAATTTTTTATACTTCTGGAGTTCCTACATTTATGATTCGTTTAACGAGGGAATGCTATATATGGTGGCCTCTTTCTTCCTCTCGCTTTCCTCATAACTCAAAATATTAGTAATTATTGCAGAAAAAGGTAAAAAGGTTCTTACGTCAATCAGTGAGGATAAGTATCAATTTTATCTTGAAATATGCTCAGGAATGGCATCGGTTTTGTTCCTAATGAGCAGTATAATCAGTATCGTAGTAGTTGACGAGGACACAACGCAGATAGTAACTGCCGTTAGCAACATTATATCCAGCTTACTGATGTTGGGCGCAGCGTACAACTTACGTAGAAAATACGAACTAACAAAAGGTAATTGAAAACATATTTAGGTTACTTAACATTGGAGCAAATGTCTTAGGTCTTAGCCATCCACTACTGACTCATTTTATATATAAGGACTCGGAGTCTATACTCAAGAAAATATCAAGGAGCGTCACTAATTGTCGCTCTCGGAGGACTGGTACTTCGATCGAAACATTTTCTCGATCTGTTACTCATTTAACCCGCTTCTTCCTAATTAATCATAAATGCGGATGTGATTTCGACTTTTCCTCTTGTCAGCAGTAACGTTTGTGGCATTCTTCCAACAGTCACGAAAAGAAGAGTCGAATTCACTGCGGTCCTGGTCGTTGTCGGATAGTTAATTGAGGTCGTGCTAAAGTTGTTCCAGTTTGAGTTGATGTTTGCCGATGGTTTTTCTCTCTGGTTTAAGTCTGCGCATTTCAAAACTATCAATAACCTTTTCCAATCTTTTTCGTTCCCTCCTTTCCCCGCTTAGTTCTGCAGTGAGTTGTTTGATTTCCCCTAGCATTTCGTATAGACTTTCTTTCATTTTGGTCTATTTTTTACAATATTTTGCCAACTCCTTCTCCTGATAGTAAGCTTTCAATTTGAGCTCCTTAATTTTAATTTGAGATTGCTATAACTTAGACACCAACTTATATGATTAGTCTCCCATCGCACCTATCTTTAATGTTTCACTCAACTTCTCACCGTTTACATGCAATCGTGAGGCAGGCTACGAAACATCGCTGAGCTAGTCAAGATAGCAGTTTAAGCTATCAAGGAAAGACCTCTCCTCAGATTTTGTGTCTTTCTTGAATGAACTAACCAGTGGTTTATTATTGAACGTCTTACCTTCTTTCGGTAATTGCTTATTTTTCGACTAATTTTTCGATCCATTATTTTTAGGAGTCGACTGAGAAGGTGAAGGATTATCAAGCACACGTTTTGGTTTGCAAAGAGTTTCCCTCTCTTCTTTATATTTTTCTTATGGCTATTTTTATCTCGAACCGCTCACCACCAGATCAGCATACGATTTCCTCCGATGGTGAAACTCTTCAGGCTCAGGAGTGTTTGATTCTTCCCTCTCATGCTGTAAAACCAATTCACGAATGTATTTATTTTGGTCCGGATTAAACTGTCCGAGAATCTATTCATAAATATTGCCTGTCGAGTTACGTTTCATCTTCTTTTGTTGCTCGTTTACAGTACTTTTATTTATGTTTGGTTTGCCTAAACCTTAGTGAGAGATGAGGTACGCGCATATGCCAGAGATTTTGGCGATTTTGGAATTTCCATCGATTATATTATTATATTTATTGACAGCAGTTGAGAAATAGAAGCATTAGCTTGGTTCCTAATCGATTTTATCAACACTATCTATCTCTTAAAAAATAAGCTCATAAAATCAAGCCCTGGCATCGAATACAAGCTTAATCTCCGGAAGTTTGAAGAAGAAATTTGTGTGCTCCAGATATTGCTCGTTACACATTTCCTGTTCAACTTATTAGTGCTTTTTTCCAGAGGTGGCTTAGATTTATTTAAAGCGGCTTTCACCAGGATAGTTTTATCGTTTTTGGGATCCTTCTCTAAAAGCGTGAATAGCTGATTGACCGTTTGGATCGTTATAATCAAAATTGGCTTCATGATTTTCTGATCGTCTAATGATGCTCTGACCCTGATTTTTATGTTCCGTATTTGAATACTCCAAATTTTTATCTACTTATTTAATCCCACTACCAATATTTGATCCCTTTTGTTCAATAGCATGCTCCAATTACTCCCCCTTTTTATAATCATGATTCGAGTTCAAGTTCAGTTCAATATTTAACGAATTGGTCCCTGATTATTTAAAATCAGATGTTACATGCTTTTCAGCAGATCCAATGCCACTGTGTTTAGGGATTACATCTTAGATATTTTAGGGACTTTTTTGATGGAGTGACCCTCCTATCACCTATTTATCGTGAATTAAGCTCTACTTGACAATTTCATTGTCCAAGTACTTTGAGCCTGTTTGCTTGATCCCTTAATGACCAAGTGAGGAATCATTAATTACCGGCTTCGGTTCAATTGAAAACGGTTTACTTCCAGGTTCATGTATTAGTCCTAGATGACTGTCCTCCTTTAATACAAGCTAAATACTATTATATGTACGGGTTCTTTATTTTATGGTCTGTGCTATGAGTGTTTTACTTCATCTTTCTTTAGATCACTTTATGGCTTGTTCAAATCGGGATAAAGTGAATGATTTTTGATTTAAGTCGTGTCTCCTGCATTTTTATGAGCAATTTAACCCTTTTTAGGGTCAGTTGGTGAAACACAGCCCATAGTTACTTTTCAAATGATTAAACAAAGTTTATAATTCATTAAATTTAACGTCGCTCCATAACGTTTGGATTTTATAACAAATTTCATTTTGGTTTATATTTCGGTTGAAGAGGATATATATCCGATAAAAAGATGAGGTAGAACTCTTTTCATACGTCAATAAGTTATCAAATATCATCAGCAGCACAGTACCCATACTACAAATTCGAGATACCACACCGTCATACTGGCAACTCCAATATCGAAGGGATCATATACTCCATGATGATATTTGTTCCGACAGAAAGGGTATATGGCTACGATTATGGTAAACAAGCAAGCGAATAAGGCACCTATTAATGGGTAAAATATCAGAAGACATACATATCCAAAACACCTGAGGCGATCGTTTTATACTGTTGAGAGTGGTTGGCATAGAATGAGGGGAGATATGATTAAAATAACAGCAATGATAAAGCAAAAAATTGCGATGATGGGAACACTGCAAAAAATAATTGTGAAGGGTAACACTACAAGAAAACTAGCCAAAATTCTCGACATAAACAAGCAACAATCTAAATCCATAGTAATTTACCTTCAGCTGACTCAGGCTTTTTAAGTTGTATTTTTTTAAGCAATTCCCGAATTCTTTTTTATTTATCCCAGAGTTTACGCTTACGGCAAGGATCCTTGGAAAACTCAGCTCCACAATTATAACAAAATTCAATACCGCATTTGCAGCTAATATATTAGCAACCCGCTATCTTCTCAACCCATATTGAACACTTTGGGCATTTCCGATAATTTAAATTTTTTAGTTCTTCTTCATTTTTAGTAGAGCACTCGTTAGTGTGAGCAAGCTCGAAACATTTTTTGCAATGAGCAGTATGACATCTTTTACATTCGCAGTTTGACTCAGTTATAAGAAAAAAACCGTTGCAATCTGGCTTTTTGCAAGTCTTAGCGTTTTAGTTCTTGCGTAAATATTAAAAATCGTCAAATTTAGCCAATTTTAGCTTAGTTTTTTCATCGAGGAGAGAGTAGATTGGCCCTGACTGGTTGAGTGCAGCTCCACAGCCTTCCTGCAAACATTTGGCTTTACTAAAATTGTCTGCTTGCGCTTTTATGTACTCAATGCAGCATTCCTTGCAGAATTGGTGACTGCAATTGGAAAGAGAATAGATCCGTGAAGTAGATTGATCGCATACAATGCAGATTTTATGGTCATTGAGTTGCTCTTCCATTTAATCCTTATTAATAGTAAGTATTTAATATCAGAGTTCCCATAAAGAATAGAATATCAAACATCAACATCATCATCATCTTCCTGCTAATCATCTAAGACAATTAAGTCTTCAGGAGGGGGAGCTTCCTTTTTACAACAGGAAGTACTCTAAGATTACCCTGTTTGGCAGACTTGTCTCATTTTAAGATGGGGGAAGATCATGTCCTTGAGTGCTTGTTCTTGCTGTTTATGTTATTCTGTTTTCTAGGCCTTGAATCCCAAGCTATTTATCATCTCATTTTGTTAGATTGACTTAACTTATTTCTTATGTGCCTTATTCTTTATAACTTTCAAACGGCCTTCTGGTCCCTTCTTAATAGTATATTCCTATTCATTTGTATAGCCAGTATACCTTCGAACAGTAGATGTGCACTTCCACTCTTCTCCATTAAATGAATCCAAGCGTGTTAGGCAGGTGCTGATGCGTTACAAGGCGAAGTTGACTTCTTCTGGAAGTAAATAAGAATATGTAACAACTACGACCTGCCTAAATTTGGGGCTCAAATTGGTGAGCGAGGCAATAAAAACTTACAAATCAGAAGAGCAATGCGATTCTTCTCTTGTCAACAAATGAAAAGCCTCAAAGCCTTCAATAAGTAATCCATATTCAGCAGTGTTTGCTCCACTCTCGGATTTATCTGTTTTTAGTTCTGCATTAAACTAAATTTACTTTGAGAAGATGACACCCCTTAATTTATTTGACTGAGCAATTTAGGTAAAAAGCCAGCCTTTTTTTTGTCTTGAACTGAATTCTTAATAAGGTAGTATGGCTTGGTGGTGTTCAATTTCGCAAAAATTAGATTATTTTCAGTGGTAAGAACGGTCTCAGAGTGAGGATACTTTGAAATATTTCGAAGTCCTAAGTCCAAGTGGATCAAGGGTCTGTATTAATACATCAATACTTGCTATCTTGTATGCATTTTGTAATCATGCTCTCGGCTATAAGTTCGGGACGGAATTATCCGCGCTTTGTATTCACAATCCACAGAGGACTTTCAACATCTTTTGACTACGGGTTGACTATAAAATTGCCTTCAACGAAATTAGTGATAGTTGTCATGATTTCTTTTATAATGATAGTCCATATCAAAATCAAAACAGTCTCAAAGCTTTAAAATTTACTTGACATATATTGACTGTAAGCTCAACAAAAATGATTTTTAAGGATAAGGGATTAGAGACTACGACTCTATGGCTCGGACTCTCAATTAACTCCTAATTATGATTCCTCTTCCCCTAGTTCCATTTCGAAGTTATTGTAAATATCCAAAACTTCTAAATTAAGATAGGCATACTCTAATAGAGGGCAAGTAGAGTGTTGATTATTACAAGACTTAGCAATGCCAAAGGTAAATAGACCAAATACCAGTGTAAAGCCGGGTGCATTTGGCCACTGTGGCCTATCTCTTTAATTTTTCCGAGAAGTGCTAGAAAATTGCAGAGGATATTCAAAAATTTGACATGTTTTAATGCTATTAGATAGGCTCTAATAGTTCCAATTTCTTATTTGGCTTTCTGACTGCCTATGGAGGTATTGCTACGGATCATCTGCCGAATAGAGGAGAACAGTAAGGAAGCTACAAGTTCCCCTGCCACCCAGAATACAATCAAGATATTGTGAATGTATTATTTTGATAGTGATGAGGCCTACTACAGAAGCAAAAAGATAAGAATAATGAGTAGAACAGTTGCAGCTTGCAGGTAGGTCATACGCGAGAGTGGCAATTATAAATTAGCGATTGCTTTCTTCAAGTAAACTAAGTTGATATTGCGAATCATGCATGCAGCATGCAATCATTATAAAATCACTGCTTTTCTTTTTGTCTCAGCCAATCAGTCAGAAACTTCACACGTTATCTCCCATCCAACAACCGATTTTTAGTTTAAGTGGAGATTAAATCTCGAATTACTTGTTAGCCTTCAAGAAGGGTTGATATTTCAAAGGTTGGTTGGTCTTTTTATACTGAATCAACGATCACTTTGATTGCTTTATCCTTGAGTTCCAGCAGTTGTAAAAGTTTAAAGTTAGCCCTGTTCAGTACATCTTTTTCCTTAACGAGTGTGGTGATGGCTTTATCTCTTTCGCTGTCCATTAGAACCTTCCTTTCTTCAAGCTGCATGTTTAGTTCGGACAAAATCTGTTTTTCTTTTGTAACTTTCTCTAACTGCATGGATAGTTAAAATTTTGCTTTTTCAGTCAACTAAAGTTGATTTTTAATTGTTTTTCTGTCTTCATTTGCTAATTAGAGGAGTTATTATAGCTCAGCTATTTTTTATCGCTGTGCCTTGCTTCCGCTTTCCCACTTCCTCATTTTAGCTACTTCATTGCTGCATCATTAAAGCATTACCCTGAAGATTATTCCATAATAATCAATTGTTCCTTCAATTCTTCTATTTCCTTTCTGTTGACCTTCAGCTGTCGCTACAGACTTCGATTCTTATCAGCTATTTTACTTAGCTCTTCCTCTGCATCTTTCTCTTTACTGACAGATTCTTTCAGCTATTCTTTCAGCTTTTTATTCTCCTTTTCTATTTTTTTTAAAATGCTCTAAAAATTCCTAAATTTTATTGTATTTACTCTTTAGCTGATTCAGTAACTTCCAACTCCCTCTCAGTACTATTCTTCTTATCTCTGAGGAGATTGTTTTCTTTACTAAGTTCTCTGATTTTCTGGTCTGTTCGTTCACTTTCTTCCCTTGCTTGCTTGAGAGCTAAAGTATTGGCAGTATATTCAGATTTAATTTTTTCGAGATAGCCGATGCGTTAAGTTAACTATTTGTTTAACCGTTGTATCTCTTCTGCAAGCTGCTAAATATGATTTTTAGCTTATATGCACTATTTAGTCGTTATCCTTAATGAATCCTGACTTTGACCATATCTCATCTATAAATTTTGCAACATTTATTGGCTTTTAGATAGCTTTTCTCCTTCTGCCTTACTTATCGCTATTTGAGAAGATAAATTAGCTTTTAATTTATCACTCACTTCACTATTTCTTTTTATTTCCTACCCAAGAACTTCTCTCTATCGATTTGAAAACAATAGCTCCTGTTCTACCTTTTTTAATTAACATTTAATCTCCTCATTCTCCTCCTCTGTCTCTATTTTACCCATTTTAGCCAGTTTCACTTCCCTGTATTCCTACAAATTTACATTTAAAGTTATTAAATTTGCTGTTTAAAACTGTCCTAGCTTTACTTCAATGCTGCGATATCCCGATCCTTTTGTATCAATATATCTTGTCTTTATTGCCTTATCTTTTTCAGGTCGTCTTGTAAAGAAGTAATAGTTGATGCTAAATCTTTGTTTTTGGCATCAGTGGTCTTTTCACGAACCAACAACTCTAGTATTTTATGCTGATATGCAAAATTTTTATTATTTGGTTGATTTGCGGCGATGAGACTAACTTTCTTTAGTTACTGATTTAGAAGAGGCAACTACTCTATCATTTCACGCAATTATTCAAATGAAATATAAACTTAATAATGTCAAATCGTATAAAAGGGATATTATTCTTTTTGCGGTTCTATGGAACCCTTCAGGGTAACCCCTTCTTCAATTTGTCAAAAGCATATAAATACACTAAAATATACGTCTATCATGCATCTCTTCGATAGCAAATGATCAAGAACAATCTCGCAATATTAAGGAAACATCAATAAATATAGTAGCAACGACACATTTAGTACTACAAAACTACAATCAAACAATATTTATAGACAAAGAAAAAAATGGTTTAGACCAAAGCTGAATAATTTTCCAGATAGGAAGTGAAGGATTCAGTCATAAAGGCAATAATAAAAGGCACCTTTGAGAGGATGACCTTATTCTATGAAAGTTTACAAAATTTAGTCTAAGGAAGAAGGGAAGTTCTACAAAATTAGTAATTCGCATTTGATGATGGCAAAACTGTTAAATAAAAGCGAGAACACTTCTAAAAAAATATATAAAGGCTGTTTGGAAAAGCTCAACCTTCATCTTCATAGCTTCCACCATAGAAGGAGCAATAATGATCAATGCATGTCTAATTCACTTTGTTAGTACTTCACTCATGAATAATATGTTGCGGATATAGATTATCAGTTGATCATTCTCTTTAGTTTTTTAGTGACTAAATAATCAGTAAAATTACGTTGATCGCTTATCTTAGCTTACACCTTTCGTTCCTCCTCCATAGAGGAGCTACTCTACTGCTTCTCCAGACGTTAAAAATCGAAATCTGAGCATACGATTTAAATTTTCTTTCTGAAAGTGTCCTTTTGGCAGTCAAACAATTTCTGCTTATTTTTCTCCCTCCTTTTAACCAAATCGCAAATAATGCGCAAATCTTCGAGCTGATATCGAATATTAACCATTTTATCATTCATCCTGTTGGGAGTGGAGCTACTCCTCCTTGATATTTTGCCGGATTTATCCTTCCTCCTCAAACCCATCGTCTCCTCTCCATTTTGATAGTATTTCTAAAAATGGCTTTCGGACTGAAGCTTATTAATGTCTCCACCCATGAGTATGTACATCGATTTTAATCGAATCATCATATCGTTGCGAGAGCAGCGTGTACAGTAGCAGATTCCACGGCAATAGGGACACAATCCATTCGTCTTTTCCTTATTTTATTCGTAATTCTTGAGACAGTATCGGCAGTACTTTCGCTAGCAAACGTATTCATCATCTATCTACACTTTGTTTTACCTTTCTTAATGTAATGAAAATAAGAATTTTTTCTTGAATTGCTACTATTTAAAAATCGAATTGCTGAGGTCCGTGATTGCTCGTCTATCTTTATAAAAATATTACTTTTCAGAATCTGATAAACGTAGGAATCATAGTAAGGCGAAGGAGGAATGGGATTGCCGCATTTAGTTGAGCGATAGTCGCATTTAACGAGGGCAGACTCAGGATGCAGCAATTTGCAATGGTGGCAGATTTACATTTTGCCAAATTCACGATAAAACTGAGAATTCTGAGATTCAGGTTGACTACGACGCATCTACTCCAAAATGTCTTTATTTTTGAGTTTGCATGGTTTCGTTCTATTTTAATACATATCCTTGAAGCCTAAGTACTACTTAACTGAGCGTGTACATTTTGGCAGATAAATGAATAACGAGATTTGCTGGCAGTATTATAAAATTTAAGCAGAGAGTACTCCCTTAAGGAATTTATCTATAAGAACTCCTTCAAGCTGACCTGCTGAGGTTTTATGCCCATAGCCTCCTCGAACACAAGGAGCATTTTAGTTTCGCCTTTGATTCGTTAAAGGCGCTGGATTTTAGAGATGGACTCTGCTACCTGTTTTTTCTCCAATTCTCGGATAATATACTCGATGTAGTTAGTTTGCGCTTCTAGACTTTAAAGTTTTTATAATTTTTTACTAATTTTAGTCATCTATTCGTTTCCGAAGTGATTGGATATGTGGGTGACGTCCTGAGCCATCTCCTCCTCACAGAAGACGATATCCTGAACTGTGATCTAGTGTTCCACCTTCTCCTTCACGTTTTCGAAGATTCCTCCTATTTCCTGGCGTATTTAATTGAGTTAATTTTCTAATTGCTTGATTTAATCACTCACCTAAATTGATTGCATTATACCTCATCGTCGTGATAGTCTGCTTCATTGCCAAGGAATTCGCCAAGAAGACGTTTCTCCTCTTACAATTTGGTGGATTCAGGTTTGGATGAATCGTAGAGCGCTGCCATTTTCTTTTTGAGATTCTGGGATTAGATCAATAATTTCTTTTGTTCTTTAAGATCAAAACTATTAAAAACCCTCCAATTGAGGTAAAGCAACTACAACCAGTTATGATAGTCTAATTTGTCTTTGGAGGATTTCAAATAATGCTGCAAGTACTCCTGTGAGAAAATTTACTCAAGAGACGTCCAGAAGTAATCATCTGCCTAGAAGCGATGATTTCCTAAGTCAATAAGGAATTACCCTAATTTTGAGACAAAATGATTGACTTCACATAGTTGAGGCGTTCAATTTCTCCCTCCTCAATCTTTTTGAAGTAATAGTTGGTGACATGTCTCCATAAAGACTTTAGGAGAGTTTCTGAAGCAGGTCCTTCTGAGGCGATCTGTGGGTAAGTAATTCTCAGTGAGACACTAAATGATAGTTAAGAAAGAGAAAAAGAAAATCTGTAAATGGTCTTACTTGCGAAAAGGATCATGGTAGTCAAAGTTAGTATGCTTCTTGTCCAGTCTTAGTACTTTTTCTAAAGCGCTGGTAGAATCTATCATCTTCTCTTCACCATCATTTGGTACGGGGTTGCCTTCCTTCATTCAGCGAGCAAGCAAATGGTAATATCAAATTCAAGTGAGATAAATCAAAATCAAGGACAAACATAGACATAATTTGATTGGTGCAAAGCCAATAGTATAGGTAACTGACTTTAATTTGCTTAATCACCACAACACAGAATGCATGATCTTAATTTTTGAGGGCATTTGAATTTTAAAATGGGAGGAAAGTCGTCGCCATGCAATATTTAAATATCATAGGAAAATGACATCAAACAGAGGACATTAATAAGTCTTTCTATACAAATAAGCATTCCCATTCTCTTTAGAATATCTTTGATTGTTTGATTAACAGTTAAAATCATGGCTAAACTCATTCAATCTTCTTTATCCTTTTTGCATTATTACATTTGTTTCTCTAATCGGTGAATTTTGCACTTGAGTACAATGGCAATGACAATCATCATTGCAATCACCATGCCAGTCAGTCCACAGAGGAGATAGAGAGTTGCTTTGTCCTCCTCATTTATATCCGTTATGACTTCAAAACTGAGGATTAAATTGATCCAGTTGACTGGCTGAGTTTGATTAAACACAAGTCCAGAGTTATCAATCAGAAAAAGCATTGTTCCGCTATTTGATTAACTTCCTTCTTGGTCAAGCACTACCGAATAATTAAACTATAAATCTGTGCAGTTCATAAACGTATTTATATTGGCAAACATGTTCTAAGATGCACTATTTATGGTCTATTTGCAACGTCCATTTGGAGCAATATAAGCATTTTGATTGAACCCACAATTATTCATTAATGACCCTATTCCTTCGTTAACTGCTCGAACGTAGCAATTAAACTGCTAGTAAGCGGCTGGAGAGTCGCTGCTTGTGCTCTGTAGTACAATGAAATTATAACTGGGGGAAGAGCTGAGTATTTGCGCGCTGTAAGCAATTGTGACTGGGTAAGGGTATGGTACTTTTAGAAAGAAATTTACCATTGTAGCCCTCCTCCCAGGAAGCAATAGAGTACTGAAAGAAAGATCCGAGGGGTACGAAGTGATATTGCTAGTTACTCATTAATATTGTTGGTGGATCTACTGAATTGCCCTTGTCATTCGCTTTTACTTGAGGCGAGGCATGACTAATCAAAACCAACTCAAAGTAAATGATATATATCAATGGTCGCATGGTAGCTACTCGCATTTCAAAGATAATAATAAATGCTAATTGTAATCTTATACACTTTATCACAATGTAAATTTTATGCCGAGGGTTTTTTAGCTTATCTACCATAATCTGTCCCAGTTTTATTTTTTCACCAGAGGGTTCTCGGCGTCTTTCTTACAATCGGCATAGTAGCAACCATTTTAGACCTATGGACTCAGCAGAGTAAATAGAGTGGTTTCACTTCCTTGTTGCGCACTCTTGGTGAAGAAGCAATATATTGGCCAAACTGCTGTCAATATCCATCCTAATAATTTGCCAATGATTCCTGCACTGAGCGTTTCACGTAGTAATTCTGTACGAACAACACCTGGGTGAAGAGATGCAGTCAAACCATTTCTTTGTTGCATTCTCTAAGCTAATGCCCTAGTAAAAAGTACATTATAAAGTTTGGAACGTCCGTAAGCAATCATGGGATTGTATTTAGTTTCAAAGTTGATGTTATCAAAGTCGAGGATAGTTTTAATTCCAATGAGAGGCATAGATGTTTTGTGTGCTAATGAAGACACATTAATGACTCTAAATGACTAAGATTTTATGATTTTATCCCAGAGAAGTGATGTTAGGTAAAAGTGGCCCAAGTGATTTACTCCCCATTGCATTTATACTCCTTCTCTGGTTAATTTTCTGGAGGGAATATACATTACTCCAGCGTTATTCACCAAAAAATCAATTTTTGGAAAAGAAATGCTTTCAGCAAAAGTCTTAATGGATTCACGATTGTTAAGTTCAAGCTAAATATAATCCACAATGCTTTCAGGGAAACTCTTTTTTATATTTTTGATAACTGCTTCAGCCGTTTGCTTATTTCTTGCTCCAATGATAACTTGACAGCCTAGACTTGCCAGTTGTTTGACGGTCTATGCTCCAATTCCTGAGTTTCCTCCAGTAACCACTGCGTATTTACCGACCAGAGAAGTCCCCTAGGGAATCTTATAAGTTCCTCCGTTAAGATAAGTTTTTGCGAGAAGCAAAAGTAAAATTATTACTATGGTACATCCCATACAGGGTATAGAAATTAGATGTCCTCCTTCAAGCATCCGCAAAAATGTTTAAGCCACTGATGATACCAAATCTGACATATCTTATTGTTAAAGTTAAGGATAAACTATAATTAAGGTGAAATCAATATCGTGTTTTAATATTTTATATCTTCATAAAAAAATAATACCAATATGGAGATCATTGGTCACAATGCTTCAATTTAATAATTATAAAAATTTAAAAAGATAATTGCATGAGGCAACTGCCTACAGGCATGATTTTTATGATTTTTTTCATAAGCATCATACCTTATGTCAATGGTGCAGCCACATTATCGCCTCTGCGAATTGGAGCTGATAATTCTAACAACGATATCACCATACTATATATGAGTGATGGGTATTATTTGGTGCTCAAGACAGATATCCAGTATTCTCAACCATCTTTCTGTTTTAGACTCAGACCAGTTTCAGACATCGACAGCGATTCATGCTAATTGACGAACACTACTGGTAACTATGACTGTTTTTCTTACAACTACGACACAGGAAATACGATAAAGTGGATTCTCAGCTCTGATTATACAACTATAAGCAATCAAGTTGACTATTCAACCGTGCTTCAAACCGGAAAAACCATTCAAACCATTGCCATTCCACTAAACGGAACTGATTCAAGCACTAGCTTAGATTTTTCTTTTTTGGGAAAAAGTAACTCTATCTTTGAAATGATTTCAACAGGCCAATCTTCTTTTTATCAAAATTCAGACATTAAACTTAATTTTGTCAACACTTTCTATGATTCTCCTCCTTTTAACAGTAATCCATTTTCGGATAATCTTATTGTTCAACGACAATGGCAGTGCTTTCGATATGGAACGGCTTACAGCCTGCTCTTTCTTGGAGGAGTTGTTCGCTCTTCCGTGAATACATACGTTATTAGTTTTTTAAGCTGGGATTCATAAAATATAACCTTTCAGATGTGGGGAGGCCTTAGCTATTCCAAAGATCATGCGAGCAGAGATATGGTTGGATTTGAGCCAGCTACTGGAACAGTTACAGATCTTTTTAGCCTCTACGCCACTGCGCCCTTTGAAGATGTGAGCAGCAATGTGGGAGGAGTTTAGTCTTACACTCTCATTGCTAGCACTGGTGCTAGTAATCAAAAGTAAGTGTCATGGTTTTATTTAACTACCATATATCGCTATTATGATACTAGTGATACTGCTGGTGATGAGGTGATAATGTTCAAAATAAACAATCAGTATTGTTTTGCGGCTTATTATGATTACAGTTTATAATCCTTATCGAATAGTGATACTCTTCTCTATACGTCAAAAAGCTACATTCATAACACTTTCAACTGCTTTACGCCTGATTTATCTTTACAGGCAGAGTATTTAAAACTTGGTCTGGGGAGTGGGATTATAGCATTACTTTTGTTTTTCCAATGATGTGTTTATTAATATTTTGATCATTGTAAATTATGTTCTATAAACAAAATTAATGGCTAATATTAAATATTAGAAAATCAAGAATCGTCTACGGAAAGACGGCTGGCTGGATTTATATTATTTAAACTTCCTTTCAGCTCAGGATCAACTTCAACTTCAGGCTATGGTGAAGGGTTTATGTTTCTTTTTCTTCGCCCTTTGCCTTTAATTTCAACTGGCTACATTTACACTAATTCATTAAACCATAAACTTTATCCACCCTTCAAGTTCATGGTTGGTCCCAAACTATCCGATAAGCTTTAATTTTGAACAGACCCAGAATCTCGAGCATCTCGATTATTGTTGGAAGTCATGAGCTGTTCTTTATCATGTGTAATTTACATCTTACCATCCTCTTTCTCATCGCTTTTTAGGACAATCTTTTATTCAAGTTCCTTTTCCTTTGAATCAATGCTCCATTTTATTATCTTATAAGCTGCAAAGATAATAGCAGCTGATACTACAATAATGAGCAGTATCCAAAACTCTAGCTTATCATTCCACATATTTGGAACATAGGCAGGGACATTGGTCCAGGCTTGACAAACACTGCCATCTGTACATAAAATGCAACCGGCAGCACAATTTAAGCATGTTTTGGTATTGCCTGTAATATTGACAGAACCGTAATAGCCAGGTGGACATTGAGTTACACACATTTTGGCATCATAAATTGTGTATAGTCCATTTTAACAAGTTGGAAGACATACGTTGCCTTGAAGGTAAAAGCCATCAGCACATGATAAACAATTCGTGTTTGAATGATCATAGCAAGTGAGACAGTAGCTATGACATAGTTTGGCAGCCACTATCACTTCTTTAATTCCCCAAAACTGTATGCTTGGATTGGGCTCACTCGTCAAAGCAGTGAAATTCAAAAACACGTAGGATGTGTTATGCGGCAATGTATACTCTCTAATTCTGATGCAGTCTGATGTGTTGACACCAACTTCTCCACAAATATTTTAAGGTACTTGACAAACATATTTATAATCATAGAAGATAGACTGTGCGGAGTCTTGGAGGTTGAGGCGGAGGTTGTCAGTTTCTGCCCAAGTGCCAATATAGCCCACGTTGAACCTTACAACTACTGCATAATGATTGAGAGGGATATTAGTAAAGTTTTTGGAAATAAAATCAGTATTGGTATACTGACCAGAAAAGGTGTAGTTTGAGCAAGTTCTTGTTGCTAATTGGGAACTAGTGTATCCAGCTAGGGTCATGTTGACATTAGGCAAATCACTAGCCACAATATGAGATTGTTGACGAGGAGTGCAAGGCGTGGAAGAGGATAGATTAGAATCAAAGTTGAAGATATGATTGGCACAAACCCAACATCCTTTTGGAGTTTAATCGAAGCAAGCTCCTGTATAATCAATACAAGTGGAAGAGCAAAAGGGTGTTGAGTTGACTGCGACCAGCAAGGCCAAAAAGAGGCATAAAATGATGGTTTTAGTCATAGTAGATTAATGATTTTTGAAATAATTATAATTCTAATATTTCAGAATGGATGTTTAAATCAACATTCTGATCAAATATATTTCGCTTTATAAAAGAAAAGCATGCATTTAATTCTGACAAGCCAGTAAAACCATTTTATTTATTACAACCTTATCCTTTTCAACTCACAAATCGATTGGGACGTGTATCCACTCTTCATAAGCAAAAAGCTAAAAGTTTTCATACGAAAATCCAAAAATCAAATACCCCTAATGGAAAAATATCTTAACATCTTTTCATTTTGGTCCGTCTAACCTTGTTTGCTCTATCTTGAGTTGGAGTATCGATAAAAACGCATATTTTATTAATGAATATTTGATGATTTAAGAGTTTCTTGATTTGATTTTAATTTAAAAGGGTCATGTTATTTAATTAATTAATACAACAACAAATAAAGTAATTCAGGACCAACTAATCATTTGATTCTATTTTTTCAATTTCAATTCTTTGTCTTCTTAAAAGCAAGAAATATATTTGGCACTCGTATACTCTTCTGAGTATTAGTTGGAAATAAAAGAACTAATTAAATTGCATTCGCCAATTAGTAAAAAGGACTCAGCCTGTACTAAAATTATTTTAATCGTCTACTACGAAATTGATGATAAATCTACTTTGGTCTTAGATGAACAGATATCGTATTTTCACTAGTTGTGAGAACAAAACAGCATAAAATGTTGCAACAGTCATTTATTGTCTACTTGATGGGAGAAGAACCATTTGGCAAATCAATATTATTTTTTTTGTTTCACCAGGATTAATGATCATAATTGTATTTACAGAAAACAAATCAACATATCTAAGAATAATTATATAAAAGGTCTAATTTATCAAATTGACTTTCCTCTGAGTTTTTTGTCTTTTAAAAGTATAACAAGTTATTTTCTGTTGCTAGAACTCCTTTTATTTACCTCTGTACATTTATCATACAAACACATAAATTTAATGCCAATAAGATACTTCTAAGATATTTTTGGCAATTTGATTTTTAAGAACGATCTCATCATGATCATCTGGTAACAATTGTTCCCATTTTAAAGGATTTATTGAATTTCGCAAGTATTTAATTAATGACTATGCAAACAAATATCCCTGAACTCTCACAATGAATTAATTTAAGATAAAATAATAATTTTTGTTTGATGCATCCAATTATGATCA
>Ga0302188_10000360_pt1 | contig 38920 bp, 35 predicted proteins | sample II_Bog_E2_1_FD_198783 | JGI IMG/M metagenome (GOLD analysis project Ga0302188, IMG submission 198783) | Peat permafrost microbial communities from Stordalen Mire near Abisko, Sweden - II_Bog_E2_1 | ecosystem: Environmental > Terrestrial > Soil > Wetlands > Peat | place: Sweden: Abisko... | reverse complement strand
GCAGACGGGTAGTGCCGCTTGCGTCGCCCATGGCCAGCCCAAGCACGTGGGCCGGCTTCTTCGTGCTATTCGGATCGCTCAGGTCGCCCGGCAGATCGATGGTGCTGTGCAGCGTGACGAGTGTGGCGCGCTCGGGCGCGCCTGGCAGAAAGGCCGAAACGAAATACTGATCGGTGATGGCCGCATATTGGTAGGGCTCGTTAAAGGTGGCGTAACCGCTCACCCCCGGCTGCGACCACAGCATCATTCCAGATGGCGTGGGCCCCTGCGAGTTCTGCTTGCCGTCGATCGACCAGGCAAATGTCGATAGCGCGGAGGTGCGTATTGCGGACCGCGTCAGCGACGACGGAAGGAACTCCTCCATGTCGCCGAGGCCGGAGGGCCACTGAATCAGGGCTCGCACCGGCGCGCCGTTGCGCTTGATCTGGGCCTCGACGGTGATCACGTAGCTGGTGTCGAAGCGGACGGTCTTCACCACATCCAGCCCGTTGGCCGCGTAGTGGAAGCTGAGGGCATTGGTTTCAGGAGCCAGCGCATGGCCGGTGGCCGAGGGCTGCGCGCCTGAGGCCGTCACCTGATAAAGAGCCTGATTCAACTGCGAATTGAGGGCCGGCTCATAAGTAAAGAAAGAGAGCGGAAAGCCGAAGCGCGCAGCCGCCTGGGGCTGGACCATATCCAACGGCTTGCCGGCGGTGTCGTTGTACTTTTTCAGAATCCAGTGCGTCACCTGCGCGCCGCGATTGGTAAAAACGATCTTGTACTGTTCGTTCTCGACCGTGGTCTCGGTTTCCAGCTGGGCGGCGACGGTTGGCGTAGCCGCGGAAACCTGTGCGGGCCCTGGAGTCAACGGCGGCTGGCCTGGTGTGACTGGTGCGGCTTGTCCATCTTGTGCAGCCTGTCCGGCTTGTCCTGTTTGCCCGATTTGTCCAGCCGGCAGATTCGTCTGCGCTTGGGTCTGTTGCGCTTGCTGAGTCTCGTCCTGCTTGGGTTTGAAAAAGAACTGGTAGCCCAGGAGAACGACAACCATCAGCAGGGCGAAGCCCATGGTGGAGCGCATATCGCCGCCACTGCCGCTGCCGCCGGAACCAGGCGTTTGTAGATTGGGATTGCGAATTTCTGCCAAAGGATACTTCCTATCGTGTAGAAGGGTCAGACCGTCAGGCCGACGCTTCTTCTATGGTAACGGTTCGTGGGGAGAAATGGATGGATGGATGGAATGGCGAGAGACGCGGGGAGGCACATTGTCCAGGCCTCCTCGGCCCAGAGGGTTGCAGCGCAGCAGCCTCCATGCAGCCAGCGCCGTGCCGCGCAGGGGGCCGTGGGTGGCGATTGCGGTCGAAGCGTACTCCGAACAGGTGGGAACGTAGCGGCAACCACCGCCGGGGTTCAGCGAATGCAGCGCCGGAGAGAGCCAGCGGCGGTAGAAGACGAGAGCGGCGAGCAGGAGACGCGTCATAGTGCTGTGGCCGTCGCGGCGGGCTGAGCAGCCGGACGTGACATCGTCCGCTTCGCTTCGGCGTTGGCCTGTTGAAGGATACGCACAATCTCTGCTTCAAGTTTCGCAAATTCGAGGGTAAGGATCGAGCGGCGGGGATGGAGGATGAGATCGCAGCCCTGCGGCAGCAACTCCACATGGCGGCGCAGAGCCTCTCTCATGCGGCGCTTGATGCGGTTGCGCTCATGGGCTTTGCCCAATACCTTGCCGGCGGTGAGGCCGACGCGCGGTCCATCCAACGCGGCCGATTGCTGCGGAGCCAGGAACCAGCTCATCGACGCGGATTGCCGTTTGCGGCTGGCCGCATAAGCGCGCTGATAGTCAGCGTGCTTGCGCAGGCGCGACCCGGTCAGGGACTGGCGCGCGTCAGGGATGAGAGGGATGCTCATGGCAGTGCCGGAGGGCGTCTCAGCCGGAATGGCTGCGGTTGCGCAAACCCGTTCCGGCTGAAACAAAGGGCGGAGGCAGATCGGCGGGCTGGTATTAGTCGCGGAAGCCGGCGCTGACGGCCACGCGCTTGCGCCCAATGGCGCGACGGCGGCTGAGGACGGCTGCGCCGCTCTTGGTCTTCATGCGGGCGCGAAAACCGTGGGTTTTCACGCGCTTGCGGCGATTTGGTTGAAATGTGCGCTTGGGCATGGAAGTGCGCTCCTGTTTCCTGTTAATTTCTGCGCCTTGACGGCAAGTTCTAAGTGTATCGCAGGTTGGGCCAGGAATCCAGCGCAAACTTGGATCGAGGCTCGCAACCGAGCGATGCCAACCCAGCGTGGAACTCTTCCGAAGCGCTGCGCGGCCAGTGCCGCAAGTATGCTCGGACCGCCGCTGTTGGTGTCGATTCGGGCACATAGGATAGTGACTCTGGTAACACGTTCCCGCGAGTTTCACCATCAATGGTGCAACTGATTTCTGCCTACAAAAAGTTATGTGAAAGACTGATTGCAGCATCCGCTAAATGTGCTACTATCGGGACCGTTAAAGAAAGTTTCCAAGCGTCCCACGGAACGGATTTTATCCAAGGCCCCAAAGTGTTTTTTCACGGGCAGACCAGCGGCCAGCAGGTAATGAGTTGAGCGGTGTTCAGACGGAAAGCAAAGGCTTTGCGTCGGGAGATAGCTATTGCCCCAAAGGCTGAGGATGAACCGGACCGGCAGTACATAGGCGGCGCAGGCAAGGATTGACGATGGCATTTGCAGTTTCTCCGGCAACGGTGCTCAACCCCTGGATCCAGATTCTCGCAGCGCTGGAAAAGAAGGTTATCCGCCAGTCTTTCGAGACTTGGCTCAAACCCACGCGCTATAGCCACGCCGCAGGCCGCACACTTTATGTCCGCGTGCCCTCGCCAGAGTTCCAGCACATCGGCGACAAATACGGCGACCTCATTCAGGAAGCCATCGACTTGCAGGCAATGGAGTTCGACGACGTCAGCTTTGTGACTGCCGAGGACGACCCGTCGATTCCGCCGCCGCGCAAGGATGGCGGCTTCGGCCCGGTTCCCGCGCGCACGCCCACACCGTCGCACTCCGCCCCGGCGCCGCGCTCCCCAGAGCAGGCGCGCTTCGACTGGTCCACAGCGGCGCAGCTCAACCAGCGCTACACCTTCGACGCTTTCGTCATTGGCAACGGCAATCAATTTGCGCGGGCGGCGGCGCTGGCAGTGGCGGAGCGTCCTTCGCGGGCCTACAATCCGCTCTTCCTCTATGGCGGCGTCGGCATGGGCAAGACCCACCTGATGCACGCCATCGGTCACGAAGTGAAACGCCGCCAGCCGGTGGCTAACATTTGCTACGTCTCGGCCGAGAAGTTCACCAATGAGATGATCACATCCCTGCGCAACGACCGCATGACCAGCTTCCGCGATCGCTTCCGCTCGGTGGATGTGCTGCTGATCGACGACATTCAGTTCATCGCCCAGAAGGAGCGCACCCAGGAGGAGTTCTTCCATACCTTCAATGCGCTTCACGAGAGCATGAAGCAGATCGTGATCGCCTCCGACCGTCCGCCCAAGGAACTCGCGGAGATTGAGGACCGTTTGCGTTCGCGCTTTGAGTGGGGCCTGATAGCCGACATTCAGCCGCCCGATCTTGAAACCAAAGTCGCCATTCTGCAAAAGAAGGCCGAGAGCGAACAGGTGCAGTTGCCCACCGACGTTGCGCTGTTTGTCGCCTCGAACGTGCGCACCAACGTGCGTGAACTCGAGGGGGCGCTGGTGCGGCTGATCGCATGGTGCCAGGTCAACCGCATGGAGATCACGCTGGCAACAACCCAGCAGTGCCTCAAGCAGTTCATTGACCTTCAGGTGCGCAAGATCACCATCGAGGCCATCCAGCGCGCCGTGGCCGAGCAGTTTGGCATGAGAGTCAGCGATCTGAAGCAGAAGAACAACTCGCGCAATGTGGTGGTGCCGCGCCAGATCGCCATGTACCTGGCCAAGCAGATGACGGAAGCCAGCCTGCCTGAGATCGGCCGCCAGTTTGGCAACAAGCATCACACCACGGTGATGCACTCGATTGCCAAGATCGACGAGCAGCGCCGCGCCGACAAGGATCTGCATCGCACTCTCAACAAGCTGCAAGAGCAGTTGAACGGGTAGGCCAGCGAGCCGCTGAAGAACAAGAAGCCCACGTCGCGGATTACGGCGTGGGCTTTTTTGTTCCTTTCAAAACTGCGTCACGCTCAGCACATTGCCGTCGGGGTCATTGAACCACGCAATGCGCGCGCCACTCGGCGAAGTCCAAATACCGAGCGGGTCCGAATCGTTCAGTCCTGGATACCGCTGAAACACAACCCCGGCTGCCGTGAGCTGCTCGACGGTGCTCTCAATGGACTCCACGTCCCAACCCAGCACCGTGAAAGGTACCGGAGTGTGCTCGGCAACGGTGGTGACGCGCAGCATGGTTCCGTTAGCGTCGAAGACCAGCGCGAAAGGCTTTGCATCTTCCACCAGGCGAAGCCCGAGCAGGTCTTCATAGAACGCGCGCGCCTTTACCGGGTCTGTTGTGGCCGCAAACGCCACCAGCTTGCTTGAAGCAAGAATCGAGTCTTTCGCCATGGGATCCCTTTCTGCTCACTAGCCGGGCGCTCCAGCTCTCGATTCCGAGACCTGGGATTCCACGAAATCTCTCGACACTACCGCCGTGAGCGGCCACGATCGCCAGAGCTTCGTCCGCGATCGCCAAAGCCTCGCGGCGTCACGGGCGGCGCAACCGGCAGGTGGGTCTTGCCCTCTGGATAGACGGCGAGAAAGCGATCCTGTCCTTCACCGGAGCTGGCCGTCTCCACACCTTCGATCCCTTTGAACGCCATATGCAGCAGGCGGCGCTCGCGGCTGTTCGTCGGCGGAAAGGCGTAGGGGATACCGGACCGGATGACCTTTTCCGCTGCAGTTTCGGCCGTCAGTCGCAGCTCCTGAGCGCGCAAAGCTTTGAAGTTGCCGGCGTCGAAGCTGATCAAGTCGCCCTCGCGCTGGTCGAGGCGCAGAATCTGCGCGGAGATGGTCTCAAGGGCAATCAACAGTTCTCCGTTGTGCTGGACGGCGAGCGGCACGTCGGGCCCAGCCAGCTCGACACAGAGCCGGTTGCCCGTCGAGCCTTCCGAGTCGTCTGCGCAGTCCCCACTGCCAGCACTGATGCGGTATTTGAGGAGCATTCCTCCCAGCTTGTTCAGGGAGGATAGGAATCCAGCGATCTTCTGAGCTGCTACTTGCGAATCGGCGATTGGCATGACAAACCAGTATCGCAGAGCGGGGCCGCGGATGGGTGATTGGGCGGGAAATATGTGTCTAAGCCACCTTTAATCCGTCCGCACACGAGGCGTCAGGTACTCCGGCCCAACGGGATCGGTGACTGACTCTTTAACGATGCGGTCGATCTCGCCCATCGCGCCCGCATCCAGCTTCCAGCCCAGCACGCCGGCCACGGCATCCAGTTGCTCGGGCCGTTTCGCTCCCCACAAGGCTACCGAGATGCCGCGGCGGTCCAGCACCCAGCGAACAGCCAGCTCGAGTACCGACTTGCCATATTTCTCCTTTGCGAATGCGGCCAGCCGCTCAACGGCGGTTATGTATTGGCTGAAGCGTGGCTCTTGAAATTTGGGGTCGAAGTTGCGAATGTCTTTGGCGTCGAACCTCATGCCGCGCGTGACCCGGCCGCCGAGCAGGCTACGGCAGAGCGAACTCCAGGTCAGCACGGCAACTCCGTTAGCCGCGCACCACGGCAGAGTCTCGCCGTCAATCCCACGCTCGAAGAGGTTGTAGGGCGGCTGGTCAGAAGCCAGCGGCGCAACCGCGCGAAACTCCTGCATCTGGGCAACGCTGAAATTGCTCACGCCCAGCGCCCGTACCTTGCCCTCGCGCTGGAACTCCGCCATCAGTGCGGCAACTTCGGCGATGGGCACACGCGTGTCCGGCCAGTGAATCTGGTAGAGATCAATAAAATCGGTCCCCAGGCGGCGAAGGCTGTCTTCGAGCTCTCTGCGGATACGCGACTCCGTCGAATTCGCGAACACCCCGAAGGCGTTCCACTCCAGTCCAGCTTTGCCGGCGATATAGAACGCGTCGCGGCGGCCGTGAGCGCGCATAGCTTTGCCCACAATCTCCTCGGAGCGTCCGTGGCCGTAGATGGGCGCGGTGTCAATCAAGTTGATGCCGCGCTCGATGGCGCCGAGGCAGGTGTCAAGGGCCACGTCGTCGGGAATCGCGCCCCACTCCATCCCGCCAATGGCCCAGGTGCCCAGGCCAATGCGAGAAACCTCCTCGCCGGCAATCGTTGTTGTCTCCATACGCACATTTTAACCTTCGTTTGAGGGGGCGGGCTTTAGTCTAGGTAGAGACGATTCCCATTCTTCTGGATTCCAATGCAACGGAGAACTCCGGTCATTCGAATGCGCAGGCTGCTTCAATTCCTTGTTTTGTTCGTCCCGGTTCTGGGCGCGTCGCAGGCTCATGCGCAGGGAGGGCCGCCATTCATCACAGACGACCCCGGCACTCCGGGCAACCGCCACCTGGAAGTAAACATAGGCTGGATCGCGAACGACAATCCTGCCAACGCCAGCTATCAGGTGCCGGACTTCGATTTCAACTATGGTGTGGGCGACCGCCTTCAACTCAAGTATGAGGTTCCGATTGCGGCGGCCACCGACCCGAACCACACCACGCGTGCCGGGCTGGGTGAGTCGCTGCTGGGCATCAAGTGGCGGCCCTACGAGCACCATCGCGCCGGGGAACCCAAGTCCGATGAGAACATGGATTTCTCGCTGGGAACCTACCCCCAGGCCTCGATCAACAACCCCACCAGCGCCGTGCGGCGCGGGATTGTGGAGAACGGGCCGCAATACTATCTGCCGGTCGAGTTTACGGCAAAGCTGGGGCCGATCGGCTTTGACGGCGAAGTGGGCCGCTGGTTTGGCAATCAGCTTGTACCCAGCCGCGGGGGCCGCGGACTGATTGCCGGCCACGAATTCAGCGAGCGGCTGGAGCTGTACGGCGAAATCTACGATCTCCAGGATGCAAACAGCATCGGCGGCGCACCCAAGCAGCGCGCGTTCACGCTCGATGCAGGCGGAAGAAAGACGCTGGATCGCGCCGGCCATCTGCGCCTGCTTTTCATGGGCGGGCGCGCAATCCAGGCCGTGACCCGGCAGAACAGCGAGCCAAATTGGATTGCGTATGTGGGCGTGCAGATTTTGCTGGGACCGAAAGACAAGAATGCCGCGCCGGAAAAGTGATGGCGAAGCACCTGACCTCGGGAGTGGCAGAATAGACATATGCCGCCGACCGAGCCGATTGTACTTACACTCGCCGAAGCCCGCGTTCTGGGCGCTCTCGTTGAAAAAGAAGTGACCACCCCGGACTACTACCCGATGTCGCTCAACGCGCTCATCAACGCCTGTAACCAGCGCTCCAATCGCGAGCCGGTGATGGACCTGGATGAGGAGGCGGTGCGGCAGGCTCTGCATGGCCTGGAGGATCTGCGGCTGGCAGGGCGCGCCCGCGGGGCCGATGGGCGTGTCACCAAGTACGAGCACTGGCTGGGCGAAGCATTCAACTTCAATCGCGCTGAGACTGCTCTGGTGTGCGTGCTGCTCTTGCGCGGACCGCAGACTCCCGGCGAGCTGCGTGGGCGCACTGAGCGGCTGCACCGTTTCGACGAAATCGGCGAGGTGCTGGCAGGCCTGCAAAAGCTTATGGAGCGCGAGCCGGCCCTGGTGGCCGTGCTGCCGCGCCAGCCGGGAACCAAAGAATCCCGCTATGCGCATCTGCTCTCCGGGACCGTGGAATCGGCGGTAGCGGCAGACACGACATTCGGGAAACGCGAGGGTGTGCTCGACGCAGCACAGGATGCAGGGCACGAAGAACGCATCGCACAATTGGAAGCAACCGTGGCGGAACTGCGCCAGGAAGTTGTCTCGCTGCGTGCGAAAATCGACGATCTGTTTGGAGATTGATTGCAGGTAACCGCAATTCTTCCGTAACCGACCGCGCGATCCCGTGTCCAATGGGGGACAGAAAGGCTGGCATTATGAAAAACATACTGAACGTCAAGTTAGCGATGGCATCGATTGGACTTGCGATGCTGTTTACGTCCGTTCCACGTTTGCCGGCGCAGACGCCCACAGCTCCACTGCCCTCGCAGATCCTCACGGCAAAGAAGGTTTTCATCTCCAACCTGGGCGGCGGATTGGATCCGAAGCTTTGGAGTGGAGGGCCGGATCAACCCTACAATGAGCTTTACGCGGCCATCAAGAGCTCGGGGAAATATCAACTTGTGGCTGCTCCCGCCGATGCCGACCTGGTTCTACAAATCAGTTACGCTGACCCACTCACGGATGTCGGCGGCTCAAAAGAATCGGGCAGCGTTTCCTTCAACACACCGCAGCTCAAGCTGGTGTTGCTCGACCCGAAGACGAGCATCGTACTGTGGACCCTCAACGAGAAGACTTCGACAAACCATAATCAAAAGGGCCGCGACCAGGCGTTGGCGAACTCAGTCGGTACGCTCGTCGACAATCTGAAGGCGCTGACCGCCCAGCCTGCGGTGACGAACGCTACCAGGTAGCAGTGCGTGAGGGGCAGCTTCCGAGATTGCAAGCGCGATTGTTTCGGGGTACCCGCAAACCAACCCCGTCTTCAGCTCTTAGGATGCTGCCCCGCTTTCTGCGGAAAGATCAAAATAAATGCGAAGACCAGAACCGTCAGTGCAGCAGATGCGGTGTAGCGGCTCAGATTGAGGCCGCCATGATCCAGAGGCTTGTCCAGCAAGTCGCCCACAACGGCGCCCAGCGGTCGCGTCAAAATAAAGGCCGCCCAGAACAGCACGGTCTTTGATATCTTTGTCCAGAAATGACAGGCCGCCACGACGATGAGAAGCGCGGCGAAAATAGCCATCCCGCCGGCATACCCAAGCCCTTCGCTATCGGCTGTCCAGTCGCCAAGCGCTGTCCCGAGGGTCTGCGAAAACATGATGGTTACCCAGTAAAACGCTTCCACCTTGGGTGTGATTACCGTATTCACCGATACCGATCCCAACGACCAATACCACAACCCAAGCGACGCCAGCAGCAGGCCAAGCAGCGTAAGGCTTCCCCCCGCATAGCCGATCCCCAAAGAACGGTCGGCAAAGTCGGCCATGGTAGTTCCAACCGTTGTCGTAGCAATAATGGTGATCCAATATAAGAGCGGATGAAATTTCTTCGCCTTCACTTGCACAACCACGAAGACAAGAAAAATCGCCGCGAAGATGGCCGTGCCCACCAGGTAGCCGAGATTCATCGACATCGTCACCGCATCGCCCCCGGTTTCGCCAAGGGTCGTGCAAAGGATCTTGATGACCCAGAAGAGAAAGGTGACTTGAGGTACCTTGCTTAGCTGGCTTTCGCCAGTCAAATCGGCTTGCTCTGTTACAAGGGGCATTTCAGTCCTCCAGTAGGCCATCAGGTAGTATCTACCGCCAATAATGCTGCGCGGTTACAGCCTGTTGAATTGTCGAGGTCGCATCCAGCATGCCGGCGTTTGCAGTGAGCCTCTGGCCGGACCTCGTCGGCAAGCGGCTCAAATCTCAATCTCCATCATACGATTGGGCGTCCCAGGGGCCACCCCCGCCTGCCCAGTTTGGCGTGTACAACCGGAGTTGATATACTGATCCAGTTGTTGCAGAGTACTGAACGTGAACCCGCATCCCAGCTCCGGCGGGGGTTTGTGCCCAGGAATCGCAGCGCAAGAGTTTGCACTGAGGCCAGATAGCTCAGTGGTAGAGCGCGGCCCTGAAAAGGCCGGCGTCGGCGGTTCAATCCCGTCTCTGGCCACCACATTCCAAAGAAGTTAACTGTAGATTAGAGAAATACGCTCACCCGTAGTTCACCCGTGATTGTCACTGCACCACCTGCGTAGACGGGAAAAAAAACGCCGTCTGCATAGCGTCCTGGGTGCCCGGTTCAGATTGCGTCGTTTATACATAAATGGGCACTTCGCGTGTCTACGTCTTGAGAGCTTTCACGATCCGCTCAAGCAAGCCTGCCACTGTGTTTCGCCTGCTGAGGTATCCGCACCGCGGATTCTTTAGACAGGGAGCCTGGGGTCGATCTCTGCCCGGCGGTTGATTGACGGGAGGCATTAACCACAAGGTAACTACCGAGTTGGCGACAACCGACCCGCGATGGCCGTTATGCTGGATGAATGACTATGTTTGACCTACTCACCGAGACGGCCAAAACGGATACAGAGCTTCTTCGCTCAAACGACGAATTTGGTGACGCTTTTACAACACCGCGTGAAGTGGATTTTTCCTTCGAGACTCGCGAACGGGACCGCGCAGAAGACTTCGCCGAGTTCGTCAACGGAAAACAATACGGCGTGGCGAAAGTCACCGAGCTGGAAGCCGGTCAGCTTCGCGTTTTGGTGCTGATTACAATGCCAATCACGCAACACCTGATCTGTTCCGTTTCTGGTTTTATGCTGTGCCTGAGCAGGGTTTTTCAGATCGATTATCAGGGGTGGGGGTCCATAGTTCAGAAACCTTGATGGGTCCGGAGTGAATCACCGGCTATCCGGACAGAACTCGAAAATGAGGTAATGTCCGGGTTGCCGACCATCCGCTCAGGGCGTCAGGCATGCCTCTGTTTTCGCGTGCTTTCCCAGATCCTATAGCGGGGGCACCCTCAATATTTCTATGAGCCATCGTCTACTTAATCCGGGCCCTCACCCCGAACTCCACGACCGGTCCTCTGCGCTTTAAGGAACCGGTCAGACTAGTTCTTTGCCTCCCTTCCTTTACAAGTACTACTGAAGACAGAAGGACAGGTCGGATTTGTAGGACATTCAATCTGGCAAAGCGTTGGATCGGTCGGACAAGGTGGTCGTTTAATCAGAGTTATCGCTTAGCTCGAGATTCTGCGAGTTGGACGTGCTCTGAGAATACGTCACATCTCCGTCGTAAACCGCAGTGATGCTATCCGAGAAGGATTGCGTGAAGGCCTGCGACCAGGCAGCCGTGCCGGACGAAAGCACGACACTTTGCAGAAAAATGCCATTATCGTAAAAGTCGACCTGCCCGGTTGCCGCCGGAGGATTGACTTTGGCTGTCAGCGTGACCGTATCTCCGAGGTAGCCTATGTATTCACTCAGCGTCAGCGTTGTTGTGTTTGGCGTTGATCCCGGATTGCCGATGCTGAGAGTTACGGGGCTGCTGGTGTTGGAGGGATAGGTTGTATCTCCGCTATAGACCGCCGTAAGACTCTGAGAGCCTCCCACCATAAAGAGTTTCACGTAGGTGGCCACGCCCGCCATGACCGAGGATGTGCCGATCATTTGGGTTCCGTCGTAAAAGACCACCGTGCCGGTCGCCTGCGCTGGTGAGATGTTGGCCGTCAATGTTGCAGAGTCGCCTATGAAAAGCGGAGAAGGCGCAACCTGTAGCACAACAGTGTCGGGAGTGTTGCCGGTAACGAAGAGAGAAATCTGATTCGATGTGCTCGTTTCCCACGAAGCATTTGCGGCAAAGATTGCTTTCTGGGCGACCTTGCCCGAGCTGGCAAAGGTGGTATTCAGCGTGGCAACACCCCCATTCACATTCGCCGTGCCAATCGCAGTCGATCCGCTATAAAACGTGACCGTGCCGGTGACGGTTGCAGGAGAGAGAGTGGCAGTCAAAGTTACGCTCCCGCCTATCTCGACGGAATTGGCTGATGCCTGCAGAGTGGTCATGGTTACCAGCGGGCCGCTGATGCTCATGGAAAGGGAATTCGAGGTGCTGGAAAGATAGTTATAGTCGCCCGAATAGACTGCGTGGAGTGTCGCCGATCCTCCAGCCGCGAACAACGTTGTCAGACAGGCGGTCCCTGCATTCACAGCAGAGCTGCCGATATTGGTCGTTCCGCTATAAAACGTGACAGTGCCCGTGGCTGACGAGGGAGAGACCGTGGCGGTTAATGTCACATTGGTTTGGTATTGCGGCGTGGTAGTGGAGGCCTGAAGAGTCACCGAAGTGGCTGCCAATTGATTGCTGTACACGCCGATCAACGTGGCCTGTTGGGATGTACTTGATGAATTGAACTCGTCCCCGCTGTATTTCGCGGTAATGCTCTGCACACCGCTGGAAGAGAACGTAGTCGAAAGCTGCGCGCCTCCATTCAGGGAATTAAAGAAAAAAGAGCTGGAGACCTGCGCAGTCCCGATTGCGGTCGATCCGTTATAGAAGGTCACCGTTCCGCTCTCGTTAGCCCCCCCGGCGACCTCAGCCTCCAAGGTTACCGTCTGGCCTTCCGTGACGCTGGTGGCGGGAGCGATGACGGTAACACTGGTTGAAAACTTGTATTGTGAGTCAGAGCCAATGCCGCCAATGCACCCGGTGAGCGACAAAACGAAGACAAGTAGAATCAACAACAGATTTCGGCGGTAAAAAAATGGCATGACGTTCTCTCTTCTTCCTCCGCTCAGGGGGACTATAAGCGTTACATTCATCCATGAGACCCCGATTTGTGTGCAAAGTTACGAAGAAATAGAAATTATGGCTCGTTGCGCAATCACCTGTGCCGTGAAATCAACGTCCCCCCACTGCAGGCCCAAACACTCCGAAATCCTCAGCCCGGTCGTGGCCGTTCAACCTGTGATCTGAATCGCCCTTATAATCACCCTCGTACGCTACTTCACTCGAGGAATTGAGACGTGCTCAGACGACCCTGCGAAGACCGACACGAAGCAAACCACAACAGTAAGAGTGTGAGGTAAGAAGGCATGTCGAGTCAGCTTTTTCCACAAACCCGGATCTCCATCGCTTGTGATTCCGATCGAGACTCCATCTATGCATTGCGGCACGAGGTCTATGCGGAGGAATTGCACCAGCACTCGACGACACACAACCGCATGCTGACCGATTCGCTTGATGCATTTAACGAGTACATCGTGGCGAAGGTTGACGGCCAGTTGGTGGGCTTTGTCAGCATCACTCCTCCGGGCTTCGGCAGGTACTCGATTGACAAGTATTTGGCGCGAGAGAACGTAGATCTTTCGTTTGACGAGGGTTTGTACGAAATGCGAATCCTCACCGTCGCGCGACCGCACCGTGGCACCAGGCTAGCTGCAGCTTTGATGTATGCGGCCGGGCGATGGGCGGAAGAGAGAAGCGGCACGCATCTCGTCGCGATGGGGCGTATCGAAGTGCTGAGCATCTATCTGAAGCATGGGTTCAAACCTTTGGGCTGTCGGATCAAAGCTGGGGCTGTGACCTTTGAGCTCCTCTGCGCTTCGATTCAACAACTGCGCGCAACTGTTGAGCGCCGCCGCTCCTTTTATCAGAAACTGGAGAAGGAATTAGAATGGGGTCTTCCGTTTCCTTTCTCCAAACCACCATGCTGCTTTCATGGTGGTGCGTTCTTCGATGCCATTGGCACAGACTTCGAGACATTGGAGCGCAGAGACTCGATCGTGAACGCCGATGTACTCGATGCATGGTTTCCGCCTTCTCCAACTGCGCTGAATGCGCTGCGTGAGCACTTGCCATGGCTGATGAGAACATCGCCTCCGACTCAATGCGAAGGGTTGAGGAGGGCCATCGCGCAGCACCGGGGAGTGAGCGAGGAGAACATATTGCCCGGAGCTGGCTCATCCGATTTGATCTACCTTGCGTTTCGGCAATGGCTGAACCGAAACTCCCGAGTGCTTGTGCTGGACCCTATGTACGGGGAATATGTCCATGTCCTCGAAAAGGTGATTGGCTGCCAGGTCGACAGAATGGTCCTGCCGAGGCGAGACAGGTATGTCGTAGACCTTGAAGAACTCCGGGCGCGGGCCGCGCTGGGCTACGACCTGATCGTTCTCGTCAATCCGAACAACCCCACTGGACAACACATCGCTGGCCACAAGCTGAAAGAGGTCCTTTCCTGCGTCTCCGGAAGCACCAGGGTCTGGGTCGATGAGGCGTACATAGAATATGTCGGCCCAGACGAGTCCCTCGAGCGCTTCGCCGCAGCAAGTGAGAATGTCATCGTCTGCAAAACGATGTCGAAGGTCTATGCTTTGAGTGGCATGCGGGTCGCTTATCTCTGTGGGTCTCTCCGACAACTCTCTGACCTGGTGCCGATCACTCCGCCATGGGCAGTAAGCCTTCCTGCGCAGGTTGCCGCGGTCAAGGCGCTTGGCGACAGCGCGTACTATCAGGACCGTTACCGGGAAACACGCAAACTCCGTCAGCAGTTGACTGAAGGGCTTCGAAGCATAGGTATCCACGAGATAGTGGCCGGGCGAGCAAATTTTGTGATGTTTCACCTTGAGCCGGATCAACCACCTGCGGCCACGTTGCTGAGCGAAGCCAGGAGACGAGGCATTTTCCTTCGCGACGCATCTTCGATGGGATGCGAAGTAGGGCTACGAGCGCTCAGGCTCACCGTTAAAGACGAAGAAGCTAACAAACGCGTTCTCGCAACACTTGAAAGTGTGCTCTCAGTGAGGAACTCGCAGCTTGCCCCATTGACAAAGCCATGCGGAAATCATCTTCCAACGATGTAGGTCCTTAAACTGAATGAGCGGTCAGTGATAGCCTGCAGAGTTCTATCCGACGGTATTTTGATATCGGTTCAATGCTGCATCGGGTAAGTATCACCTGTATCCGGAAGTTGCCGGGCCTTGATCACGTTGGTCCCGATAAAGCCCATTGCGACGACTGCGACTGCTTCACCAGCCGAGGTCTTCGGATCCCAGTCGCAAGGACGACTTTCCGGAGTGATCCCGGAGAACCCCACAACAACCAGAATATAAAGCAGTTGTTTCGATCATTGTTCTGCCGCGTGCATTGGTCGCGAGATTCTTGGGGGAGCCAATTTTGCCGTCCTGTGCGGTGAAATGGTGCCACAAGCACTATCGGGGCGCACTGAACACCCAACGCGCGTGCGGCGTGGTAGCGCACAAGTAGTAAGAGACGAATCGCCGGTCAACCGCTCGGAACAGCGACCTTGGGGCCAAGAACCCTGCACCGATAAAAACGCTATTCTCGCCCTTCCGCCTCGAATTCCTCCTCCGCTCTAGGTAGGAGCTCCCTGCGGCTCGTGCATGGGGTCCAACGTGTTATGCAGTCAAAGTGGAAGTCTGTAAGCGCGGCCTGCTCCTCTTGAGATTCCTCTGGGGTGAAGCTCGCTTCGAGACGAATTCGTCGTTGGACAAAACCACGATTTGGGTGCTTGGCGATGGTAAACGGGTTTGATTGACCCAGTTTGGCGCCTTCCAAGAAGGCAACATCGAGGCTTGGCCAGTAAGAACTCCCGACTTCATCTTTTACCCAAAAACTACCTCCTGGATTGATCCATTGGTTGACTGGCAGTGCCACTTCCACTCCGAATCCCTTGTCTGTCACGACGCCGTGGACGACATGAAATCCTGCGGTCACTACGGCGCTTCGCAGGCCGGCCAATTCCAATATTCTCGCGCCGATGTGCGGGCCTTCTTCAAAGACAAATGACGGGTGGACCAACGGGAGGTGGTAAATCCTGATACTGTAACTGCAATTCTCTGGGTCGCAGTTTCCATACGACCCCCCACATTTGCCCCAACGAGTCATTAGCCTCTGTGTATCGGACCATGAACTTCGGTTCAACTCCAGAGATTTGATGTCGGCCAGCAGAGCCTCCGCTCGTGCGCGAAATAGCCGCTGGCGTGCCTCCATTGCAAGCCATCCGATGCTGAGGAATAGGAGGGCGGCCACAAAGAGAGCCGATATTCTCGTCCGGTAACGATGGGTGGTCATGCTTGATTAGACACCTGGCTAAAAGTAAATGTTCCAGCGTTCATAGAAGTGGCGATTCCGAGCATCGTGTCAACCATGGCTCCGTGATCGGTTTCCTTTCTTGAGTTCTGAGCGATTTATCGGCAATCCGGAAGTAATCCTAACGAGGCTGGCACCAAATGGGTCCAAAGATTTGGCTAGTAGCCGTCATGTTTTTCCGATCAGCCGCCTCAGACCGCTGACGATCCGCTCTTCGATGCTTCCGAACGGCATGTCGGTGGTCAGATATGTCCAAGTTGCGCCGCGCTGGGATGGATTCAGTCCAGATGCCTCGGCCTGCGCCAGGCGTTTCGGGATTTCATCGGCAATCACCGCCTGCATGGCCTCAAACATATTGTCGATGTCCTTGAGGTATTCATGCAGCGGATCGTGGTTGGCCCACGAGACCCATTGCGTCGCTTCACGCAGTCCGGCGACCCCGGCTAGGTGCTCTGACCAAAGATCGTCGATTGTAGCCAGCGAAACCAGTCTCTCTAGTTCCGACGTACAGGCGATGTCGCCGGTGAGAATGGCCTGGCGACGCTGCTGCACCGCCTGCCGCTGCCCCTCGACCACACCTTCATACTTGCGAAGAAACTGCCGGATTTGGAGATTCTGGTCTTCGATGAGCCGCTGGATGTGCGCTGGAGCATCGGGCGTATTGAGCTGATCGACGCCGTACTTGATCAGCAGTTCGTCCTGGAGCGAAACGAAAAACTGCGAACTTCCCGGATCGCCCTGCCGTCCCGAGCGACCCCGCAGTTGGTAGTCGATGCGACGGCTCTCGTGCCGGTTGAGGCCCAATACGTGCAAGCCTCCCAGGGCCGCCACGCCTGCCCCGAGACGAATATCCACCCCGCGACCGGCCATATTCGTGGAGACCGTTAGCGCGCCCGGCTCACCGGCCCGGGTGATGATCCCGGCCTCTTCTTCTTCATTGCGGGCATTCAAGACTTGGTGAGGTATGCCGCCCATGCCGGCGCTGAGCCGCTCGGACTCTTCCACGCTTGCCGTCCCGATTAGCACCGGCCGGCCGGACTGGTGGATGCGAAGGATTTCGGCAAGAGCTGCTTGCTCCTTCTCGTTCTTCGTCTGGAAGACCCGGTCTGGTAGGTCGTTGCGGATTACCGGACGATTGGTCGCGATAACTTCGACGTCGATCCCATAAATGGAACGAAACTCTTCGGCCTGGATCGCGGCTGTACCCGTCATGCCGCAGACTTGCGGGTAGAGTGCAATCAGATTCTGGATGGTGATGGAACCGAGAATCCTGCCCTGCGGCTTGGCCACGACTCCCTCCTTGGCCTCAACGGCGCTTTGCAGACCGGCGGGCCAGCGCCTGTCTGGCACGATGCGCCCTTTGAACTCGTCCACGGATTCGATGGCGCCGTTCTTCACAAGATAGTCCACGTCTCGCCGCAGCAAGCTATGGGCATGGAGCGAATCCTGAACGGCCGTAAACAGCCGCAGATTCCCTTCAGCAAAGAGATTTCTGCATCCGAAAGCCCTCTCCACTGCCTGAATCCCGGCATCCGTCAGAGACGCGCTGCGGCCATATTGATCGAGCACATAGTGGACGCCGCGCCTGAAGTGGCGCGTCAGCTGATCGACCCGGTACACAACCGCCGAGTCGGCCGACTGACCGCCGGCAAGAACCAGCGGAATTCGAGCCTCGTCGATCAGAATCGAGTCTGCCTCATCGATAACTGCCGCGGCAAATGGGCGATGAACCTGGTCCCGCGAATAAAGAGCAATCTGATCGCGCAAGTAATCGAAGCCGACCTCGTTCGCCATGGCGTAGGTGATATCGCAGAGATAGGCCTTCTTCCGCTCCTCGCTGCTCATGCTCTGCTGAATGCAGCCCACTGATAGGCCGAAGAATTCATAGATCGGTCCCACCCATTTGGCATCTCGCCGGGCCAGATAGTCATTCACGGTCATTACATGGACGCCCTTGCCCGCCTTCGCATACCAGACAATTGCCGGAACCGCGGCCAGTGTCTTTCCTTCGCCCGTCTGCATCTCTGCAATCTTTCCATCGGAAAGTGCAAGCGAGCCCTGAAGCTGAACGTCGAACATATCCAATCCCAGCAATCGTTCCGCAGCCACAGCGGCGACGGCGACGGTTTCCGTCAGGATTCGAGCTTGTTTCCCTGTCGCCTCCAACTCATCGTCGGATTGCTGGCGAAACTCGCGACGGCGCGCATTGATCACGCCAACGACCTCTCGACGGCGTCCGGCTGAACTCTGGGGGGCAAACAAACTCTGCAAGAAATGTCGCACTATGCACGTTCCTGTCAGTTCTACATGCATTGTATTTCTCGAAGGCGGCTCGCTATGAAGCAATCAAAGGCGTGCTGGACCGGATTCTGAGTGGATCGCCGCCAATTGGGAGACAATCCCGTTTTGTAGCATATTTCTCAGCGTTGCCAGTAAATCGGCCAGCACTCGAAGAATTGGAGCCACCATAAACTGTGCGGTATTGAGCAGCCTGCATTCAGTAGACCGCGTAAACCTGATGTCAGTTTGCTGAAGCAGCAATGGCGTGAAAGACCCTACCAATGTCGTCCACACAACGATTCCCCCCAAGGCGGAATCCAATTCCACCGGAGTATTCATGAAAACGATACGAGCAGCATTTGCACTCACGATCCTGGCTGTGGCTCTGGCCGGCATGCCCGCCCTGGCCCAGGATCATCAGGACCAGGATCACCGCGACAACCACACTTACAAGCAGCACAACGAATGGAAGGCGGGCTCAAAGGTACCGCAGGAAGACTGGAACAGAGGCGATAAGGTAGATTATCGGCAGAATCACCTTCGCCGTCCGCCAGCGGGACATGAGTGGCGCCAGATCGATGGGAATTACGTAATGGCGAGGCAGGACGGAACGATTGTTTCAGTGCGCCACGCCTCCCACGATCAATAATCTGCCGCAACCTTGCGTTAGCAAGAAATCCCAGGTCGCCCCGCCAAGGCCGGCCTGGGATTTTTGTGTCTTAGATGCGTCGGAGTGAGCGGATGGAGAAGGTATCCACCGCGTTGCGATTTGCTCATTCAATGAGGCTAATCTGTGTGCCGTCTTGCTCTCTCTCCGAGCGCTAGGCGACTTGGTGCTGGTTCCGGGAGGATGTCGCCGATCTTTTCTCAACCGTGGCAGGTACCTTCCGCAACTTCTTCTCGACGTATCAGCGTGGTCGTTTGATCCGCCATCAGAACCTCTCGGTAGCGTTGCCAATATTCCCCTGAGTTCGGGATGTACATCAGGCTACCGGGGCAGCTTCCAATCGGTCAAACTGCAAAGGCCCGATCGGGATACCGTGTGCAGTCACTCCGTAAGGGACGCGACCGCCAATGTAAAACCAATCCTATACACGCGATGTCCTCTGAGTTGGTCAAAATCGCACCTCCGTTCTACATCGCGGGTGGGTTTGACAAAAGGCGCGCTACGCAAAACGCGAAAAATGACCAGTCTTAGAATTATGGCTCCGTGCAGGAGGCTCGCTGCGCACGCCCGGATGAGCAATTCCTGCCAGCTTTCAGCAACCTGATCATTGGATGGTCGTTCGTGATCTAGCGAACAATGATCTTCAATTCAGGCGAAATCCAGGTTTCTGAAGTCACAGTAATGTCATGATCGTCAGGGATGGTCCACGTTGTCCTCATGCCTTCAACATGCAGTATCCGGACTCTTCGATTTGCTACTGTTATGCGTAGGATGATAGCCGGATTGGAGTGCGCAACTGGAGAGATCTGTTGGAGATTATTTTGTGGGGCTCAGCGCTATGGTCTCGGCTGGGAGATCGTTGGAATCGAGGACGTTGATCAGCGGCCAGGGGGCGCCGGCCAAATCATAATGGAACTCTCCCTGCGGATCGATCAGGAGCTTGCTTGCCGGATAGAGGAACCCTGTACTCTTAGCCGGGTCGGTGTCATTCAGGTCGAATTGGCCATATGCCAGGTCAAAGGCCCCGGAGGACGCAAGCGGGTCAGCTTCTTCGGGAGGATGCGGACGGCTGGCGATAAACGTGATCTTCCGTCCAGTTGGCGTGGAAACCATTTGAATGAAGGCTACGTCATAGCTGATACTGCCTGCGATCGAGCAATGACCGACCGCTTTGGTTTTGGAAAGCGCAATGGCCAACCCTCGATCCTGGTTTTCCTGAAATGCCTGTGAAAGAATCTGCAGGTTCAACGGGGTGGAATAGTTGTAAACGACCAAGGTCAGGGTGGCCGATTTGCCAGCGTGTGTGGAGGTGGCCTGAATCGTCTCGGAGTTTGGGCCGATAGCGAATCCAGGGACTGTTCCCAGCGTCAATGTTGACCCCAGCAGTAGACTGAAGAAGCCCACCTTGCGGGCGGCTCGGATGACACTCGTAAGAGATCCCATTTTGTGATCCTCCTGGACACCTGCTTTCGCTAAAGCAAAAACAGGACTATCTATCTTGATTAGTCTCGTTCGAGGGCGTCGCTCTCTTCACTCCAGCGACGACGACCTGTCGCCGGGGCCCCGGTATGTTTGTTGCGTCGACTTGAGTGCGCTAGTTACGGGAACCATCTTCCCCGAAACTGCTATCAGTGCGGATTCGGGAAGCCTTTATGCAATTCATCTTGAGCCAGTCGGCGCGGGAATGCTGGCCAGATTTGCTCGGTTCGAACGGGGAAAGAAGGGGGGATTCGGAGAGAGGCCTATGGTTCGTCTCTGTCAAGGCGGAGCATTGGGGTTTTGGTAGCTTCGCGGGGGTTTTTTGCCTTCGCGTACTCACCGACGCGAGGTAATTTCGGGCAGAGATTGCTTAGCTCATGAGCAGCGACTGGGGTGGTGGCCTTACCCCGCTTCTACACGGTACCGCCAAATTCGTGCGTGCTACTCTTTTCGAGCTTAGGAAATGAGCAAGCCGGTCAGATTTTGGCCGTGCAGGTTGGTTCGCGCCACTCGTGATCCTAAAAACAACGGGTCGCATGCCCTACTATCCGAACCTGAAGGCAGTACTCCGATCAGTGACGGCCTCGCTGGTCTTCACCTATCTTGAAATCTACCATCCGCACTCGCAGGACGCATCTGGCGCCCTTCTCCGCGCGCCGGTGACCCTCCACCTGGATCAGATTTCAGAAGACCTGCAGATCTCTCGCAGGACTCTTCGACCCCCGGTGCCTGTTGAATCCAGTCCTTCCTGCCACCTGTTCCAAGGGTTTCCAGTCTTGAGTTCTTGGGAATCTCCCGAAAAACTGAATTTGGTAGCATTTCATGGCAATCTCTGGATTGCCGGTGATCCGCTCAGGCCCCGTCACTCGTTCAACCTGGACTATGCGGTTCGACCGGCCAGTTTAGTCACCTTCACTCCTTGAATCCTGGCAAGTCTACACGTCGAGCTACGTGGTCCTGAATCCAGTGACTATCCCACCATTCCTTCGGGTCGATCTGCACACCGTCGAGCTGCATGGCGAAGTGAATGTGATCGCCTCCTGCCATTCCGGTCATGCCGCTCTGGCCCATGACCTGGCCCCGCTTGACCATGTCGCCTTCATGCACATCGATATGGCTGAGATGCCCGTAGATAGTTTGCAGCCCGTAGCCATGATCGACGACGATGCAATTGCCGTAGATGCCGAGCGGTGCGGCGTAGACAATCCGGCCGTCGTTGGACGCTTCCACGCCTACGTGCTGCGTGACCGCGAGATCGTATCCGAGGTGGACCTGCTGATCGATCTTTTTTTCGTGATACATATAGTTCCGCACGTCGGCAAACGTTGCTTCAGCCTGCGAATGAGACTGCCGCGCGAACACTTGCGAAAACAAGAACCTGTCAGCGGTCTTCAGCCTAAGATCGGAGAGAGTTTTATTATTGGCGCGGCGCATGTCGTTATTGATCTTGACGAAACGCGTGACGGGATCGCCAGAGCCATTTGGATCAAGCTCGTTGACCACCTTCTGCATGAAGGAATCGCTCACCTGCAAGTCGTGAACGGTATACTTCGGCTGCTCCTTCTTTGGGAACTGGAACGCAATCGGGCTGGTCACATCGCTCCCTGCACCACTGCCGGCGAAGACCTGCGGAATCGTGTCAGCGGGCATATTCCACGCAAAGGCAAAGAGCGAAAACATTCCGGGTTTGCCGCCCGGCATAGGCCAGGACCGAAATGTCTGATCGCCGACTCGCACACCTGCTTCGGTCCAACTGCCGGAAACACTGAAGGTTGCCAAGTCGGCCATGCCGAGATACAGGTAGTGCTGTTCCGAATCGACACTCACAGTTGGAAGTTGCGTCACCACCGTGACATCGCGCTCAAAACGAGTTGTCTTGCGGCGCAAGTCGTTCGAGGTTGCCTCAACGATCAATGTTGCCTTGCCATCTCGAAGTTGCGGCGTGGACTTGACACCAACCACGAAGCTCCAGGTGCTGTCGGTCGCGCGCGAAGGTTGAGCGAGTTCCCACACTGGAAATTGGGCGCCATTCTGCTCAACAAATGCTGTGGCCCTGAGGACGCCATGCGGGTCTTGCACGTGGACCGTAACTGGCGTGGCTTGTCCGAGGACCGGGGTTGGAACTGGCATGTCAACCAGGGGCGTTGCCGACCGCACAAATAAAATGGCAATCGGCAAAAACACAGCGATTAAGATCACGGCAACAATGGTTTTTCGCACAATTCATTGTAGCTTTAGAAATGAAATCACGCCGCATCTGCGCTTGAGCAGAGTCTCGTGCCAATCCTGGCCTCTGTGTGGAGCAGATAAGCATCTTTGGCAAAGTTGCGCGGCGTTTGACCAGTCATCGGTCCCAATCCGTCAATGTGCGTTTGACCAATAACCGATCCGGTTGTGTCGTTGTGCGTTTGACCGATTGGAGCGCAAATTAGTCAAGGTGCGTTTGACCAATTCTCGACGAGCATTTCAGGAGTTTGAGTGACGGCGGGTTGGGTCGCTTTCGAGGTTTTCCCGCACCACCTCATGGACTTGGCCCGCATCTTGCCCGATGGGCCAGGCGCAATCGGCTCACGGCCTCGACTCTCCCTCGCGAGGAGCAAGGGCCAACTGCACTCAGGCTGCGCCTCCGATTCTCCCGACCTCCATATGGATGCGTACCTCCGAACGCCAGCCAAAATCAAACTGGCAAGTTGACCGAGTTTTGATTAGGCCTCAAGTTCTCTGCTGACACGGGTGGAGCAATCACAGGAGAATGAGAACGGTGGTTCTGCAACCCGCATCCATTAGTCGTTGCAACTCCCTTGGGTCGTTCGTTTCCGCCAAGGTAGTGTAATGACTGCAGCACTTGAGAAAACTCAAGTGCTGCAGATCATGGGTCTTATGATTCGCTGCGTTTCCGTTGGCGATGATGTCATCCTTGGGCATGACTTTGCTCAAAAGAACCGGGACTTGAATTCATCCTGTCGATGCCGGGCTATGTCCTTCAGCCTTTGAAACTCCGGTTCACTCCGGAGGCTGGAAAGGAGTGGATCTGTGGCAAAGCACGAGTAGCAGAAGAACCCGCCGTCGATGGCGTGGCTCAGGCTATGGAGCGCAGCTTGTTTGTCGCCCGCCACGGCAAACGCCTGCGCTACCTTGTACATGCTCTCGGCGTCGCTGACCCCTCGATCTTCCATTTCGTCCCAGGTTCGATGCAGCAGTTCGTTGGCATCAGCCTTCCGTCCTGCACTCAGGTCGCTCAGCGCCTTCCCAACTCTGGCGGGAAGCAGGGAAGGCTCCATCGCGTACGCGCGGTCGAAGTCGCGGACCGCCTGGTCTGTGTGGTGCAAGTAGTATTCGCCGAAGCCGCGATAAAACAGAATGAAAGCTGAGTCGTTCTCAGGCAAGCTCTTCAAAAACTTGTCGTACTCGCCCAGATAGAGATAGCTGTTCATCGCAGAGCTGTTAATCTTGACATCCGGATCAATCTGCCGAGCCTTCTCGCATTCGGCAACGGATTCCGGTAACATGCCTGCGAAGCGGTACGCATAGCCGAGTTCCCAGTGCAACTCGGCGTTGTTGGGGCTGGTTTCCAGGGCCGTACGCAGCAGCGGCACTGCCTGCTCAACCCTGCCAGTATCCGTGAGCATGTTCGCCATGTAAATGCGCGGCTCGGGCAACTTGGGGTTGAGGGCAATTGCCTTGAGGTACGCGGCTTGCGCCTTGTCGTATTCCTCACGCCCACCCATGCGCAGGGTCGCGCTGGTTGTATACGCCTTGCCGAGATGCGCCCACGTTAAAGCATAATTCGGATCGATTGAAGCGGATTTCTCGAGCATCGCAATGGCTGCGCCAAAATCATTCATGGAATAGAGGTCGATGCCGCGCAAATAGTCTTCATAGGCCTCCTGATCGACCGGCTTCTCTGGAGAAAGCGTCTCGACTTCGGCAGGCGTGAGATTCAGCTTCAGCCCTTTTACGATCTCTTGTGAGACGCGGTCCTGAACCGTCAGCAGCTTATCGAACTTGACGTCGATCGAGTCCCGCCACAGGATCCTGTTTGGCTTCACGTCGATCAACTGCGTGGTGATTCTCAGGTCGTCGCCGTCTCGAATGAAGGCGCCGGTAAGCACCGTGTCGGCGTCGAGTTCATCGCCAACCTTCCTGGGGTCGCCGTCTTGATTCCGGTAACGTTCAATTGAGGAGGACGGCCGCACGGTGAGCGAGCCGACGGAGCCGAGCTTGGTAATTACCGCGTCAGAAAGCGAAAATCCGAGATAGTCGAGCGACGGATCCTGGCGCAGATTGCGGAATGGCAGAATGGCCAGCGTGTGTGAATGCGCCTGCGCGCCTGGCGGAGCAGGGTTTCTGGACCGCAGAAACAGAACTACCCATGCGATCGCGAGCACGGCAAGCGCAACCGAAATAGCGAACAACCTTGCTTTCGTGCTCAACCAGCCAAAACGGACCCCAGACGGGCCGGGCTTGGCGTTGGCGGCCAGTGGAGTCCCGGCGTTTCGGGCCGTAGGCCGTGTTGCCAACCGCGGCCGCATGTTACCGTCCCCCGTGGCGCTGGAGTGTCCGGCCTGGGGCGAATTGGCGCTCGATGCAAGTTGCAAATCGCCGAGCATCTCCTTCACGGTCTGATAGCGGGACTCGCGATCTTTGCTCATCGCCTTGCCAATGATCTCCTGAACTTCAGCAGGTGTGTCTGGGGCGATTTCGCTGAGACTCTCGGGAGTTCCTTTGAGGATCTCGGCAATAACATCACTGATGGTTGCGCCATCGAATGCGGCCTTGCCGGCGATCATCTCGTAGAGAACCGCCCCAAGGCTGAAGATGTCGCTTCTCGGGTCGACCTCAAGCCCGCGAGCCTGCTCAGGAGACATGTATCTGGCCGAGCCGATGACCAGACCTACCTGACTGATGGAGACGGATGCCGCGAGCGCTGCTGGATTGCCGGGTTGCTGCGATTGCGATTCAATGAGCTTGACGATGCCGAAATCGAGGACCTTTACCAGGCGGTCGCCGCGGACCATGATGTTTTCCGGCTTGATATCGCGATGGACAATCCCCGAGGCATGAGCGGCCTCGAGCGCCCTGGCGATCTGCAGGGCGATGTCGATTGCAGTTTCTAGAGACAGGCCGTGGCCCGCCAGCATTTGGCGCAGCGTGGGCCCATCGACATACTCCGAAGCGATAAAATGAAGCCTATTGACTTGGCCGAATTCATAGATGGTCAGAATATTTGGATGGTTGAGGGCCGAGGCGGCGCGGGCCTCCTTTTCGAAACGCCGCAATCCGCGATCATCGTTCGCCAGCGCCGGAGCAAGAACCTTGAGCGCGACCATCCGGTCAAGCATCGCATCCTGCGCAAGGTAGACCTGGCCCATGCCGCCCGCGCCAATGAAGGACAGAATTTTGTAATGACCTATTACATCGCCGGGTGAGATTCGCTGGCCTGCCGATGCGGTGGCAAAGTCATGAGCCGCGTTGATGACCGGCTGCTCGATGAGATCCATCGGCACTCCCTCGAATTCGAGCAGCGTCTCAATTTCGGCTCGCAACTCGGCATCGCCGGCGCAGCGCTCAACCAGAAAGCCTGCGCGCGACTCCGCGGGCACAGCCAGACTTTCGTGAAAGAGATTCTCGATCTGCTTCCAGCGTTGCGGCGAGTGGAGCATATCTTCCCCGTTATGCGGCGCCTCGTATAAGTTCGCGATGCAGCCAGGCCTTGGCGAGCTTGATTTCGCGATGTACCGTTGCCGGCGAAATCTTCAACGCGGCAGCGGTCTCGTCATAGGTCAGCCCGCCGAAACAGAGCAGTTCCACAATTTCGCTCTTGCGGTGGTCCTGTGTGGCAAGGCGTTCCAAAGCGGTATCCAGTTCCAGCAGGCCGGCAGTCGAGTCAGGGCCGACGACGATTGCCTCGTCGAGCGGAATCACCTCTGCGCCCCCACCTCTCTTCTCTCGCCCGTTCTTCTTGGCATGGTCCACCAGAATGCGGCGCATCAGACGAGCAGAAACTGCAAAGAAGTGGATTCGATCCTGCCAGGCCACATCGGCATCGATCAGCCGCAGGTAAGCTTCGTGAATTAGGGCGGTGGCGCAAAGGGAATGGTTGGGCCGCTCAGAGCGCAAACATCTGGAAGCCAGCCTGTGGAGTTGGTCGTAGACCACCGGCGTGAGCTTGTCTAGGGCAGACTTGTCGCCGCCGCTCCACTGCCTGAGCAACTGGGTCATTGGGGAGCTACTCGGAGAAATCTCCATGCTGCCAACTCCTGTCCGGCCTGTCCGACCCTGGTAATGAGTGGCGTTCGTCCTGCCCTTGGAGCCGGGGCTTCCAGGGAGTGCATTTCCTGCGCGGGTAGAGATGGGGAATGAGGAAGCAGCATCCTGCTGCCGGTTAAGCGGAATTATAGCGCAGATTGCCTCTGAATCTCATTAAGCCTAATTGGATGTTTGATTTCCCATTAGCTGGGAGATGCGGATCGGCACTTCTCAGGCGCGAGTTGGATGAGTCACCGCTGCCAAAACCAAGAGGCTATGCAGGGCGCGCTCGAAAAAATGACATTCGATGAGGGGATTTCCTCTTCGGTGTCGCTTAACAGTGCAGAGGAGTTCAAAACGTGATCCCCACAAAGCTCAAACTGCTGACCTTCGCACTGGCCTCCGCGTGCCTTTGCGTTCCTTCAAGTGCATCTACCGTGTTCAACTTCGACAGCGACGCCCCTGGAACGTCTACAACGTTCACTGACACTGTGGGCGGCCTCTCGGCAACTTTCTCAAGCGACGCCGATCCCGGCGGCTTCGTTGTATTCCCAAGCATCTTCGACACTCTGACCGGTAATGTGCTCGGAGATCCGGGACCCGCGGAACAAAGCAATCAGTTTCTCGACGTGATTTTCAGCCAGACGTTGAATTCAGTCGATCTGGACTTTGCGACCTCGGATCCCAGCGCGCCATCGCTATTCGGGCTCTTCGCGTTGAACAACGGCTTTCCTGTAGCAGAGGCACTCTCCGTCGGAGCGTTCCTGCCCGGATTCACCTTTCCCGAGGGGGAAATCGCTTTCAGCGGCGAAGATTTCAATGAACTCGAGATAGGGGCGGACTCTCCTGACTTCGCCGTCGATAACATCGCGGTGAACATCGCGGCCACGCCCGAGCCTTCCTCGTTGCTGTTGCTGGGAAGCGGTCTGCTTCTCTTGGGTCTGTTCGCGAGGAGAGCGCACTCGCTGCGCCCGCTGCTCGGCACTGGCGTCGTCGCGCTCGTCGGGATGGTTTCGGCTGCCGCTCCGGCTGACGCGCAGGTGACGCAGAGTATCTTCCCGCTGCTGCCGCCGTCGGTCTCTACCGTTCCATCCAATGGCGATGTGAACCCGTACGGCGTCGCCTTTGCGCCCGGCAATACACCCAAGTCCGGCGTTCTGCAGCCGGGCAACATCCTGGTTTCGAACTTCAACAATTCTGCAAACCTCCAGGGCCTGGGGACCACCATCACTCGCGTGGACAAGGCCGGCAACACTTCAACGTTTTTCACGGCTCCTGGGAATCAAAGTGGGCTCACCGCCGCGCTGGGCATTCTCAGCAACGGTGTTGTACTGGTAGGCAACTTACCAACCTTGGATGGAACTCCGGCTACCGTGCAGCCGGGCAGTCTTTCCGTGCTGAGCAGTAACGGACAGTTTCTGGGAACGATCGGCAACGTACCCGCAAACGTCGACGGCCCCTGGGGAATGGCGATTCACGATACCGGCAACGGAGTTACTGGCACCGCGCAGGTTTTTGTCTCCAATGTTCTGAGCGGCGTGATCTCGCGCTTCACCATCAACTACACTGCTTCCAACCTCTCCGCCACCGTGATGGTTCTGGCTGACGGTTTCAATCACCGGACCGACCCGGCAGCCATCGTGCTGGGACCATCCGGCATGGCCTATAGCGCCTCGAACGACACGCTGTATGTTGCTTCGTCGAGCGATAATGCGATCTACGAGATTACCGGCGCAACCAAGGCAACCTCAACAGTAGGGGCGACCTTGCTCGTTCAGGACACGACGCATCTACACGGGCCGCTCGATATCACAATCCTGCCGGATGGCAATCTCGTTGTCGCCAATAGCGACGGTTCAAACGCCGATCCGAATCAGCCCAGCGAACTGGTGGAGTACACGCCGGAAGGGACCTTTCTAGCTCAGCAGTCCGTGGATCCCGACAACGGAGGCGCATTCGGCGTCGCCAGCTATACCCTTGGCTGGGGAACATTCCGGCTGGCCGCAGTGGACGACAACGCAAACACACTGAATATCTGGACTGCCGTCGCGCCATAATCGTTTCACGCGAACGGTGAATAAGTCCTCAATGGACACACCCTTGGTTCACACAGCACGCGACCGGAGCGATTGCTCCAGTCGCGTGCTGCCATTCGCCAGATCGGAATCTTACCCCCCAATCGAGCGGCGTTCTTATGGAATTCCGCCGCAGCGCAGGAATCTGGATCGACCTCAAATCCTCTGGCGCGCCCTTTCAAATGTAAAAGCCCTCCTTCGGCATGCGTGAAGTCGGCTGCACAAAATGAAAGATTCTGGCTCGGAGCGCTCCTCGCAGCAGAGTTCGCATTCCGGTCGGTTCATCGCCTATCCGGAAATTTCCCGAAGATAGTTTCCCATAAACGCCGATGTAGCCGGGAGCAATTCTGGATTCACGCAAAATAGCCGATGCACGACGCCAGTGTCTGGGTTTAGATTCAGCGGTTTCGAGCGAGCGCCCATACGGGCATTACTCCCACTTTGAGATTCTCGATTTCCGTTTTTCAGCCGCAAAGGCGCCGCGCGGGTCAGAAAATCTCCGCCCGTGTTCGCTCACCCGTGATTGGACCGTCTTCCCCGCATTTCGCCGTATTTAGGCAGGCCACGAAGTCTTCTAAGTAGTTGGAAGTACAAATTATTAAAGCCCTGAAAAGGCCGGCGGCGGCGGTTCAATCCCGTCTCTGGCCACCACATTCCAAACACTTGCAGCAGTCAAAATCGTCCGGTTTTGGCTTTCCCCTAAAAAACATACATGTTCAACCCACGTCCGTTTTGACGCCTTCCGCATTCTCCCTCAACTTCCAGCTTTCCGCGCCAGGCACTCAGTCCTGGGCGCAGTTTTATCCCGCCCGCAACCTTCGCATCCCCTTGTACCCGGCGTCACAGCGCAGCCCGACCGGGCACCGTAGTCTCTTCCTCGGTGATTGAGAGGAAGACCGATGCCGAGCACTGCCGCGCAAACTACTGTTACCGTTCAGAACCTTCTGGTCGCCTTTGAGGGCGAGTCCAATGCGCACGCCAAGTACACGGCCTTTGCGGTAAAGGCCGACGCCGATGGTCTGCACGGCGCTGCCAGCTTGTTCCGGGCCGCTGGGCGCGCCGAGCAGATTCACGCGGCCAATCACGCGCGCGTCATCAAGCAGTTGGGCGGCGAGGCCAGGTGCGAGATCCACGCGGTCGAGGTAAAGACCACGCTCGAAAATCTGAAGGCCGCGCTCGGCGGCGAACAGTACGAGATCGACACCATGTACCCCGGCTTTCTTGAAGAGGCTACCGAGCACAAAAACACCGCCGCCATTCGCACCTTTACCGGAGCGATGGAGGCCGAGAAAACTCACGCGCGTCTCTACGGTGAGGCCATCGCGCTGCTGGTTGGCGGCAAAAAGGACACATGGATCAGTGAGACGCGCGACTTCTACGTGTGCCCCATCTGCGGCTATACCTCTGAGACCGAAGAGGAGCACGAGCGCTGCCCAGTGTGCCATTGCCCATGGGAACGCTTCGAGATTATCCGGTAAGTTCCATTACTTCTTCGGAATCGACAGCTCCGCGCCTTCGCCGACTTTGTAGGTCTCGGCAAAGTTGCCCTGGTCGATGCCGATCGAGAGGCGTCCCCGTGAGTCGATGTAGAAAAGCTCCTTGCCTACGGGTACATCGCTGAAAGTTTTTACAAAGGGAAAGACAAAGCGCTTGCCGGCAAGCATCACGGGCACCAGATCGCCGAGTTTGTAGCCCAGCTGCGCAAAGGTCTCGGCGGGAACGTTAAGCACCAGATTCCCGAATGGCCCATCGGTGCCGATGACCAAGCCGTGCAGGCCGGCTGCGTCAATCGTCGCATTTTTCAGATCGAGGCGGACGAGCTTGGCGACATCGAGCGCCGGGCCGGCCTGCGTCCAATCGTCTCCGCGAGCCAGGTGCGCCCCAGCCGGCGAAAAAATATCCCGCCCATGAAAGGTCGAGGAGATACCCGAGCCAATCATCCACGCGGGGTTGGTGATCTCGCGAGCTGCGACAATTCCATCGCGATCCTGCACCAGCGTAAGCAGGCCATTGTCCGGCAGCACAAAGAACTGACCCACACGCGATTGGGCGATGATGGCCTTGCGCGTGGAACCAACGCCCGGATCGATGACCACGACGAAGACGGCATCCTTGGGAAAATAAAGAGCCGATCCAGCCAGAAAACGCGCGCCCATGGCGATGTTATAAGGCTCGGACTGGTGTGTGATGTCGATGATGCGCACGCCCGGCGTAACGCCATCCATGACCGCCTTGCAGATGCCCACAGCATCGTCCTTCACGTCGAAGTCGGTCATGAAGCCGATAACCTTCAGCGGAGCCGGCGGCTGCGCCGTTACCGCCGTTGCCAATGCGGCTGCCATTGCAGCCGCGACAAGGAATCTTATTGTCTTATGCACGCCAGTGACCCCCCGGCTTCTCTGATGGTATCGCCTCTCGTGGGACGAATTGTTTTTGCTCTTCAACCGGTCTCGGATACTATCGCAATCAATGATGACTTACGCGCGAATTTCTCTCGTCCTATCGGTTTTCATTCCTCTGGCTGCCGCCGTCCATGCCGGGCCACGGCCGATTGAGGTGAAGGTCGTGGTGTTGGCGATGTTTGAAGTCGGCGCCGACACCGGCGATTCACCCGGCGAACTGCAGTATTGGGTGGAACGCGATCACCTGGACCGCGTCTATCCGCTCCCAGCGGGTTACCATGCGGTACGCATGAATGACGCGGGCGAAATGGCAGTGCTGACCGGGCAGGGAACAGCGCACGCGGTAGCAACCGTCATGGCGCTGGGACTCGATCCGCGTTTCGATCTGACCCACGCGTACTGGATCGTTGCGGGCATTGCGGGTGGCAGTCCGGAGCGGGTCTCGCTGGGGTCCGCGGTATGGGCGCGGTGGGTGGTGGATGGGGATCTGGGCTACGAGATCGATGCGCGCGAGATTCCGCCGGACTGGACGACCGGCTATCTGCCTCTGCGCAAATCGCGGCCTTTCGAGGCGCCGGCTGCTCCGCTCGACGACCAGGTGTTTGAGCTTAATCGAGGCCTCGCGGAGTGGGCCTACAATTTGACGCGCGCCACGCCGCTTGCTGATTCGGACAGTCTGAAGGAAATCCGCGGCGGCTTCGATGGCGTCGCCGCGCAGCGGCCTCCGTTTGTGACCATGGGAGACGAGGTTTCGTCTTCTAGGTATTGGCACGGGAAGCTGTTTGATGAGTGGGCAGCGGAGTGGATGACCTATTTCACCAATGGGCAGGGAGAGTTTGCGACCACGGCAATGGAGGATACGGGAACGCTTCTGTCGTTGCAGTTTCTGGCGAACGCCGCGAAGATCGATGGGCGAAGGATTATGGTCCTGCGTACGGTAAGCAACTTTGACCGGCAGCCGCGCGGGATGTCGGCGGCCGAAAGCCTTACCAGACAACGGATCGGCAAGTACAGCGCCTACCTGCCCTCGCTTGAAGCTGCCTACACCGTTGGGCACACGGTGGTGAATGAACTGCTCACCCATTGGCCAAAGTATGAGCAAGAAGCCATTGGAATAGATCGCGGGGTCGGGCCGAAGCATTAGCCTTGCGTATGATCAAGGATGCCGGTTGTCGAAGCTCTGAACCCAGCCGGGACGCTCTGGAACCCTATGGACCTTCTTCGCGAAAGCATACGGACATTTCTTAAACTGTCGCCGTTGCCCAATCCGCCGGCCATTCATATCGTCAACGAAGCGGAGGGGGACGGCTTCAGGCGGAGTCTCATTCGCTATTCCGCCCACGATGGAGAACAGATTGAGGCATTTCTCCTTGAGCCAAAGATTGCGGAGCCGCGGGGGGCGGTTCTCGCGTTGCACCAACACAATAGCCAATGGGCAATCGGCAAAAGTGAAGTCGCCGGCCTGATGGGCGACCCACTTCAGGCCTTCGGTCCAGCTCTTGCACGTCGGGGGATCACTGTCCTTGCACCCGATTCCATTGGATTCGAGTCGCGGATGAAAAAGGCGGGCTGGGGAACGACGTTGGCGCCCGCGCTCAGTAAATCTCACAGCACGGAAGAGGGCTGGCTACAGTACTACACCCATGTGGCTCATCGCCTTGTGCGTGGGGAACTGCTGATGCGGGATATATTGGCAGACTGCGAAATTGCTCTGTCAATCCTTCACGGCCGAACAAAGAATTCGCATCTCGGGGTGGTCGGGCATTCCTTCGGGGGTACGGTTGCGCTATTCTTGGCCGCGCTGGACACCCGAGTCGCTTTTGCATGCGCGAGCGGAGCGGTCTGTTCGTTTCGGCACAAACTGGCAGCCGGAACAGCTCTGGAGGGGTCGCTCATCATTCCGGGCTTTCATGAGCGCTTTGATTTGGATGATCTGCTTCGATGCGTTGCGCCTCGGAGAATTCTCGTTGTGTCGTCCGAGAGCGACCCCTATTCGGCGGACGCGAGCGATCTCGTCAAGACTGCACTCCCAGCATTCGAAATGCAGCAATGTGGAGATCGCCTTGAACATCTCCGTGTTCCTGGCCCGCACGCGCTGGACCAAGGACGATTTGACGCCATTCTGAATTGGACGGTGGCAAACGCCACGTGTTCGTGATCGGCCACAGCCATAACTTGCGCTGCGCGGCAACCGCACGCCCGAGCGCAAAGCGCCGCCATCCACGAAAGACCTTGGCGGATGTGAGGTCGAGAGTGGACAATGCTGGAGTTCAGCAAACTTTGAATGAGTTGCATTCCACGGTTGCCAAGACCGTTGGCGGAGAGTGGAAGCGCAACCGCTAGGAAGCCTCGATGCATTCAGTCTGGATGGGTGAGTTTGCAGGCACGCTGGTTCTGGTGCTGTTGGGTACCGGCATCAATGCCGGCGTGACGTTGCGCAAGTCCTACGCGGCGGATTCAGGCTGGATTGCCATCACGACGGGATGGGCGCTGGCCGTGCTGTGCGGCGTGCTGGTGGCGCAAGCCTTTGGCAGTCCTGGAGCCAACCTGAATCCGGCGATCACTCTGGCCCTTGCTGTGAACGGCGGAGATTATGCGCAGGTCCTGAGCATGTGGTCCGCGCAGCTGGTTGGCGCCATGATCGGAGCCGCGCTGATGGCCTTGCACTATGGGCCTCACTGGAAACTCACGCCGGGGCCAGTCGATAAGCTGGGCGTCTTCTGCACCAACGCGGCAGTGCGCAGCCCATTCTTCAACATCCTGAGCGAAGCGCTCGGCACGGCAGTATTAGTCGTGGTGGCTGTGGCGATCGGGTCGCGTGGAGTTTCGGCAACCGGGCCAGCGGCAGGCGTGGGGCCGTGGCTCGTGGCCTGCCTGGTGTGGGGTATCGGGCTTTCACTGGGTGGCACTACCGGCTACGCCATCAACCCCGCGCGCGATCTGGGTCCGCGCATCGTTCATTGGCTATTGCCCATTCCCGGCAAAGGCGGCTCCAACTGGCGCTATGCGCCGATCCCGCTGATCGGCGACCTCGCGGGCGCGGTGCTGGCCGGGCTGCTGCTGCGCTATGCGCATCTGTGATTGAGGCGTCGTTCAGGCATCAGTCTTCGGCAACAGGCGCTCAAGCTTTTCGCAGATATACCCGACGATGTAGTCCCTCCGAGTGGTCTCCACGAGGTCTTTGTTTTCCACCAAATCATTGATGGCCTTGTCCACGAGTTTCCAGACCGGTGTTCCCCTGTGCATCTCATAGGGCCCAGTTGATGACGCGGGTTTAGTCGTTCTTGCTTTTCGGTTCACTCGACAAATCCGCCTATCTCTACTCCAGGCACGAGCCCACCACCGCAAGCGCGACGATGGCCGCCGTCTCCGCGCGCAGAATGCGTGGACCCAGCGATACGGCCTGCCAGCCATTGGCATCGAAGAGCGCTTCTTCCTCGGGAGCCCATCCGCCTTCGGGGCCGATCGCGATTTCAAGCTGGGGCATCTCATCGGCGGCCACCAATATGGCTTCGTCGAGAGCGTGGCTCAGCGTCTTCGTGCGTTCCTGCTCGGCAAGCACAATACGCGAGGCCTGCGATGCTGCGCGCACCCGCGAAGCCAACGGCGCTGGTTCGTAAACAATCGGCACATCGCTGCGCCGCGACTGCTGCGCCGCTTCATGCACAATGCGGCGCCATCGCTCCACGCGCTTCTCCGCAGCCAGGGCCAGATGCTTCTCAGTACGGCGCGCAATCACCGGCGCCACCGCGGCAACCCCCAGCTCTGTGGCCTTCTCGAGCGCCCATTCCATGTGATCAAACTTATAGATGGAGATCGTCAGCGTAACGGGCAGCGCGGGATCGGCTTGCAGCTCGGCGATCAGATTGAAACGAACCTCAGCAGGTGTGACCGCGGCAACCTCGGCATGAAAGACATGGCCGCCCGCGACCACATCCGCTTCCATGCCCGGCTCTGCGCGCAGCACGCGCGCCATGTGTTCGGCCTGCGCGCCAACAATGGTGGCAGTGGCTTCATCCCAATGTTCGGCAATCCAGCGTCGGCGGGTCACAGGTGTCTCCATTTCGATCAGCGCCTACAAGTCTAATCCTTTTCCAGAAACACTGAGGGGGACGTTTTTAAGCGTCCCCCTCGCGTGTTGCCTTTTGTTGGTTGAACGATCCGCTACTTCTTTTTTGCGGCTTTCTTCGCGGGCGCCTTCTTGGCGGCGGCCTTTTTCGCGGGTGCCTTCTTGGTTGCCATTTGCCTATTCTCCCTTTCGATGGTTTGCATCGATTCTGCAATAAACATATTGCAGTTGAAGAATGTATAGATTTATGTTTCATCCGTGTCAAGGAAAAAACGTAGCATCGGTGGAAAAAAGGTAAACAATTATTCAACACGGAATGGGTAAGCGCATTTGAAAAAGCAAAAGGAGAGCACAACGGGCCGTAAGAAAGTGGAGACCGATGCATCCATCGCGCATTCCGCAGCGCATCATTTCTTGCAGGCGATCTCCGCGCGCTCCTTCACAAACTGCGCCAGCGTTCCGGCTTCGCGCCGTTGGATCAGCTCGTCAAGATAAGGCTGACGGTCTTTGGGGTTGGCCTTCAACAGAAGCTCATAAATGCGCAGCACGCCTTCGACACCGGCCTGATACTGCGCCAGAGTATCGCTCTGCCTGTCTGGATTCTCGAGTACGAACGCGGTCTGCGCCAGCACCATCGCGGTGAAAAGGGTCTGGCCGTCTTTCTTATCGCCCTTCGGCAGCTTATCGAGTATCGGGCAGAGGTCCACATGCACATCGGGAATCTCCATCATCCACTTCACAACCCACTGAATCTCCGGCTTAAGGTTCGGATTAAGAGGATCAGCCTCGAAGTGCGCAATGTACTCGAGCGCCTGCTTCCGTTCCTCGGGCGTCGATGGTCCGCGATCGGCGGCGGTTGAGGCAATGGGCACAAACAGCAAAGCGCAGCCAACGAGAGCGGCAGAAATCATGCGCAAGAACATGACGGGCATCCTCGCAGGCAAAGTTACTGCATCTGTTTGAGCGCGCGCAAGTGCGACCGGCACATGAATGCGGGAAAGTTTTGGAGATCCGCGGCAGCCAAAGTCCTCTGCACATGGCAGTCGCTTTCGATACGGCTGAAATGATGACCTGAGACATTTTGTGGCCTGTTCAGCACATACCTTCCAAGGCGAAGCACCGCCCAGCACTCGAACGCATTCAATGGAACCCCGATGAACTTGGCTTTCCTACTCCCTATTCCCTAATCCCTATTCCCTGTTCCCTCGCGTCTGTTACACTCGCTGCAACTTCAATCATGCTTTTTAAAGTTCTCAGCGCGGCGGTCTACGGCATCGACGCCAACCTCATTGATGTCGAGGTGGACTACAGCGGCGTGGTTGCGGAGAAAGACACATTCCATACCGTCGGCTTGCCAGATGCAGCCGTGCGCGAGAGCCGCGACCGCGTGCGCGCGGCCATCAAGAACTCCGGCTATCTGATTCCGCCCACGTTCATCACCATCAACCTGGCGCCTGCCGATATGAAGAAGGAAGGCGCGGGCTTCGACCTACCCATCGCTCTCGGCATCCTGGGCGCGTATGGCGCGTTGCAGACCAGCGACCTGCGCCAATTTCTGTTGGTGGGCGAACTGGGACTCGACGGCAGCGTGCGCGCGGTGCCGGGCATGTTGCCCGTGGCAATTCTGGCGCGCGAGAAAAATATTCCCAATCTGATTCTTCCCGCTGCCAACGCCGCCGAGGCCGCCGTAGTCGAGGGCGTGAATGTTTACCCGGTCTCCTCGCTGCTCGATGTTCTGGAGCTGCTCAACAGCCAGGTTGTCGGAGTCATCCAGCGCGAGCCTTTCCATGTCGCCACCGAGCATTTGCTCAATGAGCTGCAACATTTCGCCGTGGATTTCAAAGATGTGCGCGGGCAGCAGACAGCCAAGCGCGCTCTCGAAGTGGCCGCGGCCGGCAGCCATAACATATTGATGATCGGGCCGCCCGGCTCCGGAAAAACCATGCTGGCTAAGCGGCTGCCCTCGATTCTTGCGCCGCTCACATTTGATGAAGCCCTTGAGACCACCAAGATTCACTCCGTGGCCGGTGTGCTGGATGCGGCGGCCGGCCTGGTGACGCAGCGGCCGTTTCGTTCGCCGCACCATACCATCTCGGACGCGGGTCTGATCGGCGGCGGCATCGTTCCCCGTCCCGGCGAAGTTTCTCTGGCGCACAATGGCCTGCTGTTTCTCGACGAGCTGCCGGAGTTCCCGCGCAACGTGCTTGAGGTGATGCGCCAGCCGCTTGAGGATCACACGGTGACCATCGCGCGCGCCTCCATGTCGCTCAGCTTTCCGGCCCGCTTCATGCTGGCGGCGGCCATGAACCCCTGCCCTTGCGGATACTTCAACGACAAGTCGCGCGAGTGCCATTGCACCCCGCCGGTGATTCAGCGCTATATCGCCAAAATCTCCGGCCCGCTTCTCGACCGCATCGATATTCATATCGAGGTTCCTGCGGTGCAATACAAGGAACTGCGCGGCGGCGCCGCGGCCGAGGGATCGGCGGAGATTCGCGGACGGGTGATGGCCGCGCGCGAGCGGCAGCGGCAACGCTTCAAAAAGGCCGGTGAAAAGATTTTCGCCAACGCGCAAATGACCACACGCCAGATTCGCGCCCACTGCGAGCTGGGCGCCGACGCCGAGCGCCTGCTGGAGCGGGCCATGCAGCAGCAGGGTCTCACCGCCCGCGCCCATGACCGCATCCTCAAAGTGGCGCGCACCATCGCGGATTTGGAAGGAGCCGAGCATCTGACCGTGGCGCATCTGGCCGAGGCCATCCAGTACCGCACTCTGGACCGCAGTTATTGGGCTTGACAGATCGCAGGGGATGGTTCCGGCGGGATTGTAGAACCTATCTGATTGATTAGAAGAGATTTGCAACTAAAGTTGCAGAGAGTGCATATTCAGGCGCCTGGGGAAGAAAAGCACAAAAAAACAGTTGACCCAAATCCAAACTCGTTATACATTCATGAGTGCTATCCATACAGGGCAGGCTGCAATGAGCGATTTTGCACAGCCCATCTGTGTTTTCCCGCATCATATTTGAGCAGATGCTCATCCCTTGATGCATCTGTGCGTTTTGCGATTCGCCGGAAGTGGGAATGCAGGGGAACATGGATTCCCAAGGCGGAAATGTGTTTCTGTGTTATCGCATGAAGCCTCTTCCATGGCGTGCGATTCTGCGTCAAAATATGGAACTTGACGCACAGTTTGAACGTCTAAGTTTTGGGAGTGGAAATTTTGGGGCTGCCATCGGTCGCGTTGGCTCCCCTGCTGCACCGGCGGCGCCAAGGAGTTCCAGCCGGGCGGGCAAATCAAGAAGGAGAGAATCACAATGCGTTCCGATTTAGTTTTTGGGGCACTTTCTCATGTGTCCAATCGCTACCAGCTCTGTCAACTGGCTAGCAAAGCAACCCGCAAGCTGCACAAGCCGAATACACGGCTGCAGGATACCACCAATGAAGTTCTGGGCCGCTTTCAAACCACCAATCCAGGGTCTCTGGCGCCGGTATCGGCGTCCGCCGCCCTGCCGGTGGAGCAGCGCCGCGCCGCCTGACCGCTCCCGCCCAAGGTATAGTTGAGTCAGGCAACAGTTTTAAGGCGGCTTCCTGTCGAAGAGGGCTGCTGATCGCCGATGTTTCCATACTGCCCTTGAAATCGGGAGATACGTAAGGCTGGCCCAGGCCGGCAGCCTTTTGAATACTCACCCGACATTCCCCCTGGTGCAACTCCCTTCAAATATCCCTTCACAACCACATCCCTCCATATTGCAGGTGAACATGACCATCGCTGAACTAAAAGAAAAGAACATCACCGAACTGAGCCGCATCGCGCGCACCCTTGAGATTCCAGGCGCCAGCGGCCTTCGCAAACAGGACCTGATCTTCAAGATCCTTCAGGCACAGAGCGAAAAGGAGGGCCACATCTTTGCCGAGGGCGTGCTGGAGATTCTGCCCGACGGCTACGGCTTCCTGCGCT
>Ga0302188_10000358_pt1 | contig 38974 bp, 31 predicted proteins | sample II_Bog_E2_1_FD_198783 | JGI IMG/M metagenome (GOLD analysis project Ga0302188, IMG submission 198783) | Peat permafrost microbial communities from Stordalen Mire near Abisko, Sweden - II_Bog_E2_1 | ecosystem: Environmental > Terrestrial > Soil > Wetlands > Peat | place: Sweden: Abisko... | reverse complement strand
AGTTACTTAAATGAGTTTTGTTATAAGTATAATAGGCGGTATTTTGGAGACAAATTATTTGACAGGTTACTAATTGCTTGTGTAAGTTACAAAAACAATATTTAAGGTATCCAAGCGGATACTCATATAATTCTACTTTGACAGAATAAATAAATGAATATCCGTAATTTGTCCTGATAAAAAAAACCATCAGCCTAAATCCTTCGGAATTATTATTGTAATTTACCAGATTAAAGAATCAACCACCTAAGTTATTTACAATTTAATTTCAACTAACCATAACACAAAAGGAAAAAATTAAAATATGGAGAAAGAAAAAAACACATAAACACAAAAGTCACAAAAGTAAAAGGAAAATTCCTGACGGTATTTTAAGATTTCAAACCAGATTATAATCCTAAAGGCCTTACTTCTAATCAATAAAATATGTAAACGTAATTTCATACTTCCTGACATCATGATAGATATCAAGAAGTTACAATGTCCATATCGCAAATTTGGCTGTCTCTAATATCGCAAATTTGCCGTATTTTATCTGTAAATTATTGATATTTAATAGTAATAAATAAAGTTTGCTGTATATTAGATATAAATAACGACAACTAAATTTTCTGGAAGTCAGGAAGTCTGAATTTACTAACAAAACTTCAACAGGAAGAGTGTTATTCTTACAGAACAAAAAAACTCCCGCGAAGGCAATAGCCTCGTACGGGAGTTTCATATCAAAAACTATAAAATTTTAGATATTAATTATTACTTTTTGGCTTCATCACGGGCTTTATTAGGCATACCAACCTTCCCGTAACCCTGTTTTGACAGGTAGTTGTTGATGCGCCCCTTATATTTACCGAATGCTTCATGTTTCTTTTCAGAACTTTCGGCATCTAAAGCAAATTCACGACCTTCTTTAAGCCAAGCCATTATCTGAGCTTTTTCTTCTTTCTTTAGCGTTGGAAACATTTTCATGTAAGCATCATATGTTACTTTCACTACTCCGTAAGTTATTCCGTCCTTTACAGCTTCAATTTGCGATTCATTCAAATAAAGTGATAAATCACCAGGAAATGCAAAATGTGAACGATACAAGGCCGCTTCTTTCTCATTTTGAGCTGCATTCATCGCTGAGTTTTTAGCTTCACCTTTCAAAGCAGATCTTTTGATTCGGTTAACTGATGAATCACGTTTAGCAAAAATATCATTCAGCCCAAAATATCGGTTAGCTATTATATGAAGCACGTTTCGGCCTACTGTGGCATCTTTCAATTTTAGTTTGTCCACAATCTTTTGTGAGCGAGTTACAATTGTTTCAACATATTTCGGATCACGGTTTTTTGAGTCAAGCTCTACGGCCTTAACAGCAGGAACCAGCATCAACAAGCATAGTGCAAGTCCTGCAAATCTAAATTTAATTGTTTTCATATTTTATTTATATTGTTTTGAAAAAACGCAGAGAGTATATTCCAAATCCCTGCGTTTTACCTTGTCTTTCTTAAATTGTAAATGATAAAACAGTAAATTACATTAGTTTTCCTTTTTCAGCCAGTGTGTCGTGGTTGTTTTTTGGATTTGTCCAATCTGTTTTTTTCTTTGTACTGATACCATTGATATATTTTTCGATATTGGTATAACCGTCACCAGTACAATCTTTATTTGCATCCGAAGGATCATTTGGATTCAATCCGTGTGCTATTTCCCATGCATCTGGCATTCCATCATGATCGCTATCCACATAAGGGGTACCTTTGTATTCAGGATAACCACCTACCTGACGGATATCGGTTATAATTCCTTTCTTATAGGAATCCTTTTTCAGACGACGGTATTTGAATTGATAAAAGTCCACAGAGTCCAGACCTTCCTTGTAAAATACTTTACCTGTTTTTACTTGTTCCAGAATATGTTCATCTACGATATCCCTACGTGGAATATTAGCCCCTGCATTAGTTGTTACAAAATTGTAGGCATCCTTGGCTTTCATGATTGGAAACTTTGGCATTGGAAATGGTTCGTTCCATCTAATGGTATCCGTGTAATTGCCTGCATTTGGCATTTCTTCAATTTGTACTCCACCATTCCAGTTGTCTTTAGTAACAGCATCACTTCCTTCCATAATGTTTCCATTACAATAGACACGGCCAAAAACCTGATAGGCATTTCTGCTTCTTCCTGATTCTGGTTTTAGTATCCGGTAACCGATAGGTTTGTCTTTTGGAGTAAGGGGACCCGGTTTGTAATAGTTGTTGATGATGTTGTAGAGTGCCGTATAGTCGCCTCCGTCTACCGAGCGGTTTGCCCAGTTGAAAATCACGTTATTTACAAAATTAAAAACACCATTCCAGCCGATAGAAGGATTCCGTCCTGCATTATCGGCCCAAAGATTACGGATAAAAGTACAATTTTCACCTCCCATTGTGCTTCCAAAAGCATGGTTGTAGGTATCAAGTGCCTGAGATGAAATAGAATTTTGCATAGTAATGTTAACAGTACCCATTTTTTCCTCTTTATATGTTGCTCCGGGAGAAAACATATGACGATAGAATGATACATTTTCATCCAGACCCCAACTGCAGGAGCAGTGGTCAATCATGATATTTCCAACAGGGTCACCTCCGAAAGCATCATCGCGACGTGCAACATCGGTTTCACCACGGCGGAAACGCATATGACGTACCACCACATCATGAGTATTTATCCAAAATGATTCTCCGGCTATACAAACGCCGTCACCCGGTGCCGTTTGTCCTGCTATGGTTACATAGGGTGCTTCTACAATAATCGGTGTTTTCAGATGTATGATTCCGGCCACATTAAACACAATAATACGCGCACCGGCTTCTTCTTCGCAAGCTTCACGTAAAGTGCCGGGACCGCGGTCATCGAGGCTGGTTACTGTAATAACTTTCCCTCCACGACCTCCAAATGAATACTCACCTCCACCTTCAGCACCCGGGAAAGCAGGGATTTTTGCCAGAGGTAAATCGTTCGGACGGGCAGCCCAGGGAATATATGGTTTTCCTTTAGCTTTATCAGCATTGATAATTGGCATATTCCTTTGTAAGGCGTCATCAGCCACTTTTTTCTCTGCATCCAGGTTTTTGTCTGCAACTTCCTGCAACTCTTTAGGAACCTTAGGATATTGTGCCTGAATCACCGAAAGAGGTGCAAAAAGTAACAGTGCGCAAATACCCGTAAATAATTTTTTTTTCATTGATTTTTTCTTGATTTAATTGAAATAATAGATGTTGAAAATATAAATTATAAATTGACATTATATAGATTAAGAAATGTCCAACTAAAATCGAGTCAGAAAATCAACGACTTATGATCCTATCGAAATGAAGTCTATTATGGGAAATATACTATTTAGACGATTTTTTAAACCTGTTGTACTCAAAGTCTTCTGTAAATAAAAAAAAATGGAGTTACCGACATTATCGACGCCTCCATTTTTTAATTTGTAAAATAATACCTTAAATAATTATTTATTATTCTGACTATACTGTAAGTATCTATTACTTAATAGCTGAATTGAAATTATGAGGAATATTCTCACCCATCAGACTGGCAAGATAAACTTCCAGAGCCGTATAACCTTCCGCAGTTCTCAGATTACGATCTTCCGGATTGTTAGGATCTAATCCGTTAGCAAGTTCCCATGCATCCGGCATGCCGTCATTATCTGTGTCAATAGGAACGACAGCTGTTGCATAAGGCATGTAACCTTCGGCATCGTACGATTTATCGATAATTCCCCATGTCCCAAGTGAGGCTTTGAATGATGCCGTTCCGTTTTTTACTTCACGTATTATGCGTCGTTCAACAGAGTCTCTGTTTACTGTTCCTACTCTTGAAAGAGTAGTATTGTAAGCATCACGAGCAGTTTGAATATCGATTTTGTAGGGTGCATATCCGACCCAAACACCTTTATACACGACATTGGAAGATGGTGAAAGTCTGGTATCAGAACTTGCTGTTGCTTTTGTTGGTAATGTTGTCCCGGTTGTTCCCGACCATTTCCATGTAAATCCTTTCCAGTTATCCGAATTCAAAGTAGGGTAACCTTCCATTATATTTCCTGTCAGATACCATTTGGGAATGTTTGCACCATTAACAATGTAATTGGTAAAGAAGTATTTACTTCCGGAAGGGGTTGCCGGACCTGGTTTATAGTAATTTCCAATAAAGTTGCATGTGTGCGAACGGTCGCCTGTGTTTACATCACCACCATATGCTGCATTGGTATTCCCCCAGTTGTATACAACATTGTTTATAAATTCAATAAAAACATTAGTTTCATTTTTGGATCTTGCTCCGTTTAGGCGAGGTGAACGGGAATGGTTATTTGTCCACAGGTTGTGATGATATGTTGCACAAATCCCTCCGGTTTGTGACCCATAGCCACGATTTCCTTTACCATGACCATCGTCATAAAGTCCATCATGAAATATTGACCATTGGACAGTCGTATAATAATTGTCATAGAAAGTAAGATTTTCCTCGCCTGACCATCCAAAATTACAATGGTCGAAAATAACCCGAACTGCATTTTCGCAGTCTACCGATCCTCCGGGTAGAAAAGTGCTATCTGCAGCGTTTTCTCCAACCCGAAAACGTACGTTTCTTATAATCAGGTCTGAACATTTGCCTAAATTTACCCGGCCATTTCGAATTAAAATACCTTCCCCGGGGGCGGTTTGTCCGGCAATGGTCATTTTATCTCTTGAGCAACGGATTTCGTTTTTGTTTACTACAGTTTTACCTGATGTTTGAAAATATGGTTTTAGTGTAATAATCCCCGATACCCGAAATATAATTGTTATTGAATCGCCAGGATACTGAGTTAATGCCCAGCGGAAGCTTCCGTGAATGGGTGACTCTAAATTGTTGTAAGCGAGGTAGTCCTGAAGATTATCTACAAAAACCACTTTCCCTCCTCTACCACCTTTGGCATATTTACCATAACCTTCTGCTGAAGGAAATGCCGGTGTTTGAGAATTTACAAAAGTAAAAACTGCAGTAAGAAACAATAGGGTGAGAACGAAATAAGTTTGAATTTTTTTCATTTTATAAAATATGAGATAAATAATAAAAACAAAAATATATACTATATAGTAATTCTAACATTTTCCATCTTAATATCAGATAAAGCAGTTGCAATGGTTGCTACCTCACTTAGCACCCCAATAGAATTTAAGGCTCTCACGCTGTATGTACCAATATTACCGGAATTGTCTACATAACTAACTCCGGTAACCGAGCCAAGGTATTTCCCATCTTTGTATACAATATAGCCAATTGCCCCATCAACAGCCGACCAACTTAATGTTAATCCATTTATAGTAAGGTCCTCAGGTTTTGCAGTTGGTGTGCTCGCTGTAATCGGGTCAAAAGTAGTTGTATAGGTGGAGGAATAAACATTTTGAGTGTTTAATATGCTATCTGCATCATATTGTTGCAACTGGAAACTCCAACTGTTTCGTCCACTTACATTTGTATATGTTCCATCAGGGTTCCGACTGTTATATTCAGCAAAGCTGGCCGTTGTTTCATTTCCTCTCATGGCTGCCCAACCTTCCGGTTTGATTTGTTTTCCAAGTGTGCAGTTTAAATAATATGCCCCGGCATTAATATTCCATGGCCGACCTAAGTCATAAGTCCCGGAAGCTACATCTGAGTTGGCTGTGATATTACATCTGCGAAATACAAAACCAAGATTTAATGTTTTCCTGAAACAGATGATGTTTTTGTCGTATATGAATCCTCAGGGGCAACTATATGACCTCCGCCATTTACACAATTTATTGTGCAATCGTCAAAGAAAAGAGTTCCTCCCGCATAAATAAAATCGACGGCACCTTCTAACCAACAATTTTTAAAATAGCCTCTTGTCCCTTTTTTTGACCTGTAAGTATCCTGATAGCCTAACACTTTACAATTTCTGAATATCTGACGATCGCCTGCAGTGTAGAGTGCTTCTGCCATACCTGTAGCACCTGCTGCATTCTGTATACTTATATTTTCGGCATAAAAATCACTTGCATAAAGCTTAACTGTACATACATCCGAGTAAGTAGGTGAACCACTTGAAGCACGTGACTGAGAATGAGTGATAAGTACTCCACCATAGCTTTCGCCAATCAAACTTATTCTTTTTGTAGATGCTGCAGTTTTTGACCCTAAAGTAACCTGCTCATTATAAGTTCCATCTTTGATAAATATCATGCTGGTCAGTCCATCGGGACATGCATTTAAAGCCGATTGTATGCTGGTGTAATCACCTGAACCATCTATTGCAACAACATATTTGAAAACCTGGGAAGAGGCGTTTAATGAACCTATCAACAAACAGGTTAAAACAAGGAGTGAATTATGAAATTTCATTCTCGTCAAATTTATTTTCTGAATAAATCATTATCACAAAATATAATTCCTGCAGATACCTCAATTTAGTGATAAATCAGTAAAATGGTGTCTCTGCAGGAATGTATATATTGACTCAAAATTAGTTTTACAACTTAATATGTTTATTCAGCCAGTGGATCAAAAGTGCCATTAGCGCTGCCATTTTCAAGGTCAGCCCAACCGATAGTCTGTTTCAATGTCACATTCATTTGTTGTGCGCTGTTTTTCAAACCAATGAAATAATACTGTGGTTGAAAGGTCACAGCAGATGCATCCACAGTATAAGACTTCCGGGTCAAATTGTTAGCATAAAAAGTAAATAAATTATCAATTGTATTTCCATTTGTCTGAATAGTAGCATCACTCATCAAATTCAGAGCTGTAGGACGTGTAATATTATTCTTAACTATCGGATCATTTGCAAAACCTGTTACAGTCGTTGCAGTAGAAACCCCGATAGCATCCGCCACACGAATTTCAATACCATTTCGGGATGTTCCATTAAATGGTGGTACTCCCAAATATGTACATGTATTACTGGAAAAACCTGTTAATGCCCAGCTGCCTTTCAATGTTCCCTGTCCGGCACCTCCATCCCAAAGCATCCAACGACGCATATCGTCAAAACGTTTACCTTCATACGCCAGTTCTATCTGACGCTCGTATAAAATAGCAGCAAATATTTGTGCACGGGAACTACCACTGGACAAATTACCCAGACCAAAATTTATATCGTAATAGTTTGGTGCAGTACCGGCACTCGTATAACCTACACGTTGACGGATTTGTTGCAGAGCCTTCACAGCTTCATCAAGGTGATTAGCACCACAGGCAGATTCGGCAAAGTTCAATAATACTTCTGCATAACGAATCTCCATATAAGGAGCTGCTGATAAAGTAAAAGCCTTACCCGCACCAAGTGCTATATTATAAGTATAATCGGGAGAATTATTCACATCAAGGTCATCTGTACGTTTGCGAACAAAAATACTGGTATTGTTAGCTCCATTACCGTCAGCTCCAAAACCGGTGTAGGCTGCTGATGCCATTTTTGTTGCATTATCATACCAGTTGTAACTCCAAAGTACATAGTTACTACCTATGTATGGATAAGAAATAGCTCCTAACGAAGTAGGATCGCCGCTAAATGCCCATCTTTCACCCGGGAAAGCAAATGTACGATAAAAACGTGGATCTCTGTTCACAAAGAAACGTTGGTTGTCGTAAGCATAAGTAGATGGCGACAACAATGAAGAAACAGATGCAGTTGTTGAAGGTTTCATACCATCTGCCATCGGGAAAAGATCTATCATCTGAGATGTCGAATTCTTACCACCACTACCACCTGCATTATACGGGCGGATAGAATTTTCCCACGTATTATTTTTGTCGTAGTTGGTGCCGGGTGAAGTTTGCACAGTGTTATATAAAGTCACAAATACAGCCTCAGGACTAACGTAATCAGAAAACATCTTTGCCCAACCCGAAGCGTTTGTACCCGGGTTAGAAAGATAAGCCAGGCCAAAACCTCCGGTTGTCAATTCGGCAAGCGCAGCTTTATTTGATTGATAGGCTGTCTCCCAACGAGTTACGTCATCGGCACGGTTAAAGAGTGGACTGGCATAGAGCAGTCGGGCACGACCTTGCAACGCTAAAGCTGCACCGGCTGTAACACGACCATAATCAGCAGATGCAGAAGTTGACCAGTTTGCCGGCAAATAGGTAGATGCAGTATCCAAATCGGCACAGATAAAATCAATACAAGCTTTAGAAGTAGCGCGGGGAATTACCAGACTCAACCCACCGGTACTCCCGATTATCGGGTTTTGTACATGATCAACAATTGGCACTCCACCATACATTTTTACCAACATATAGTATTGCCATGCACGGAAAAAGAAAGCTTGTCCCAGTAATATTTTTTTCTGATCATTGGTTAGAGTACCGGCCTTTACACCCTCTATTACCATGTTGCACTCACGGATATAACCGTACGGGCTGATATTTTTATTCTGATAATAAAAATAATCAGGTACATTCGTATTGTTCAGGATTATGGTTGGATCTACGTATTGAGATAATCCTCCGTACTCTTCAGTACACTTAGAATAATCGTCAGCTACACCTGCACTGGGCGTACTCCAACTTATACTGGCAGTTGAACTGGGCAACATGTCATAATACAGGTCGTTTACCCTCTCTGTAGATCCTGTGACATCATCATAAATATAATTACCATATGCATCATAATCCTTCTTGTCTTGCAGAAACTGATCGCTACATCCAGCGAAAAATGTGGTGATTGTCATCAACGCAACAACAGCACCTAATTTATTTAATTTTTTCATCATTTTTTACTTTTTAGAATGAAACATTTACTCCCATTGTAATTGTCCGCAAGGTGGGATAGCTCCCATAAGTCGACATGGGATCCATGAAATTATCAGGATACGGATTGTACAAACTCAGCAAATTCTGACCGGTAACATTGAAACGGCAACTTTCCACATTCAACTTCTTCACAATTGTTTTTGGCAAGGAATAGGCCAGGGTGATGGTACGGAAAGTTATACGTGTGCTGCTTACCGCCCAAAATGTAGAATTATAATTGTTAACACTGTATTGTAAATTCGGATATTTAGCAGTTAAATTCTGAGCTGCAACGATATTCCCTGAGGCATCTGTCACATTACTGTAATTAAACATATTATTCGCCCAGAATGAAGGCATACTCGTATATTGCATATCGTTGTACGTATTACTTGAAGAAACCGAGCTTAGACCCGAAGTGGCACCTTTTGGCATCATGGTGTAACCTCCCCAGCTTGCTGCAAGTTGTGCGCTAAATGAAAATCCTTTCCAATCGCCACCAAGATTTGTCGTAAATCCGTAAGGATTGCTGGCACGGTTAGATATTTTGACAATATCGGTTGTCGCACTAATTACACCATCCGGTGCCTGATAGGTACCATTTGCATTTTGCGGCCCACGTACATCACGATAAATCAACATACCCGGTTGGATTTTGTCCGGTGACATTCCAAGATAATTTGTTATGTGATACTGGGCAACATATTCAGCGATTTGCTGGTAACTACGAAACATTCCAAGACAATCCAATCCCCATAATCCAAGGTCAGTGCGTTGATTCGGGTGCTGTCCATCAATTGTAATCACGCTTGGCCAATACATTTTTAATACCTTATTATCGCTATATCCGGTTATTAAATTTATATAGTAAGTAAAATCTTTAGTAATTTTATCTTTCCATCCCACTGTTAATTCTGTACCATAGGTATCAATAGAACCAAAGTTCTCAGCAGTCGGTTTGGTACCGACTGTAGTAGGAAAATCGGTAGACCCGGTTCGTTGCATAAAAATATCACGGTTCATATCATAGTAACCGTCTATTTTGATAGATAATCTACTCTGTAGCGTGTAGGCATCAATACCCAGGTTCGATTTGTAACTACTATCCCAATGTGCATTAACGTTTGGTGCTGCGCTACTCTGCATGGCAGCCCCCATATTCGTCGATGTACTTGTCCCGAATACAGCTCCTTTATTTGCAACCATACTGTAAGTTTGCAACCATCCCCATGGAGCAATATTATCCTTGCCTAAAAGGCCATAAGAGCCACGAACTTTTAAAAAGTCCAACCAATGAATGTTATTTTTGAACCAGGATTCTTCAGATGCTACCCAACCCAGAGACATAGATGGAAATACTCCCCAGTAATTTGCAGGTGCAAATGTTGTGGACGCATCCGAACGAATCAGGAACTCTGCCAGATACTTGTCATTATACGCGTAATTCAAACGACCTACGTACGACAACATACCCGATTCCTCACGGCTAAAATCAGTTGTCTGTGCACCGGTTGCTGAAGTGGACTGCCCATTCGTAAAGGTTAACGGGTTTAGTACAATGCCATCCAAATTCTCCGATTCGCTTTCAGCTTTTTCAATGGTAAACAAACCATTGATTGCATTAAGTCCAAATTTGCGGTCATAAGTAGCGTAAAAATTGAGCTGATAGTTATCGCTCGTAACCATCGCACGTTCTAAAGAATGTCCATTGTCAGCGTCTACTGCCGAAAAGTTGCCGGAAGTCACATCCAACCCATCACCTGTATAAAGATGATTACCACTTCCACCACGAGCTAGCATTTGATAAACGGGAACATAAGTTTCCAAAGTGTTGGTTTTAGTATTACTCGAGTTTCTGGAATAAGTTACCCTCATTTTTAACCCGGTCAATAGCTTACTCCAACCAAAGTCATATTCTAATGAACCATTTATGAGCATGTTTTCCGATACATTCTGATTGCTGTTATCCAGATTCTGAACAGCTGCGTAATTATATTCCTGAAGAGAATTAACCAATGTATTGGATGTCCCATAAGTCATCAAGGGAAAACCATTTACAGATTCCGGAATGTAGCGTGGCCGCGTTAACAAATAATTGTAATCTGTCTGTTCATTAGAACCTCCTATTTTATTTGCTGCAGTGGTTTGTTCTCCATTGTCTCCGGATATTTGCATAGAGGCTTTAATCCATTTGCTGATATTAGCATCTACTCCGGCGCGGTAATTCCAGCGATTGTAATTAATGTCGGTCAAATTACCATCTTGTGTAAAATAAGAAATACCCGCAAAATACGTAGCTTTGTCAGTACCCCCACTAATATTTACACTTTGTTTTTGTGAATAAGCAGGTTTCCAGTATTTGCTCAACAAATCATAATTCAGATTTTTCATGGCATTCAATTCGTCTGCCTGAAATAGATCCGTTTTATTATTCAGGGTTGTATTATCGATGGGAGTTGCTCCGCGTACACCATTCCATAAGGTTCCGTAATCGTAAGCACTCAGCATTTTAGTTTGAGATACCTGATCCGTAAAACCAAATTGTCCACTATACGTAACTTTCGGAGCACCTGCTTTACCACGTTTGGTTTTTACTAAGATAACTCCCTGGGAAGCACGGGAACCATATACAGCAGCAGAAGCATCTTTCAATACCGTAATGCTTTCTATCATACTGGCATCCAGATTATTGAAAGTTGTCGCATCGGCGATGTAATCGTCAATAACATACAGTGGACTTGGATCTGCCACATAATTACTAAAACTCGAATAAGCAGTAGCAGCAGAGGCCTGGCGAACAGTCAACGAGGCTGCATCTCCCGGGCGGTTACTGCCCCCAGTAACGCTAAGTCCGTTAACCTGGCCTGCTAATGCGGCACCTAAGTTGCTTACAGAAAGATCACTGATATCTTTTGGAACAATTGTTTCTATTGCACCCGTCACATTCTTCATTTTCTGTGAACCGTAACCTAGTACGACCACTTCATCCAAATTCATTAAGTCTTCCTCCAAAACAATACGTGGATTATTTAGATCCGAGATGGTTTGAGTGATACATCCGACATAAGAAACTATCAATTTAGTATTTGGTAAAACATTAAGTTTAAAATGTCCGTCAAAATCAGTGACTGTCCCTGTGCTACCCCCTTCAATCTTAACGGTAGCTCCAATAACAGGTTCTCCTTTTTCATCCACAATAGTTCCTCGTACAGATTGCAATTTTTGAGCCTGGGCCTGAGCCTGAGCCGGCAGTGCAAAAGCCAGGATGAAACTCACGCATAGACTTAGAATTAAATATTTTTTCTTCATTGTATTAGTTATTATTGATTTAAATTTCATATCATCTTCTCATTATGTTATGGCAACCAACGTGGATCACCGGTTTTAGCAGATATCTGTGCAGCTCCCTGAACAGTAAAATTGGCATTTGCCGGGTCTTTTAATTGCGGGTCTGTCATAATAACGGTACTGCTGGTGTCATAACCGGTTGCAATTTCTAAAGATGCAAACATTCCACCAAACCAATAAGAGTTGTATCCAATATTACGAGCCATGGTTGAATTAATAGTTAAATCCCTGATAACCCTTTGACTGCCAGTGTCAACAAAAATGTCTTTTAGCACAGTAAGCTTATTGTATGACTGTGACATCCCTGAATAGTTTGCTATTTTACTCGAAGTATACATCTGCCAGAAAGTACAATTTGAAAGCGTTTCACTACTGGTTGCCCAACCAGAACCGGTAATTTTCATAACATTCATACTATTGAGATAACGCAACAAATAACCGCCTGTTGCAGCCTGAACATTATAAAACGTACTGTTTGTAAGTGTCAGGTCTTTAATCAAACCACCTGCATCATTAATCAATGTTGCAGTGAGAGTATTCTGTCCAATAATACAATCATTAATTAATAAGCTTGATAAAGCATACTTCATACCATTATCATATATCAATGGATAAGCTAATCCTGTAATTTTACAAGATTTAACGGTAACAGGTGATGATACCATCATTCCCGGCCATGCTGTAAGGTATGTTGGTGCAGTTGTATTTAATGTTGAATTGAAAGTAATAAGACCACTTCCTGTAAAACTAGAACAATCAAAATCAATTGTACTTAAATTAAATCCTCCGCCATCACTTATAAACACACCGGAACTCATTGTAATAATTGGGTGAGTTATTTTATCGCCACGAAAAGTTATATTTACCAGTCCGGTAGGAATATTACCAGTCATTGTATAAGTCCCTCCGGCTACCAATTGATAAACCATAGTCGCAGTGCTTGTCGGAATTGGGTTAGCTGTAAAGTATGTAAATAAATCCGTTCCCGATGGAATTGTAGCATTCGCAGGAACATACGTGCTATAAGGTGCTACTGTTGCAGCAAGAGCATCTTTATTATTATACGTTTTATTACCAAGGGTCTTAACAACCGCTTGGTACTTGGTATCAGGTAATAATGCACGCGTCGTAGTACATCCATCTACGTCCTGGTTTACTGTTCCAACCGCTACCGGATTAGCTGGATCGTCCACTTTGTATAAAGAAAACTGATACCCACCCGCTCCAAATACAACAGGCCACGAAATTGTGAGAAGAGTATCATTTGTTGTACTGGTTGCAAATACAATACTGTCTGGCGACTGCAATGTAGTATTTCTCACAGATGAAGAAAATACCTCATTCTCCTTAAAGCCATCCACACAGGAACTGACTAGCAGAACTATCGTTACTAGTAGGAAACTCAAGATAATTCTGATTTCGTTTTTTAACTTCATAGATTTAATTTTAAAATTAACATTAATATTGTTGCTTTCAATATGTTTTCCCTTCAAATGAGTCCTTCTTATTGCTTTCTTTTACTTTCATAGCCCGGAAAGTATTTATCCAATACGCAACTACTGCTTTGGAATTTTCCTTTTTGCTAATGACTGGCCATAAAACCCGGATATTGCAATGGACGAAATCGTTATATAGTATTCTTTTGCCTTTAAAGGATTAATTCCTGAAATTCTTACTCCCTCAACTTGTTGTCAATCAAATTGCCCTGAACGGGTGAACCCGTATCTATTTTTACTCCATCGGCTCCGATTTCGTGAGCCAATTCGAACTTTCCGGTTTTTAACGCCTCAGATTCATCCAATCACATACGGAAATTTCATAACAATTTTGTCAGGATTTGTTTATCCCGTTTATTCCTGTATTCTGATTTAGTTCCTGAAGACTAAAAACTCCAATTAAAATACAAACAATGGAAAAAATTCGTTGAGCCCAATTTCGTTTTATGATCATGTAAACTGATTGATATCGATTTACAATTAATGACGTAAACTTTAATAAATTGTAATCAGAAACCAGAAGTTTTTTTCGGAAAGTTATGCAAAAAGCAGACAGAATGTTTTAATCCGAATTAGACGCATACTTTTATTGCTAAATTCATTCTCTTATATAAATTTCAAAAAGAATAATCAAAATCATTTCAGGGCAATCCTTACCGGGCAAATAATTAAAGACTATACTTTTCGGCTACTTAGAGTTATACTTGATTATCTTATTTAAATTATTATTGTTGATGGCTAATTGAAAATCTATTAATTTATTCAATTTCTTTTTTGTGTTCTTTTTTAATTCAGGGTGTGTTTTTCATTAATATACGCACAACATATATATTATATGTTAAATCTACAGATCTTTCGTTCTTTTCAGATTTTGATATTTATCGTAGATAAAAGTTGAATTTATATTTTCAATTGTTATCGGTTACCTATACAATAAATGAAAGATAGAATACTATTCAAGATGTCAATTGTAGCCTGAATATAACTGCAGTATATTTTGATAATGTTAAAATATAACTTATTATATGAAGTAAGACGATAGAAATTAAAAATTGTAATCAGTTTTAAATTTATTTTTTGTGAAGGCGTTTAAAGGAATTAAAGTAATACCTCTTTATTTACTTGGAAGAATCAACCTGAAAAAACATTAGTGAGGGTTTCACTTGGTTACGGTCAGGTTGCAGGATGCATCTGGCTGGATGTCGCCCTCCCACTTGATTCTGCCTGCATATAGATTCTGCTTATGATGTGGGAGTGCAACTAATGAAAAGAAAAGCTTCTCTATCCGCTTAGAGTGAAAATTGTCGGGTAGTGAAGCCCTCACTAATGTTACGATGCCCTCTGTTTTTATGTAAATCATCATTATCCGAAAACTTAGTGAGGGTTTCACCGGTTGATGAAATGATACAAAAAACCCACCATTATTAAAAAACAAGGCGGGTTTAAAATTGTATTTAGTACTTCAGATTATTATTCAAAGGGATAATGATGAAAGCTCATTTCCTAAAGTATGCAATGCTTTTTCAATTTTATCTACCTGAGTACGTCTTGGTTTCGAACGTCCGTGTAAATAACTCCAGAGTTGTTTTTTATTAATGCCGGTCAACCGTTCCAACGCAGAAGGGGTAATTACTCCTGAGTAATACTCGAGTAAGCTTTGTGTATCAAATTTATATACAATCTCAAATTCTGAATCTAAAAATAAAGGATAGTTATATCCATCTTCTTTATTGGTTTCTTTAAAGAATTCCGTTTGTTCCATCATGTTTTGTTTCGCCAATTCGGGCGTATCACCCATTCCGGTAAACATCTCGTCCTTGCAATAAACACTATAAGTGCCATCTGACGCTCTTTCAATGATTGCTTCGATTGATTTCATATTTTTCTTATTTCAAACTTTTTTTTTAATTTATGTCTGTAGAATTGTATTATAAATTTTTAAAGTTAGAAATTTTATGTCCTTTAATTATCATTTCTGATTCTCCTGCATATACAAGATTAGATGAACCAACTCTGTTAGATAATATCTTTTTGAAATATTCTAATCCTTTCAAAAAATCCGAATGAAAAGTCTGTGCAGATTTGATTTCTATTAAATTTACAAAAAAACCTGCTTCTTGAAGTAAATCCACTTCATTTCCATGATTATCTCTATAAAAATATAAATTATTATCCAAACCTGCATTGTAACGTTTCTTGAGAAATTCTAGCACTATCATGTTTTCAAACAAGGATCCTCGTAAAGGATGCGTTGATACATGAATTGTATTTTCAATTCCCAATAGATAACTTGCTAAACCTACATCATAAAAATATAGTTTTGGAGTCTTTACCAATCTTTTATTGGTATTTACCGACCATGGCTGAACAAGAAATACGATATAAGTGGCCTGCATTGCTGAAAGCCATGCTTGAATGGTTTGATGTGATACACCAATTTCATTTGCAAGGCTATTGGCGTTGAAAAGTTGACCAATACGTCCAGCACATAATTTTATAAATTTTTGAAAACTTGATACATCTTTTACATTCAATAAGCTTCTAATATCTCTTTCTACATAAGTTTCATAATAATTTCGATAAGCTTTAGTTGAATCTAATTTTTCTGCATATATTCTTGGATAAAAACCTTTATACAAAAAATCGTCAACACTAAAATCTTTGTGAAAATCAGAAATTTCAGAAATTGTAAAAGGTAACAATTTCAATAAAGCCACTCGACCGGCTAAACTTTGAGTAACGTTACTAAGCATCGAAATATTAGTACTTCCCGTTATAATTAATTGTCCGTTTTGTTTTTTATCGTCGACAATTCCTTGCATGTAAGATAAAATGTCGGGATAACGTTGAAATTCATCTATAATTGCACCTTCAGAATTTGCAGAAAAAAAAGCTCTGGGATCTGATATAACTTTTTCGCGAACATCAGGATTCTCAAATGAAAAATACGGTTTCTCTGTAAATATATGACGTACCAAAGAAGTCTTTCCCGATTGCAGGGGACCAGTTATCATAATCACCGGATAATGTTTTGCTAAATAAATCAGCTCTTCTTCTATTTTTCTTCTTATCCACATGTTTGTACAATATGTAAGTTGTATTTACTAATTGTACAAAAGCAATCTATTTTTTAGTTATAAATTACTATTTGAATATATTTTAGATGGTACTTGTGATTTTTATTGGAAATTTAGAATGGAAAAAACAACTGCTATTTAATTTTGATATTTAGTTAAATATTATATTATATACAGAGAGTAAATTAATCTGACATAATAATTTGCAAAATAGTAATCTACTGTATATTCAGTCTTGGTTCTTGATTCTTGCGATCTATACAAGACTATTTCTCATTATAAATAGCCTGTGTTACCAGTCCTGCAATGGTCAACCCAAACATGGCAGGCATATGGGAAGTAGTGCCGTTGATTTTGGCTTTCAGGCTGCACCATTCATGATCTACCAGGTCAGGATCACCCGGACCGTGCATCGCTTTCGGACATAAACATTTCTCAGTTCCACAGGATGCATTCTCACCCTGGTTTTCAATTATCTCGTCGCTGTAAACACACATAAACTTTTTGCTGACTATCACGCCACTTTGCCTTATTCTCTTGCGTAGTGCTGATCCCAGGGGGCAGCCATCCACCTTCCAGAACTCTGCTACTTTAATCCGTGTTGGATCCATCTTCAAAGCAGCACCCATGGAAGAAAAGAAAACAGCATCGGTTTTTGTTGCAGTTTCGATTAAATGAATTTTATTCGAAAAACTGTCAATGGCGTCAATGATAAAATCATATTCTTCGAGATGGAATGATTCACTTGTTTCTTTGCTATAGATCATTTGCAACCCGTTAATCTGAGCCTTCGGGTTGATCTCAAGCAAACGCTCTTTGAGAACTTCTGTCTTCACTTTCCCTACGGTTAAAGTAGTTGCCATTATTTGACGGTTGATGTTTGTAACGCATACCCTGTCCGAATCCACAATTGTCAGATACTGAATACCCGATCGTACCAGACTCTCTGCACACCAGCTGCCAACACCTCCAATTCCGAAAATAATTACCCGTTTCGAACGCATGTTGTCCATTTTGCTCTTTCCGATAAGCAATTCAGTGCGTTGAAATATCCCTTTTTCAATACCCATTCCTAAAAAAATTATTCTTTAATGATTTGATAAAAATAAACCGCAAAGATACTACGATTTAAGTAGATTCAAGGAGGGATTTGGTTAATTGGTTGTCCCGATAGCTATCGGGAGGTTAATTGGTTGATTGGTTGACCGGTTGGTTGATTGGTTGATTAGTTGATATGTAGGTTTATTGGTTAATTGCCTGGTATATTATTGATTTCTATGCTGTTGAGCTGATAAAAAAGGTGATGCTACTAATTTTTCTGAATAAATAGTAAATTGTAAATCAATGTCGTTTAGTTAAGGATTTTGCTTGAATGCACCCTTTTCCGATTTATCGAAAAAGAAAAACACTAACTAAATGACATAGATATACAATATACAATCTACGATTTACAATTGGTCGGTTTCTAAAGTAGTTTACATTTAATCAACTAACGGAAAGAAGTTACGTACCGTTTACGGAATTAACCGGAATAAAGAATCATCAACCCTAAACACAGAACGCGGAACACGGAACGCGAAACGTGTCAATTTTAACAAAAAAAACATCTTAAAAATTTGGATATTTCGATAGGAACCAATATTTTTGCATCTTAAATAATGGAATAAAAAAATCCAACTTTCAACTTTCTTCTCGCTTCGACTTTCTATTTTCTACAATCTACTTACTATTTTCTGCCAACTGATTCCGACTGACTTTCAGCCGTAACTGTCCTTATTGTGTCACTCCGGTGACACTCCGGGAAAAATATTGTACCAATTAAGAAACAATTTAGAGACAACAAAGACATAATAAAACCCTATATAGAGTTTTATTATGTCTTTGTTGTTACTTTATTATCTCTTTGTTATGTCTTTAATTTTCCCGGATTGTGATTGGATGTAGAAAGGCAGCAGACAAGAATGTCTGAAACTGATTTGAAAACATTTAATGCAGTTTGTCGATTAAAAAATGAGTAAGGAAATCTGACTGAAGAACATTTGAAAGTGTACGCGTATTCTGAACGAAAGTATACAACTTTACAGGTGGTTTTATTGGTTGCAAAAATAAAAAGATTTATTTTATTATTCAACTGAATTCACATTTTTAACACAAAATAAAACATTTCAATTGTTATCTGTTGATTCTGTTTTATATACTGTTCCAAAAATAATAGAATGCAGATTTTTTAGTGTACTATATAACCATTTGTAATACGCTATTAATCAGATGATATAAATAGTATTTTTCAGCCCTTCACAGATCTCTATTTTGTTGTTGGATCACTGCTCTTGTACGAATAACCACTAATAATCATTTGATTAGTTGTTGTTTATTGTTTGTTGTAGGGCAAGTTTTAACGATTGCCCGACATTTGCCCGGAAGTTTGCTCGACAATGTCGATATTTAATAAAAAATCTCCCACCAATTTTGAATTAAGGTGAATTGAAACTCAGCATTAGAGTCTGGAAATGAGATAGTGAACAAAAAGCTCACATGCTAAAATAAGTTCAGTGTTAATAATAAAATACGATCTCCGATTTGGGCAGTCTTTTGGTAAAGGTTTAGATAAAAATTCACAGAACAAAAGTCCATACTTTTGAAAATACGATCCAAATCTTGTTGAATTGAACTGCAAAAGGGCATAATAAGTACAACTAAGTGTCTGAGAGTCAGTTTTCTGTTACGAATAAATACCCTAATAAGGCCATCTTTCGAACGTCTCGTAAACTCTTAACTGTCAAGTTCATATATTATGTTTTTAGTTAATTCTACACGTTTATCTACTTTGATTACATACTTAGAGTTACCCCCTTATACCCTATAAAAATAATAAATGTAATTTAGACTACAATACTTTCAAAAAACTATTTTTCAGCTATTTAAAAAATATCCTTAACTAAACGACATTGAATTGTAAATGAATAAATTGTAAATTCTTTCATGTTTCTTTGAAGTTTAAAGAAATATGTTCGTTTTCTTTTTGACTCATTTCAAATTTTCCTTTGTATATTATTTTCATCTTATTCAGCGTTGCCGTCTTTATGATCGATCTAAGCAGTGAAATCCGGTCAGTTTCATTACAATCCTGATTAAACCAACAAAAAATGGTGTCTGAGTTTTTAACATCAAACTGGAAAATAAAAATTCCGTGTTCAGAAAATACTAACTCTTCGTAGGCATAAGCGATGTCGAGTCCGCAACTATCTTTTATAATGAAACGAATCTTTTCCAGGTTATAAAATTCAATATTGTTTTCTATTGATGACACAGGGGAGCCCGGGTTTTTTATATTCATGGATTATTATTTGCCGTTAATGGACTAATATAATAAGTTGTTTATGTAATCCTGATTTACAATAAGTGTACCAGAAGTTTATCTCTTTATATATCAGAAATATACTTCCAGATTAAGTAAAATAAAAAATCGAAAAGACTACCAGAAGGTAGTCTTTTCGATTTGAATTTACTAAAAGGTATGAAGTAAAGGTTTGTAATTAGTTTATTTGGAGAAAGTTCCTGAACTTATTTGCTCAGAGTCACACCATTGTTCATTGCAATAATAGGTTCCTTATTTAAAACATTTTTCCAGCTTGGAAGAGAATCAATTTCTTCAACGATGACTGAAGCAATACCCTGGCGTACTATATCCAGCTGTTTTGCTGCAGAATAAGATAAATCAATAAGTACATTTTTCCTGTGAGGTCCGCGGTCGGTTACCCTTACTATTACTTCTTTATTGTTAACTGGATTAAAAACTCTCAGAAGCGTACCAAATGGTAGTGATCTGTGTGCACAAGTCAGACTGTCCGGGTGATATTTTCCTCCATTTGAAGTATGTTTACCTTTCAGTTTATGACTGTAAAAAGACGCTTTTCCGATTTGTCCTGCAAATGCAAATAATGTTGAAAAGAACAAGAAAAACAGAGAGATAAGTAGGTTTTTTTTCATATTTTCTGTGTTTGTGATACAAATATAGGAAATAGTTTTGGAATAACAATCATCTTAGTCACAGTGTTTAACTTTTTTATTGGCAAATAAACGAATAAAAACCCGATGTTAAATGACAAAATCTGATGATGTTTAAGCCGGATTCAATGACATTATATTGTGTATTTTTTGCATTTCGAATTACTTAAATTGCTTGATTCAACAAAATATTGTAACTTTGCCATTCCATAAAAACAAGCTTATTATTATGAGTCACACCGACCAACAATTCGATCAGGTTGCAGCAATATGCCGGGATATTTTCACCAAGAAAATGAAAGATTACGGCGCATCGTGGCGTATTTTGCGTCCTGCATCAGTTACCGACCAGATTTTCATTAAAGCAAACCGCATCCGTAGTATTGAAACGAAAGGTGTTTCAAAAGTGGATGAAGGTATCCGCTCTGAATTGATTGCCATAGTAAATTATGGTATTATCGGACTGATTCAACTTGAATTGGGCTTTTCGGAAACCGATGATTTAACTTATGAGAAAGGACTGGAACTTTATTCAAAATATTTGTCGGAAGCTAAGAAGTTAATGATGGATAAAAATCACGATTACGATGAAGCGTGGAGAACCATGCGGATGGAATCGTATACCGATCTGATCCTGATGAAAATTTACCGTACAAAACAAATTGAAGATAATCTGGGAGTCACATTGATTTCCGAAGGTATTGATGCCAATTATTTTGATATGATAAATTATGCCGTCTTTGGATTGATAAAAATGGAAGAGATAAATAAGTAAAACAAAACAAAACAATTCATTCATTTACCATGACTACTAATCAGCAAAACAAAAAAATAAATGGAGAAGGCCAAATCACAGGAAATATCTTCCTTCAAGTTGGGCGCTTACTATTTGGTGCAGTATTTGTCTTCTCGGGTTTTGTAAAAGCCATTGATCCACTGGGATCCACTTACAAGATTGAAGATTATCTGAGAACATTCGGAGGCTTTTTTGAATCCATGGCCGATTATGCATTCCCCCTGGCTATTGCCCTTTCAACTGTTGAGTTACTTATTGGTCTTAATTTGATTTTTAAAGTACATCTCAATTTTACTATGACACTTGCATTGGTTTTTATGGCTGTAATGACACCACTGACCTTATATTTAGCTGTTAAGAATCCGGTAATCGATTGCGGGTGTTTTGGTGACGCGTTGGTGATTAGTAATTGGGCAACCTTCTTCAAAAATCTTGTATTGATAAGCCTGATTATTGTGATGCTCCTGTACCATACTAAATTCCGTCCATTCTTTTCGACTAAAGTACAGTACATTGGTGCAGTAACTTTTATTGCTTTTGGAATTCTTCTTTCCGTTTACAGTTACCGCAATTTACCAATGATCGATTTTCTGCCCTATAAAATCGGAGTGAATATACCAAAAGCAATGGCTGTCCCTGATAATTCTCCTTCAGATGTATATAAAACAACATTCATCTATGAAAAAGATGGGGTTCAAAAAGAATTTACTCTCGAAAACTATCCTAAAGGGGATTCAAGCTGGGTTTTTGTAGATCAAAAAACTGAATTGCTTACTAAAGGATATAAAGCTCCTATTCATGATTTTTCAATCATGAATGGACAATTCGATGATATCACCCAACAGGTATTAAATTTTCCGGGTGAAACCTATTTAATCATTATGTACGACCTGAATGAAACATCGGTTACAGGCGCTGCAAAAGCGGAAGAATTATACCAGAAATACAAAAAGTCAGGGATAAAAATCTATGCATTAACCGGTTCATCTGACGCTGATGTCCAAACGTTTAAAGATAAAAATGATGTTACTTTTCCTTTCTGGAAAACCGATCCGACAACATTGAAAACAATGATACGGGCTAATCCCGGTCTGATTTTACTAAAGAAAGGTACTATCATGGGTAAATGGAACTGGAGAAATTTCTAATTTATAGTAGGTAGTAGGTAGTAGGAAGTAAGAAGTAAGGAGCAAGAGGTAAGAGGTAAAAGGAGAAAGAGTAATGAGATTGAAAAAATAAAGTAATTGATGGTCAATGGCTTTGCCCCTCTCCCGATAGCTATCGGGATTGGGAGAGGGGGCAGGGGGAGAGGTCGGTATTTCAAAGAAGTAAGAATTAATTAATAAAAGTGTAAACAAATTTCAGGACGGTACAGAGGTAAGGAGTAAGAGGTAAGAGGTAAGAGTATGTTAATTGGTTTGTATACTTAATAAATTGATTTAATGTAAACTACTTTTAATACCGACCAATTGTAAATTGTAAATGAATAAATTGTAAATGTTTTTAAGAATTATTAAACTATATATTTAAAGATAAAAAAGATGAGAAAAAACATTGTTGCAGGAAACTGGAAAATGAACAAGACCTTACAGGAAGGATTAGCATTGGCTACCGAATTAAATGCCGCTTTGGCAAATTCCAACCCAAATTGTGATGTAGTCATTGGGACTCCATTTATTCACCTGGCTGGTGTAGCTGCTGCTATTGATACTACCAAAATTGGGGTAGCTGCTCAAAACTGTGCTGATCATGAATCGGGTGCTTATACCGGCGAAATCAGTGCCTCTATGGTAAAATCTACTGGCGCTGAATACGTAATTCTGGGCCACTCGGAACGCCGTGCTTATTACGGTGAAACAGCAGCCAAACTGAAAGTTAAAACAGTTCTGGCATTGAAGAACGGACTTACACCTATTTTCTGTATTGGAGAAGTATTGGAAGAACGCGAATCAGGGGTTTTCTTTGATGTGGTTAAATCGCAAATAGTAGAATCATTATTCGATCTTTCGGCTGCTGATTTCTCTAAAATCGTATTGGCTTACGAACCTGTTTGGGCAATCGGAACCGGAAAAACTGCATCTGCAGCACAAGCTCAGGAAATTCATGCTTTTATCCGCAAAACACTGACTGAAAAATTCGGTAAAGAAGTAGCCGATAATACATCTATTTTATACGGTGGAAGTTGTAATGCCGGCAATGCAAAGGAATTATTCTCTAATCCTGATGTCGATGGCGGCCTGATTGGCGGTGCTTCACTGAAAGTTGCCGATTTCAAAGCAATTATTGACGCCTTTTAATGTTCCGTGTTCCGTGTTTCGCGTTCCGCGTTACTGGTAGCAGATTCTTTTTAATGAATGATAGAGTTAATTCCTTATATGTGAAGCCAATTCATTATAAAGACTAATTCATAGATCATATTATATTAAAATCCTGTAAAGTTTCTTTACAGGATTTTTTTGTACTTTTGTACTGTAATAAATAAACGGGCTAATTCTATGTCGTTAATTTAAATAAAATCTGGATAAACTTATTTGCCAGAATCACTGTTACCTTATTAAACCAGCGGAACTAAATGACATCCCGTTAACGGAATCAACCAATTTACCAATATATAGAATCAACAACCAGTAACACGGAACGCGGAACGCGGAACGTTGAACAAATAAATCAACCAAATGCTAATCAAACTTTACGATACAAATCCAAATCCTGTTGAGATACGTCGGGTAGTAGAAGTCTTACGTAAAGGGGGAATTATTATTTTCCCAACTGACGGGGTGTATTCTTTTGGCTGTAATATCTTTAATCCGGCGGGAGTGGAATTTATAACGCGATTAAAGAATAAGGATTTACGTAAATCGGAGTTGTCATTTATATGTTACGAAATGAGCCAGATCAGTGAATATGCCAAAATGGATGATGTGGCATTCGGATTGATTAAGAAAAACCTGCCGGGACCGTTCACATTTATCCTGAATGGCAGCAGTAAACTCCCTAAACTATTCAAAAACAAAAAGACGGTTGGTATCCGAATGCCTAAAAATGAAATAGCCCTGGAAATAGTGCGTGAACTGGGCAACCCTTTAATGACCAGTTCCATTTTTACAGATGAAAAAACGACTGAATACATCACTGATCCGGAACTGATTGAAGAAAAATACGGGAATCAGGTCGATTTAGTCATCGATGGTGGGATGGGAGGTTTGAAGCATTCCACTATTGTCGATTGTACAGGTGATGACCCTGAAATTGTCCGTGTTGGCGGAGGAGAACTGGAGTATTAACTGTCAACAAAAACAGATGATTTTTATGTTTCGCTTATAAGGTTTCATGTTTCCCCCGTCCACTTGGATATGCTCATTAAAAGAGTAAAGAACAGTGATAGGCATGAACTTTTGTTATCTAATTAAGGTTATAAATCCGGCAGGATGAGGGACAATACGATATTTTTACCTAAAAACAATTTTGAATGAAATTAAAAAACAATTTCATATCTTTCGATTCAATAAATTGAATTAATATTACAAGAAAATGAAACAACGAATATATATTGACACTTCGGTGGTAGGCGGATACTTTGACGAAGAGTTTTCGGCAGATACTGTACCATTCTTTGAAAGTGTGATAAATGGTGAGATTAACATTTTAGTATCCGATTTATTAAGAGCCGAATTATTAAATGCACCGGTCTTTGTACGAAATTTATTGGACTCAATACCGAAACAAAATATTGAAAACATTAAATTGACTGATGAAGCATCTATGCTTGCCGACAGATATATTGAAGCAAAAGTTGTTGGTAAAACCAGTAGAGCAGATTGTCAGCACATTGCAATGGCTACTTTGAGCAAAGCCGATGTGTTAGTCAGTTGGAATTTTAAACACATAGTAAATTTGGATAGAATCAGAGGATACAACGGTATTAATTATCAGTCAGGACATAACATGATTGAAATAAGAACCCCAAAAGAAATAACACATTATGGAAAAGAAGAATAAAAAAACGATTAAAAATTTCGATGCAATAAAAACCATGCGCGAAATAAGAGATAAATTAAGTCTGGAAATTATGGACATGACTTTTCAAGAAGAACGAGTTTATTTGGATAAGTTACTGAAACAAGGTGGGGCTAAAATCTAAATCCTGTTTGTTATAGGGTACATCATGAAGACTAAACAAAAAGAAAAATCATTTGATGCCGTGAAAATGATGCAGATGCTCGCAACAAAATAACTGCTGAAACTCAAAACATGAAGTTTGATGAATTGAAAAAATATATTGACAATCAAATAAAAAACAGTGGTTTGAAACCTATCGGTCAATAACACTAAATTTCTCCCGTCCACTTGGATATGCTTATTAAAAGAGTAAAGAACAGTGACAGGCATGAACTTTTGTATATCTAATTAAGGTTATAAATCCGACAGGACAGGGTAGAAAAAAACAGATAAGTAAATACAAATATTTAATGAACTATTTGTTATTCTACAAAGACTTAACTATCAGTATCCTGTCAATTATTAATTATTATATACAACGAGTAAATTAATCTGACTTAATAATTTTCAAAAACACTCATCTACAGTATATTCTGTCTTGTTTCTTGGCTCTTGGTTCTTGCATTCTAATTAATTACTTCGTTCCCGATTTCTTTCTCCAGATAAACCGTTTGCGTAGGAAAAGCGAATTGAAGATCTGCTTTATTAAAGGCTACCAGAATTTCAGAGTTGACTAGATTGGTTGTTACCATTATATCAGCTTCTTTTTTGATAAAATACGAAAAGGAAATGATCATGGCAAATTCAGTAAACTCAGTAAAGCCCACTGTTACAGTTGTTGAATCAACCCCATCCAGTTTTAGGGCAATATCTTTCAAAATGACTATTGCTTCATTCATCTTTGCAGGATCAGTTTTATAATTCAACCGCAACTTCATTGCAACCAGATGCATAGGCTCATTGGATATGTTTTCAACCGAAGCCTCCACAATTTTATAATTCGGGATCGTAACAATCCGTTTTTCCAACGTACGGATCCTTGTGCTTCGGATTCCGATTTCTTCTACAAAACCGTTAAATCCGTCCACTTTAATCTGATCGCCAATACGAAACGGGCGGTCGGTGAAAATGGTAAACCCTCCAAATATGTTTTTGATCGTATCCTGTGCTGCCAGGGCAAATGCTAAACCGCCAATCCCAAGACCGGTAATGAGTGCGCCAACATTCAGGCCTGCATTCGTAAGTGCTGTAACGATTCCCAGTGCCCAGATCACCCCCAGGGCTGTACGGCGGATAATAGACATTAAATGAATGTCAAGTCGTTTAAAATCGGCTTGCTCGGCTTTAGGAGCCAGATATTCTTCTATCAAAGCTTTGACTAACCGTGCCACAAACCAGGTTATATTCACAACTGTCAGAACACGGAATGATTTGGCAATCATGCTTTCAACAGGTGCTCCCAAATCAAGCCTTTTTGCGGCAATCCAGATGGTAAAAAGAGTGATCCCCAACAACACCGGCGATTCGAGCATTTTGAAAAGGATATCATCCAGTCTGTTCTTCGTCCTGGCAGTGACTTTTTGAATGACGTATTTATTTAATAATACGATCCCTTTGTTCAACAGAATGCCACTGGCAATGATTACCAGTGAAATGATCCAGTCATGAATTGTATTTTTATATATTATTTGTTCTAGCATAATTTAATTTGTTGATGTGATAATTTGTTGATGTGATAATGTGTTGATTTGATAATGTGATGATTTGATAATGTGATGATGTGATAATGTGATAATGTGATGATTTGATAATGTGATGATTTGATAATGTGATGATGTGATAATGTGATAATGTGATGATTTGATAATGTGATGATTTGATAATGTGATGATGTGATAATGTGATGATGTGATGATTTGATAATGTGATGATGTGATAATGTGATGATGTGATGATTTGATAATGTGATGATTAGCTGATGTGATAATCTTGTAATTTGATACTATGAAAATGCTCTGATTTATTTCTGAACTAATAAAATGATCATTATCCCTTTAATGTTCTTATAGCTTTTAGCTCATAACGCGGAACGCGGAACATGGAACGCGGAACGCGTAACTTTTCAAACCTCAAACTCCACCGCGTCACTAGGCATTCGCCAGTCACCACGGGGTGAAAGGTTGATCGAGCCTACTTTTGGTCCATCGGGAATGCACGAACGTTTGAATTGCTGGGCAAAAAACCTGTGTATAAAAATCTTCAGCCATTTCTCCGTTACTTCGTCAGGGTAACAACCGGCAAAAGCGTATTTGGCTAAAAACAGAATTTTGGAAGGACTGTATCCAAAACGCACCAAATAGTACAGGAAAAAATCATGTAATTCATACGGTCCTACAATATCTTCTGTTTTCTGTGCAATATCCCCGTTCCCATCTGCCGGTAATAATTCGGGGCTGACAGGAGTATCCAGAATATCCTGTAATATCTCTTCAGAGGTGGCATCCAGTTGATGTGCCGCCCAATCCACCAGGTAACGTACCAATGTTTTGGGCACTCCGCTGTTAACGCCGTACATCGACATATGATCGCCGTTGTAGGTCGACCAGCCAAGTGCCATTTCCGATAAATCACCGGTTCCGATGACAATCCCGTGTTCCTTATTGGCAATGTCCATCAGGATCTGTGTCCGTTCGCGGGCCTGTGTATTTTCGTAGACTACATCATGAACTTCCGGATCGTGGTTGATGTCATTGAAATGTTGAAGGCAGGCATCTTTAATGGATATTTCAAGCATGGTAACGCCTAACGATTTCATTAGGTTGACAGCATTTGTATAGGTACGTCCGGTTGTACCGAATCCCGGCATAGTGATTCCGGTGATCCGTTTTCTGTCGTAGCCCAGCTTGTCCGCCGTTTTTACACATACCAACAAAGCCAGTGTCGAATCCAGTCCGCCTGAAATACCTATAACAACTGTTTCAGAGTGAGTGTGTTGCCACCGTTTGGCCAGTCCGCCAATCTGAATGGAGAAAATTTCATGGCAACTCTCATCCCTGTCATACACAGGGGGAACAAAAGGATATTTATCGAACGTGCGTTTCAACTCAAAATGAGTAAAATGTGCATCTTCAAGTTGAATGGTACGATAAACCAGGGCTGATTTATCATTTGCATAATTCGTATTCCGGATCCGTTCAGCCTGCAGCCTGTCAATGTCAATATCGTTCACAATCAGTTGAGGTTCAAACGAAAATCGTTCTGAAACTGCAATGATTATACCGTTTTCGGCAATCAGCCCGTTTCCTGCATAAACCACATCAGTGGAAGATTCACCCGCACCGGCTGAAGCATACACATATCCGGCATTGCACCTGGCTGACTGTTGTTCGATGAGTTGACGAAGATAGTGGTGTTTCCCGATGAGTTCATTGGTTGCCGACAGGTTAAAAATAATCTCTGCACCATGTAATGCCTGTTGTGAACTGGGAGGAATGGGTACCCACAGATCTTCGCAGATCTCAATTCCAAACGTAAATTTACCATCCGTAAAGAGAAGGTCCGTTCCGAAAGGTACCTGTTCACCCGAGAGAGATATCGTTTTTACATCAGCCAATGTCCCTGAAGTGAACCAGCGTTTTTCGTAGAATTCGTTGTTGTTGGGTAAATGTGTTTTAGGCACAACGCCCAGGATATGACCACCCTGAAGTACAACGGCAGTATTGAACAGATGACTTTCCACCCTGACCGGCATTCCGGCAATAATGACAGAGGAGGTTGAGAAGGTCAACATCTGCAATTCATTCAACGCTTTTTTTGCCTCCGAAAGGAGTTGCTGCTGTTGAAACAGGTCGGCACACGTGTAACCTGTCACGCTTAATTCGGGAAAGCAAATGACCTGCACTTTTTCTTCTTCACCCTTTCGAATCAAATCCGCCATCCGGGCAACATTAAAAGCACAATCTGCCACCCTAAGTTCGGGAATAGCTGCTGCAACACGTATAAATCCGTTATTCATCTCTTAGTTGATTGGTAAATTAGTTAATTAGTTAATTGGTTAATTTCGAGATCAGGGTTCTTAATGGTGTTCCGTGTTCGGTGTTCTGTATTCTGTGTTTTAGGTTCTGCATTTCTTAGATTGATTGGGCATTAATTGGTCAATAGATTTATTTATTTACAATGTTGATTATCCAATTAACTGATTTTCATTTCAACCAATTAACTAATCAACCAATTAACTAATCAACTAATCAACCAATTAACCTCCCGATAGCTATCGGGACAACCAATTAACTACTTCCCTGCTTTTTCCATATTACTGAGATAAATCTCCAGTGATTTGGCAGAAATACGGATTTCAAGTACCGAAAGGGTTAATGAAATGATCAGTAATACCAGTGCCAGACCGAAAACATAAGCGGATATAATCTGTAATCCGACATAGATTAAAAACATGGTGGCAACACATAATAACAAACTGGCAACGCCTAACATTTGCATGTTTTTGGTCAGATACAACCGTTTACGCAGATTCGCTATCTGTGCCAGGGTAAGAGCCGACTGATCTTCCATATAACGGTCTTTCAGCGTGCGGACCAGTTGGGCATACGATAAAAACCTGTTTGTATAGGCCAGCAATAAAAGCGATATGGCCGAAAACAAAAAGGTTGGCGTGATAAGTGTCAGTTCTTGCATGTTTGTACGAATTAAATACGAATTAAGAAATACAAATTATACGAATTAAGAAATACGAATTATACGAATTAAGAAATACGAATTAAATCGAATTAAAAACGAATTATACGAATTAAAGAAAGACAGACAGTTGTGATCACTTTAATGAACACCATTTGTTCTAAGAATTTCATTACAATTGCCAAACTATTCAAACTCTTCAACCAATCAACCCAATCAACTAATTAACCAATTAACAAATCAACCAACACAGAACACGGAACACGGAACACGGAACGTCCTCAGACGCAATGTTCTTTCCTCTCAACCGGATGTTTCACCAATTTTGCCACCTGATGGCCTAATTCCAGACATGCCTGATAGTTTTCTGCTTTCAATCCTTGTTTTTCTTCTACTGTAATTTCGGCAGTAACCCATTTCATCGTTTCCACAAAAGTAGAAAGCCTTTTTACTGCGGCACCTGCCCAGGTATACGAACCGAAATATCCAAATATCCGGTTCTTAATTCCACGTATTTCTATTTTACGCAATAACGATTCAACTTCAGGATACAATTCATTACTGTAGGTAGGGCTGCCCACAATTAATCCCCTGTATTTGAAAATATCCCGTAATATAAATGATGCGTCGGTTTTAGAGACATTATGAATGATGATATCTTTTATTCCTCCTTGTGAAAGTCCTTGCGCAACCGTTTCGGCCATTAACTCAGTAAACCCGTACATGGAGCCGTAAACAACCACCACGCCTTCATTTCCCTCGTAACGGCTTAGTTGGTCGTACATATCCACCACTTCGGTAATATATTCCTTCCAGACCGGACCATGTGTGCTGCAAATAATTTCGAAATCAACAGGTGTCAGTTTATGCAATGCTTTTTGTACTGCTGCTCCGTATTTTCCAACGATATTGGCATAATAACGGGTCATTTCATCCCAATACCTGTCAATATTCATTTCCGAATCCATTACTGTACCATCCAATGTACCGAATGATCCGAATGCATCTCCTGAAAATAATACTTTTTCTGTCTGGTCATACGACATCATTGTCTCCGGCCAGTGAACCATGGGAGTGAGGTGAAACTGAATTTTATGCGTTCCCAATGAAAGTATTTCTCCATCTTTAATTTCCTTTGTGTTGTCATCAACTCCGTAAAAACCATCCAGCATACTGATAGTTTTGGAATTTCCAATAATAATCATTTCAGGATAATACTGGCGGATAATCCTGATAGAACCTGAATGATCTGGCTCCATATGATTGATAATCAAATAATCGAGCGTCCTTCCCTCTAATTGTGATTGTATTTTATCAATAAAAATATCACCCATTGAAATATCAACCGTGTCAATCAGGGCTGTTTTTTTATCCATGATCAGGTACGAATTGTAGGATACCCCAAAAGGCAATGGAATCATGTTTTCAAATTTATGTTTCTGGCGGTCGTTCACGCCAACATAATAAATATCTTTTGCAATTTTTTGATTCTGAAACATGTAGCTAATTTTCTTTTTTGTAAATACTCTATTAAAACACTTGTTTAATCGTGTTTGTTTCAAATGCAAAGATAAAACAATTTTAGCAATTGTTGTCGGCTTAATGACTGAATCATTGAACTCACCCCCTCTGTATTGTCATTTCCACTCCTTAAGGCAAAAAACAATTGAAAGTTTTTTGTACTTTTGTTGTGAATACGAATTACACGAATTAAGACGAATTACACGAATTAATACGAATTAAAAAACGAATTATGATGATTACCCCCTATACTTACTCCTTACCTCTTACCTCTTACTCCTCAAATATATGATTGTTTGCATTGCCGAAAAGCCCAGCGTGGCAAGGGATATTGCCGAAATACTTGGCGCAAAAACACGAAAGGAAGGATATATCGAAGGAAACGGATACCAGGTGACCTGGACATTCGGTCATCTGTGCGGACTGTTGGAACCTCATGAATATGCCCCTGAATGGAAAACCTGGGCGTTGAGTAATTTGCCTATGATACCACTACGTTTCGGTATCAAGGTGATGAATGACAGCGGCATTCAAAAGCAGTTTAAAGTCATAGAAACTTTGATGTCCAATGCGGATGAACTGATTAACTGTGGTGATGCCGGGCAGGAAGGTGAGCTTATACAACGGTGGGTAATGCAAAAGGCAAAATGTAAATGCCCTGTCAAACGATTGTGGATCTCATCCCTGACAGAAGAGGCTATCCGTGAAGGATTTTCAAAACTAAAAGACCAGAGTGAATTTCAATCTCTCTATGAAGCAGGGCTTTCACGTGCCATAGGCGACTGGTTGTTGGGAATGAATGCTACCCGCCTGTACACACTTAAATACGGTAAAAACCGTCAGGTATTATCCATCGGCAGGGTACAGACCCCAACCCTGGCTTTAATCGTAAACCGTCAGCTGGAAATTGAAAACTTCAATCCTGAAGCTTATTGGGAATTGAAAACAATTTATCGTGATACGATATTCTCTGCTTCGAAAGGACGGTTTTCAAGTGTAGAAGAAGGAACTGCCTTTCTGGACACTGTTCGAACCGCTGATTTTGTTGTCACGGATATTACAACTAAAAAAGGAAATGAATCGGCTCCCCGGCTTTTTGACCTGACTTCATTGCAGGTAGAATGCAATAAAAAATACGGCTTTTCTGCCGATGAGACTCTTAAACTTATTCAGAGCCTGTATGAAAAGAAAATAACAACCTATCCGCGTGTTGATACTACTTATCTGACCGATGACTTATATCCTAAGATTCCGGATATTCTGAAGGGAATAAAAGAATACGACTTGCTTACCAAACCGCTGTTAACGGGAAAACTCCCCAAAACAAAAAAGGTTTTTGATAATTCAAAAGTGACCGATCACCATGCCATCATTCCTACAGGAGTAAATCCTACGGCACTCAGCGATACGGAGAAGAAGGTATTCGACCTGGTGGCACGCCGGTTTATTGCCAACTTTTACCCCGAATGTAAGATTTCAACCACTACGGTATTGGGAGAAGTGAATAAAATTGAATTTAAGGTAAACGGAAAACAAATCCTTGATCCGGGATGGAGGGTTGTTTTTGCAAAAGCTGCTGTAGATTATAAAGAAGGAGAAGAAGAGGAGGAACGTACGTTGCCTTTGTTTGTCAAGGGGGAAAGCGGCCCCCATGAACCGACACTGGCCGAAAAATGGACTTCGCCTCCCAAACCCTTTACCGAGGCAACCCTGCTTCGTGCCATGGAAACGGCAGGGAAACTTGTCGATAACGATGAACTGCGCGATGCATTAAAAGAAAATGGCATCGGGCGTCCTTCAACCAGGGCTGCCATTATTGAAACCTTATTTAAAAGGGATTATGTCCGTAAAGAAAAGAAAAACCTCATTGCAACCATTACAGGTGTTGAACTGATTCAGGTCATTCAGGAAGATTTGCTTAAATCGGCCGAACTGACCGGTATGTGGGAAAAGAAACTCCGGCAGGTGGAACGCGGACAGTATGCGGCTAAAGATTTTCTGGATGAATTGAAAGCCATGGTAACTGAAATCGTTTTTAATGTGAAAAGTGATAACCGTCGTCCGGGTGATGTTGCTCAAGCGATAGCATCACTTCAGATAAAGCCATCCCCTGAAGGTTCTGTTTGTCCTTTATGCGGAAAAGGTATTCTTTTGAAAGGATCAAAATCATATGGTTGCAGTAAGTGGAAGGAGGGTTGTACTTATAGAATCCCATTGTAATGATGTTGATAACACTATATATACAACGAGTAATTTAAAATGAGATACTAATTCTACTTTGACAGATTAAAATAATGAAAAAATGAGACAAGATTAACAGGATTAACAGGTTTCATATCATTCAATAATCATCTAAACAACATAAATTTAATAGCTTTTTGGGATTATATCATTCATTTATGGCACAATTGACATGTTAATCCTGTTAATCCTGTCTAAAAAAAAAATCTGTCAAAGTAGAACTAATTTGCAAAACATTAAACTACAGTATAAATTGTCCTGGCTCTTTGCTCTTGGTTCTTTTGCTCTATATATGTAAGATAGTGTACCCTAAATTGTAAATTGGACATCGTAAATTGTAAATTGAATTTTGTATCTTTGCGCTTCTTTTTACTAAAATATTCACATGACTTATCAAACATATACCCTCTCAAACGGTCTTCGCATCATTCATAAACCCGATACTACTGCTGTTACCTATTGCGGGTTGGTTATTAATACCGGTTCCCGCGACGAAGCCGAAAAAGAACAGGGAATGGCTCATTTTATTGAGCATATGCTCTTTAAAGGTACTGAAAAAAGACGCTCAGGTCATATCATCAACCGGCTTGAAAATGTCGGTGGTGAATTAAATGCGTATACTTCAAAAGAAGAAACCGTCGTTTATGCCATCGTATTGAATGAGTATTTTGAACGTGCCATGGAGCTTGTTTTCGATATCGTCTTTCATTCTACCTTCCCTCAAAAAGAAATTGAAAAAGAAGTCGTTATTATTCTTGATGAAATTCAATCATACAATGACAGTCCATCCGAACTGATTTTTGATGATTTTGAAGAACAGATTTTTGCAAACCACCCCATTGCCCATAATATCCTGGGTAAGCCTGAATTGCTTGAAAAATACTCAACCGACGATGCTATTCGATTTGTAAAGAAACATTATAAACCCGAAGAAATGGTGTTTTTTGTACTGGGTGATTTTGATTTCGAACAGCTTATCCGGATGGGTGAGAAGTATTTAAAGTCGGGAACCCAACAGAAAAAAAATGTTGTACGAAACCCACCTGTATCGTATACTCCGGTACGTAAAGAAATTGACAAGAACACCCATCAGGTACACTTCATGATGGGTAACCGGTCATACGATTTATACGACCCCAACCGCTTAGGGATGTATTTGCTGACGAACATCCTTGGAGGCCCTGGAATGAACAGCCTGTTGAACCTATCCATTCGCGAAAAACACGGGTTGGTTTATAATGTGGAATCAAACTATCAGCCGTTTACCGATTCAGGTATGTGGAGCGTGTATTTCGGCTGTGATACCGAAAATGCTGCCCGCTGCGAACAACTGGTGCTTGCCGAATTGCAAAAACTCCGTGACCAACCTTTGTCGGAAAACGCATTGAAGAAATATAAACTGCAACTAATCGGACAAATGGCGATCTCTTCCGAACAAAAAGAGAATCTGGCCCTGAGCCTCGGAAAGAGTTTTCTCCGGTATGGTAAACTGGAAGACCTTGAAACGGTTAAGAAACGTATTGAAGCCATTACTGCTGTTGAATTGCAGAAAATAGCCAATGAAATGTATAATCCGGATGAATTATCGGTATTGATTTACAGGTAAAAGCAGGAATGAGGAATGAGTAAGAAGTTTATAGTTTATAGTTTATAGTTTATAGTTTATAGTTTATAGTTTATAGTTTATAGTTTATAGTTTATAGTTTATAGTTTATAGTTTATAGTTTATAGTTTATAGTTTATAGTAGGTAGTTTATAGCTAGGGCATTTAAGCTTTCAAAATAAAGAACTAAAATACAAATAGAAAATACTGATAACCGCCCCTCTCCCGATAGCTATCGGGATTGGGAGAGGGGGCAGGGGGAGAGGTCGGTATTCCACTGAAGTAAGTAGTAAAACTGTACCCAAATTTGAGGACTGTTCAGAAAGAAAACTAACTATTTACTTTTGAGTTTGTTATTTGCGAATAACCTCTTTAAAAAATAAAACAATGAATACAGAAGAATATATAACCGCTCATTCGGACAAAGAACCTGAATACCTGGCTAAATTAAACAGGGCCACTCATCTGAGGATGATCAATCCGCGTATGATGTCAGGTCATTACCAGGGAAGGGTGCTGGCCATGTTTTGCCATATGATTCAACCCAAAACAATACTTGAAATCGGAACATTTACAGGTTACTCGGCTCTGAGCATGGCTGAAGGAATGCCCGAAGACGGGATAATCCATACAATTGATTACGATGACGAACTTGAGAGTTTCCTGAAAGGCATTTTTGCAGGCTCCGAATATGGGCACAAAATACGGTTGCATATAGGGAATGCCCTTACAGAAATAGAAAAACTGACCGACACCTTCGATCTTGTATTTATCGATGCCGATAAAGAAGAGTATTTAGCCTATTATGAAGCAGTACTTCCAAAAGTTCGAAAGAATGGCTATATTCTTGCTGATAATACACTATGGGATTTGAAAGTCCTTAAACCCGTTGATCCAAAGGATCGTGAAACCATTGCCATCCTAAAATTCAATGACTTCGTTGCTCAGGATACCCGGGTCGAAAAGATCTTGTTGCCTGTGAGGGATGGATTGACGCTGATGAGGAAAGTTTGAAAGGTTTGAAGTTCCGTGTTCCGTGTTCCGTGTTCCGTGTTGATTAGTTAATTAGTTAATTGGTTGATTGGTTAATTGGTTAATTGGTTAATTGGTTGGTTGGTTGGTTGGTTAATTGGTTGATTAGTTGATTGGTTGGTTGATTAGTTGATTGGTTAAATAAGTCATTAAGTTGTTGCTTAAGATCTTAAAATTGTAAATTGTAAATGATTAAATTGTAAATAGTCTATTGTGTCCTATGTGCCTATGTGGTTATCTTTTTTATAAGTGACGCATAAATTGGAAATGAATAAATCGTAAATAAATAATATGTTTATATTCGAACTGGAATTTAAAGTACGTGATTACGAATGTGATCTGCAGGGAATCGTGAATAATGCCGTTTACATGAATTACCTTGAACATACCCGGCATGAGTTTTTGTTGGATAATGCTGTAAGTTTTGACCTGTTGCATCAGCAGGGGGTGGACGCTGTTGTTGCCCGTGTTGAAATGGCCTATAAAACACCCCTTAAATCGGGAGATGAATTCATTTCAAAACTCTATGTAACAAAAGATGGGGTGAAATATGTTTTTCATCAAACTATATTCCGTAAGTCTGATTACAAAGTATGCATGAAGGCTAAAGTGGAAACAGTAGTCATCATTCAGGGAAAATTATCTGCTTCTCATCCTCAGTTGGATAAACTGATACAAGGAATTTCGAATCAACCGACTATTCAAAATTGAGATTGATTTTAAGACTATAAAATATGCAGTTATTACAACAATTCTTACAGGTTGCGTGTTTATCAAATCAGAGTATTGAATTTTAGATTAATTAATAAAGAGTGAGGATTTCAAGCCTGAACTGCTCACTTATAACGATCATATAATGAATGAATTTTTAGAAACCGAAGAAAATATCGTTCGAATGCTTAAAACAGTGTTCGATCCCGAAATCCCGGTGAACATATACGATCTGGGACTGATTTATAAAATCGACCTTGCCGATGATGGTCACCTGACCATTGATATGACCCTGACTGCACCAAGTTGCCCTGCCGTCGATTTCATTGTGGAGGATGTCCGTATGAAGACCGAAGGCTTAATGGGAATAACAGGTGTGGACGTCAATATCGTCTACGAACCGGCCTGGGATAAAAGCATGATGAGCGAAGAAGCGCAACTGGAACTGGGATTCCTGTAAATAGGTTGAAATGTTCCGTGTTCCGCGTTACTGGTTGCTGATTCTTTTTATGGGTAAATTTGTTTGATAGTTAATCCCTTAAACATGACCTCACTTCGTCCCTTGGTTGATTAAATCGATTGATAAAACGATTAATACTTAAAAATAGCAACGAACACAAAAAGCGGAACACAAAACTCGGAACATATAGCGCGGAACACAAAACACAAAACGCGAAACACGAAACGCGGAACGCGGAACACGAAACGCGGAACACAAAACACAAAACACGGAACGCGAAACGTAGAACACGAAACACGGAACACGAAACACGAAACACGGAACGCAGAACGCAGAACACGGAACACGAAACTTTTCAAAAATGATTTACTTTATCTCCGATGCCCATTTGGGATCACTTCTTGTAAAAAAACCAAGGGAACACGAAAAGAAAGTGGTCGACTGGCTTGAGAGTATCAGACACGATGCAACAGCTATTTATCTGTTGGGGGATATGTTCGATTTCTGGTTCGAATACCGTACCGTAGTCCCTAAAGGGTATGTCAGGTTTCTGGGCAAGCTGGCCGAAATGACCGATGCCGGAATTGAAATCCACTTCTTTATCGGAAACCATGATATCTGGACGTTTGGGTACCTGGAAAAAGAAATTGGAATGATCATTCATAAAGGACCTTATACCGTTCAGCTTGGAACTAAAAAGTTCTTTATGGCCCATGGCGATGGCCTTCATGCCGAAGACCGCGGGTTTGAAATCATACGGAAAGTATTCCACAGCAATACCGCACAAAAACTATTCCGCCTGTTGCCTCCCCAGTTAGGGCAGGGATTCGGATACAACTGGTCAAAAAATAACCGGTTGAAGATCGTTCACATTGAGAATAAATACCAGGGTGAGGAAAACGAGAACCTTGTTGTTTTTGCCAAAAAATATGTGGAAACCCATGACGTTGATTTCCTGATTTTCGGACATCGCCACATTGCCCTTGACCTGCAGTTGAAAGACCATAAACGGGTTATCATCTTAGGCGATTTCGTAGGCATTTTCTCGTATGGTAAGTTTGATGGAGAAAATTTTAATCTGGAATTTGTGGAATAGTTTATAGTTTATAGTTTATAGTTTATAGTTTATAGTTTATAGTTTATAGTTTATAGTTTATAGTTTATAGTTTATAGTTTATAGTTTATAGTTTATAGTTTATAGTTTATAGTTTATAGTTT
>Ga0302188_10000357_pt1 | contig 38975 bp, 18 predicted proteins | sample II_Bog_E2_1_FD_198783 | JGI IMG/M metagenome (GOLD analysis project Ga0302188, IMG submission 198783) | Peat permafrost microbial communities from Stordalen Mire near Abisko, Sweden - II_Bog_E2_1 | ecosystem: Environmental > Terrestrial > Soil > Wetlands > Peat | place: Sweden: Abisko... | reverse complement strand
ATAAGGTTCTTGATGCTCACATGTGCTTATTGTATTCCATAGGGAGTCAGCATATAATATATTTTTTGGTTTTTATGTGTTTTAATGAATTAATTAATAAATATATTTTTCACTATCATTCCTCTAAGAGATTAATAGATGTGGAATAATTTTGGTAAAAACCAATATTTTTGTTAAATCTCAGAATATATTAATATTAAATATTCACAGAGGGATCATTTCCCAGAGATGGAGCTTGATAAGCAACAGCAATAGCCAAATATATCACAATGTATTGAAACTATCATCATCCACTCAATAGAGTGAACTACCCACCTCGTAAATTCTGGTCATTTGCTCAATTATACTCTCCCTTTCTTTCTCCTTATCCAGCAGCAAATTGCAACGGTGACATCGCTCTCCAGTATGAGATAGAACTTACGCATGAATACTATCCAGTTTAACAAGCTACATCGTATAGCTGTACTTTAGTTTCGATATCAGTTCCTTTTTAGCGAGATAGTTATGCATAATTTTTTAATTGAAGATGGTAAATTTGCAAATAAAATTGGTCTTTTCATCAATGACAGAAACAAGCTTGCCAATCTAAATTAGATACTTCTTACCTCAACAATAAATTAGTGCCTCATTTTATTGGCGAAATCATTCACACACTTCGCTTTTTTATCTAATGAAATTTATTTTTATTCTGTGATTAATCGACTGAGCTATTTCAATTCATTATTGAATAAACGCTATACTTAATTAGATGAACTTGTCAATTAGAAAGTACGACTGCCCAAAGGATGACATTTGAGATATTCACAAAACTAGCCAAATTCCATTATTTAAGTCTCGAGATTTTGGCGATACTGGGCTGCTGACCTCATGATAGGCGTCTAGTGGTAGCTAATCAACCTTTCTATATTTAATTTTTTGTCTTATAACTTCTGAAGAATATCTTGCTTTTATTCTATGCGGGCGCTGATACTGTGGGACATGTGCTTTTGATGTTAAATTTGATTTTATAGATTATTTACTCTATCAAGTAACTATTGCAGCATACTTTGCTTCACTGAAATCTCGGAGTCCAGCTGATCTTTTTATAATCTTTTAACAATGATATCATGAAGTAAATGGCTGTTTTTTTCCTCTAGCAGGGCAGATTATGATTCTTCGGTTTAGCATGAGTTTCCCATGCTCCCTTCAATGATAATTTCCCCCAAATGTGAGTACACTGCAAGTTTATTGGATGATATTTTTCCAGTCTCCTTAAAGGCTACTTCTCCCTTCTCAAATATTCTAATAAACTCCTCGTACAATTCGGGATCGACAAGTTGTTTGCTGATCCTTCCTCCATATTTTTTTTTATTTTGAAAAAGATAGATGAGATAGAGAAGAATTTTATTCATGTTGGATTATGATACTAAAAGATTTTCAAAGTGCTGCTTGATTTCTTTCTTTTTTTATAAAATTTTCATAAAGGTGCAAACGGCCTATTCCATGCATATTACTCTGCTCTCCCGCATTGGAAGGGATAAGAGCGATAACATTTTTGATTTTCTGTTGTACATCTTCATGGAAGAATATGATTGCTTGAATTGACTATTAGAATTTTACTCGCTTAGGACAATATCCATCTTTTATATATTGGATGATGGGTGGAGAGGCTCGAGGAAATGCATGTGATTTCCTGAGAATTTGCTTTTTTATGGAGTTGCATGAAGTTCATTCTATTTTGATGGAGTCTCAGAATTTTGTCTTTTGTTTTGTTGAGGGATGATAGTTTCTGCTATTTGATTATTGGGCCTAATAATTTATAGTTTGTGCTTGCAGATATGAGAATGATTAAGTTTAAGCTTATTCATAAAGAAGGAATATTCTTATTATAATCAATCAGCTAAATAAGAATAAAATTTGTATCTTTGACTTTGAAATATCATGAAAATTCATTTATTTCTGTTTATTTTAATGAATTATACCAAATTTGATCGGAAGCAAAGGATAAAGACGAATTATAGACTAAATTCTTGCAATAAAAATAGCGAATTTGAAGACTTGAAATAAAGCGTGTTGTTGATATCGATTATCTTTGATATAAATATTATAAATAGACATTTTTGACAATTTGATGTGCTTTCATTTTTATATTGAAATAATTTAACTAAACTTTAAATAAAAAAGAAATATAATCTCAAATATTAATTTTAATTTTTTATCCTATCTTCATAGCAATATACAATTTATCCTATTTTTCAATCATTTTACCCTATAATTTAAAGTAAATTTTTTCTGTTTTTTATTGTACGGATTTTGAATTTAATAATAACCCTCAGATTTATTTTTTAATCGTGCTACTATCACTTATATCCTGTTTTAAGCCTTCCAATAATTATAATATTTTAAGAATTTAGGATAAGTCATCGAACGATAGTAATAACATTTATTGCTTTTGGTGCTCAGTCGAGATTATTCTCTTGCAATATATTTATAAACTTTAATCAAATGGATAACTAATTTATTAATGCTCCCTTACTTGTCAATAGATCAAATCCTTATGTTGACCCCAAAGACTAACTCATCCGCGGGCTCGAACTAAAAAATGTAAAGCTCAAAACCGAGCTCATGAAGATACAAAATGCCATGAAGTAAAAATTCTAAAACCTTGAAGAGGATGAGACTCCTAAAAAAAGATAGAGCCTTTTCCAGTCTGAGTAAAATTTTGAAGTTCTAACAAAGTAATTGGCCAACATGTACAAAAGAATAAAGATGTATTAGTATGAAGTCACAAAGTTGTAAGGTTCCGGGAAGACGGTCAATGTATCGCAAAAAGCCAGCCAAGTCGACCAGCAGATCAAAGAAAAACGAGTCATGGCTGAAAAGCTTCGACAGCAGTATTTGAAAGAGCAGAAGGCTGTTCAATAAAACAACAAACGGCTTGAAAATAACAATCAAAGAGATGAAATAGACCTAGAACTGAAGAAGTTGACAGACGAGAATAAGTTCTATAAGGAGAAAGTCAGATTTCACGAAGAGAAAGAAGCCATCAAAATCGGCAATATGAAAAGACAGCACGAGGCCTTGAAAAAATTAGAAAAGGATCTGTTGGAAGCTGGAGTAACTGGGAACGAACTCGAATAGATGAAGCAGAGAGCAATCAAAGGGGTAACAGGCAACAAAAAATCAATCAGCGAAAGTCGAAATTTGACCAAGGACAAGGACGAGATTAATTCATCCGGATTCGAATAGTAAATATAGGATCGAACCAAATAACATTTCCTATCTTTGATGAGCGATATCGCCCTGTTGTAGAAGATGCAAAATGACTATTAAAAGCAATTAATCCAAATCGAGGACGAAAAGCAGTAAGCAATAAGGAAAAACATGAATTCGCGTAACAAGTTGATTGAATGCTAAAATGTACCAAATCATTAAAGTAGGAAATATAAAACCTGTAGAAAGAGATACTGATCATGAAGAATAAAGTCGTGCCAAACAATATGAAACCTTTGAAACCGATAAGGTCGTATTCCAGCCAGCAGGCGTAGCATAATCAAGTACCCATGAGCCTATTTAGAAGCTAATGAGCTCGAAGTCGTCTGTTCCATCAAAAAATAAAAACCTGGCACATTTGCTTAAATTCGATGAAGTTGGACTGCCCTCCAGCAAGGGACAGAGATTCACTGACAGGAATATCCTTGGAAAAACGAGCCTTAACTCCAAAATCATTAAAGTTAAAGTTTACCTAGATAAAAATACAAATGACATTGCCGGTATTCACTGCACATATTCGGGAAATAAGAAAGGAGGAGACTATGTAAAAAAGGACAAGGAGGCTCATGAAAATCAATATAATGAGTAGGAGCTGCTTTGTAAGGATAATGGTTTTGTCAGGTCAATCAGTGGAACTTTAAATCAAGATGATAGGCTTTAATCCTTGGCCTTTACTACTTCGAATGGAACTAGTCAAAAATTTGGTACTGGAAAAACCTCAAAAAAATATTTTAATTTAGACATTAGTTCAAGCTAATACCCTGTCTGTGTCTATGGCTGCCTCTTAGTGATCAAATAGGCTGGAAAAAGATAGTACAGTCTGCTGGAACACTTAGGCTTTGAAATCCAAAACTAAAACTTGCATTCGTCTTCAGTAGGCCTCAATGAATTCAATGATTGACTTCAGTTTGATATATTTTTCATCAATTTACAATATAGACGTATGAATACATAAATACTTTTAGTCAATCTACATCAGCATCAGCATCAGCACCGTTTTCCGATCCCTCTTAATGTTTTGATGTTGCTCCCCCATTTTCTGGATTTATCTTTTAGGAACTATCCAAATCTGCCAGTATTGAGTGAGTTCCGTTGATCTATTCTTACTAAATTTCGCCGATGCTGTTACTAGAATTCATATTTGCGTTCTCCATCTATTGCTACCCCTCATCGATCAGTTACTCCTAATCCCCATACTGAGGCTCATAGTAATTCTCCTGAGGATTGACGAGTTCCTTCTAAAGTCTGCTATTCTCCTATTATTAGTCATTCAAAATGCCTTTTAATTCCAATATTTGATTTTTTAGTTACCACACCGTCAGCTTCCTATTGTAACTATTTGATTTAATTTCTGCGATTTACTGCTTAAGTTTGGCTTTGATCTATTTTAGGCGTTGGTTACCTCAACCAATTCGTTACACTCCTTCACAAATAGCGCTTATTTCATCTACATCTTCTATCGCAAAGCGCGGTACAGTTTCGAGTTGCGAACCACCTCGTCAGATATCACTATCTCATGGTGCTCTTTTTATTTGGGCTTAAAAACATTTTACTGCGCGTATTTACGACCCATACTTTTCATTCCCCTCCCCAAAAACGGAGAAAAAGGTTCATCCCTCGAACCAAAAGGTGTTGTGTTAATGTCAGACCTGGTTTTTTCAGAAATGGAGTGTTTACGAAATTCAATGGGAAGTCTTTTATTATTTTTGTCGCACTCCTTCATTACTAATTTTATTAAGGATTCTTAATCTAATCCTATACTAGAATCGTTTTAATAAGTTAGGATTAAATAGCGCGGGACATCAAGCTTAATAACTCAATTATTTATCTCTGTGAAGGGTCATCAATTATTTTTATTGTTCAGATACAGGATCAGGTTGTATCATCTATAGGTCTGTCTTTGATCGTCAAGCACGCGGGCGAGACGGTTGAGCAATTCGGGAAAAGATTTAGTGGTGAAGTGGGTGCCTGTGGGGTGTTGACGGGTCAGATCGTTGGTTTATTTCCATTGATTAATGTAATACTCGGTATCAGCGTAATAGGCTGTTGAGTTATGGTTAAAAACTCTCTTTCCAACTTCCAAATCTCCAAATCTGATTCCTCTTGCTAATCCTCCAAGATCAGTTACTGTTGCATTGTTGGATCTGAAGAAATCGAGGATCTGGTTAGTTTAAGGGTCGAAGTATGGAAGTACTTCCTTTTTAGTAATGCTGGGATAATAGGAGCGGTAGCTAACTGGCCTGGAATAGTAGTAGGAGTCAAATTTATTGAAGAACATCTATGATATGTATCAATATAAATATAAAATTATTTACTGACGGTAAATAAAAGCACAAATGGTCAGTTGTCGTTTTAGTCATCTTTTATCGTTCTTTAGACAAGGCAAATAACTATATTTCCATTTTAAAGAGTTTAATCCTAACCTACCCATCAAGTCTTAGATAGATTTATTGCTTTATTGAAAGCAATTAAAACATATTCATAACTTAATTAAATTATTGAAATAAGGTTGCATTATCTAAATGCACACTCAAATATATATTTTAATTAGATTTAAAACAATGTTAAAAATCATATTTATCGCCCTTCTTTTCATAGGGTTAGCAACCACGCAAAACCAAAAAAGTGATTTCAGCATCAAAGATTTTGGAATGAACAAACCGCATTTACTTTTTCATTTAGGAGACCGCCATCCAGTATCAGTTAATTATGGATTTGGATACTGGTTGACCAATCCAGAGTTATAAGATAAGAATCATTTTGAAAAGACAAGAATGTGGTATTAGAATACCAATAATGGGCTGTACGTTAACATGCTTAGTCATGATGGATAAGGTCATGTCCATGAATAAATAGACGATCGCACTTTTGGAGTTAATACCAATATCAAATATCAACTGACGGATGAAGGATGGCAGGAACACATCTCGATGAAGAAGCAAAAGCAATAAAAGTATGAAAATCACTCAGTTTACTGGTTCACCTATATGACCGTCGAAAATAATGATCCAAAGTTGGTTGATCACGATAAATACGCAACGCCGATATATTTACTAGTATAAACCCACGATCAAAGGAAGATCGAAGTGAAAGTTGAAAGAGTAACAGGTCGACAAGAAACCATTAATATTTAATCGAAGTAAAAATTGAATGTATTTGGGTTCAGCATGAACATTTCTGAAAGCTACGATGTGAGGAGCACCATAAATGAAGTGAAGCATATCATAGAATTGGAAAGGTATAAGAAGGTGCCACGCAAAAACGACAGTAAGATTGTTGAGTGGTAGAATAGCCAAGTTAAGCTGATACGCAAAAATTAATGGACTGATAGCAAATATGTTATATTGGTCATGTATGGATAGTTCTGGAGTGGCAACGAAATCTCCATCAGCAATAGGACAGGCCCCTTTGACTTCGAGCACTTCAATGAGAAAAGTGATAGACTAAACCAAAGTCACTTTCCAGTTGAGCAATACCCCAAATATTCATCGTTTTTGAATCACATTCTCTACAATCTATACGGTGGTACGGCTTTCTATTACGGAATCCTCTATACTCAGAACTCGCTTCTTGTACACGAACTGGACTATTCCTATACCTTTACGCCATCGAGATTGATATTTCCTCGAGGTTTTCTTTGGGATGATGGTTTTCATTTATCAATTGCTGTGCACTACAATACGAAGCTCACTCTTAACATTATCCATAACTGGATGAGGAAGATAGATTTGTTTGGCTGGATCGGAAGAGAGCAAATCAGAGGGTGGGAAATGAGTTCTTTGATGCCTTAAATAAAGTTCGTTTATCAGGATATCTTTGAGATGAATCCACCGACCTTACTTCTTCCAATTCTTACTTTTATCTAAAAGTCAAAAGCAGGGGAGCTGTCCAGTGAAGACTCAGCCTATTTAAACACGCTTCTCGAATAAAATTTCTGGAAATTATAGAAATGGTACAGATATTTCGTAAAGACTCAAAGTCATAACAATCTCATGGAGAACGAAGCGATTAACAGGTCAATCAAATATCGATGGAGGTGCAAGGATGACTGTGAGAGAGGTAACTTTATGGGCAGTGGGCTTGATGATTATCCTAGAACTGCAACTGACACCCAAATATCCAAACAGCATGTTGATCTGATGTCTTGGATATATTTCTTTTCCGAGGGATTGGAAACAATCGCATCGCACCTGCAGGAAGAAAAACCGATGAAATACTATCGAGAGAGGAAGGAAGAGATGAAAAGAAAAATTATTGACGAGTGTTTGGATGAAAACGACCTGCTGTTCAAGGATCAGTCCGTTGCTGGTAAAAATTAATACATCGACAAACTCGTGACTCGAACTGGATATATTAGTCTTTTTCCATTCTTTACTGGGATACTGCAGGAAAAGAATTTTTAAGAAGAGGAACGAGTAAAGATAAAGAATGTTAGAGATAAGTTGATTGATGTTATGGGAGATGAAAAATTACTGCTGTCTGAGGATGGAATCAGGTCGTTGTCAATTTAAGATCCACTTTATGGAACGGAAGATAATTATTGGAGGGGAGCCGTGTGGATGCCAATTAACTATCTAGTGTTGAGGGCGTGCCGCAAATTTTATTGGGAGGATGATCGAGCAAAGGAGCTATATACTACAGTGAGATAGAGAGTAATAAATAGCGTTCATTCAAATTGGTAAGAGTCAGGATACCTCTTTGAAAACTACCATTCAGGTAAAGGGCAAAGAGGGTTCCCTTTCTACGGCTGGACGAGTTTGCTGGTGAATATCATAACTTAAAATTATTGATTTGGCATAACTAATCTATCAATACCTTCATAATCAAATGAACTGAAAATTAAAACAAAAACATCACTTTTCATAAAATAAAAATATGATTGTCTGGGTTTTCGTGAACCTTCGACATTAAAATCCGATCAATGTCCGATTTATGTGAGGGACTCAGGATGTAGATAAGGTTATTCCTTTTATTAATTCCGTCGAATTATCTCCATAGTCGTTTATTAATATCTTCCAATCCAAAATATTTTATGAACTATTCTGGTTTATCATCCTAATTAATAAAAAGACAGATTTTGCAATTAGAAGCACTACTCTCAACGATGAGTTCGACCATCCACTCTCCAAATTTGTTAAACTACTCATGCTTGGATTGAATCTCATGAAGAGATTGCCTCTCTTCTGAAAAGGAATTCATATAATGTCTTGAACGAGATCTCTATTTTTTACGAATGTATAGGAGATGCTCGGAATAGTCAGCTATTTTTTTGAAAAAGATAAGGATAACTTTTTAATTCCTTAGCTTCTTAATACGGTGAATTGCCTTTTCATAGGCTTCAAAAAGCTCGTTATAAAGTAATTTAACACCACCTCTTTCACTAAATGAGTCGAGGATTTATTTTTTCAGCATTTATTCCTTCGATTATTTCAAAGTCAAGCTGCATTAAATTTTTATATTATGCAGAGTGTTAAATTTAATTATAGAAATCCTGTCTTTTGGTTTCGCAAGCTTATCAAAAAGTGTGATACTTCTTTCTTGAAAATATTGTGAAGAATCCTGTGTTATGCCTGTATTTTTCCAACAATCAACAAGGTAAACAAACTACCTGTCCATAGTCAAGGTGCCTTGGTTTAACATTCTTGGACCTTTCGTTTATTAGTCTTAGTATCCTTTAAAAGGAATTACTTGACGATATAATTGGGTGGTCTAAAATTTGATCATATCGCATTTATGATAGGAAAGAATGCCTTTTATTGTAAATATAGCACCCATCATTAATCTGTCTCGAACTAAATTAAACTTGATTGACTCAAATAGGAGATTTACGGCTTAATAATCGTTAAAATGAGGCTTTTTAGCTTCAGCAGCAACGACTGTTGCTTTAACGAATGTTTTAAACGCTTTAACAGCCTCCGGATGCATCCTAGAAATGGAAGTTAGCCTATTCTTTAAATGAAAAAATTTATATTTTGATCCTTTTTATTTGAGTTTCTTCGTTACTTCGGGGTAATTATCAATGTAGATATCTGATATTTTAAAAGATTTGTTTAGGCACTATCTTGCTGCTTCAACATTGCCTTTATCTTTATAAAGTGTTGTCTCGAATAAATGGATCACCACACTTTCTGCATAAAATGCATATTCAGGATAGAAAGCTTTCTTCAGAACCATGATGTAGTCCATAACATCTCGCATGTAAGCCTATTTTATTTTTTTATCTTCAGCAGCATTATAACTTTAGAAATGGTATTTGGACCAATTATTGATGAGAATGTAAATGGATTGAACGAGACCGAAAGATCTTCGAATCAGCACTAACTACATTTCTTTGTAATTCATCGAGACTCGCCGCTCTTTTTTCTTTTTCATGATGTGGTCAATCGTACCATATTGGTCTTGAATTTTAGCTAAGATTATTTTTAAACTTTGCCTCAAACATTAAATTGATTTTTCATACTACTCCATCAACAGATAAGACTCTCCTAAATTTTAAAGAATATAGCCTATATCATAGTTTAAATTAGTAAAAAATTGCATCGCTTCCGTATACTTTAAGATTTTACTCACATGATGGCCAGTGAAATATTAAGAAGTGCTGTATCTATGAATCTTGTTAATGATTCTAACCTTATCATAAACATCTTTGATATCTTTGGTCTTGGCATAGTTGGGAATCTCTATATTAATGTCTCCATCAAAAATAAAATTGCACCTATTTTAAAGTTCAATAAGTTCGTCATCCAATCCATTCATTAATTGTTTGAGCACGCAAAAAGAAGCAATGAAAGAGATTACAATAAATGTTATGACCAGTGCCAGATACAAATTCAAGCTGGAATTAAATTGACTGCTTGAGGATATAGTTGTCGTTAGATACTGGTTAGTTGTCAGAAAGTATAGCATGATATTTTAATGCTGACTCTCATCCTCTAGAGAAATCGGACTGAATATGTAGGTACTATAGCCACTTCTGAAGATTTGTATTTTATTATTGGAAGTTAAAGTAAAAGTGTTCTGGAGATAGTTGGTTGTATTGATGGAAGTTACATTCTGCCCAAATTGATATATTGTTAGATAATTAACTGTACTTCCAATAAAAACGGGGAGGACTAAACAATAGCTTGAAGTTGAAAATTTAGAAAAGAAAAGACTCATCGCATTAATCATCTCCATTCCTAACAAATTCATATTCATATTCAGACAGCTGATGCCATAAATGCCCCATATATTGTTTTTAAGAAGAGTGCAAAGTCGTAGTTAAATGGTTTCATTGGTTGTCATTTACAAAAAAGAGCTGATGCTGAGATTAAACTTGTAATAGTTATCAATTGTGGGCTCATAATAGGATGAAATTCCATCATCTGCCAACGTTGAGAGTTCTACCTCATATTTCGAGGGAAATTAAAAGAACATTGATTCGTTCGACATTTGGATATACGTATCGATACTGCTCAATGATTTGGTTTGAAGAGGGATTAATTGTGCTCTAAGAAAGGGTTCGATATTTGCGTACATGAGATATATTTACTGCTGAAGGGGTGTCAAACCATCGAAGGCAGTTATGTTGGTGGCAAACCACATGGATACCTGCTATTTATATTGATATCCAAGGGTGTTGTTTAGAACTTTCTGTGAAAACAAAAAGGCATTGTTCAGCTTAGCATTAGTAAGATTGGTCTGCTGATAGTTTGAACTGTTTTAATCGATGAGTTTTTTAAAATTATTGAAAGATTCATAATATTTGGTAAGTTTTCTGTTGACAATTCTGCTATTAGTTTGAGTTGTTGATCGAATGTTATGGTGCCTCAAAAGAATTTGTTAGGCGTTATAATTATCTTGCAATAGAGGTAAAGTTTGCATGATATAGGAAAGTGGAATGACGAAGTGGACTACTAGCAGGACGAGGAAAGGAATCAGCATGAATATTAGCCATCCAATCTCCTTTTTTATTTCAATTTTCATGGGTGATTAAATTATTAACTCTGCTCGTTATTAAATGAGAAACAAATTATATTCGCCATGCATTGATGTTCAAGCTCACAATTTAGTCAACATATCCATATTGTCATATATTGTTCAATAAATTATGATCTAATTTAGTCACTATTAATCATTCAAGTTCATGTTTGCAGAATTGATGTCTTTTCGCGTTCCATTTTTAAAACCAATAACATTAATAAACAATCATAGCAAATGCTTATCTTCACCAGTATAGACTCCCATCATCAGCTCAATCTATTTCATTCTCTATCGAAGACCATCAATGCCATTTTTCAGGACACCGTTATTCTATTATAAATAAGCACATTATTTTTGTATTCTATCTGTTCTCGCCTGATCCTAACTCATAGTATACTCAACCATCATTGACAACCTTTCCACTTTATTACTTAATATTTCCCCCATTTTATTCAATCTGTCCTTAAGATTACTTGATGATACCGTTGCTTGATTTTTGATATCCTGAGGATCATGATACTCTTACTTTAAGTTCTGCGTTTGTAGCTTATATATTAAGTTGCAATTCTGCAACTAAAATGCTAACTTTATCTATTTTACTATTTTGAGAATTGAAGGGAGTCAAAGAGCATGCATTGCTGATTTGCGGAAGCTTCGTTTTTAATGATCTTATCTTGGGATGCGAGAACAAATGCGTCTGCGTAATCAGGAGTTTGTCTATTTGAGTGGTTTTGAAGTCTTGATCGGAATATCTCTTGAAATGAGAGGATGCTGTTTTTTAAAACTTATCTTTGCTGTAAAACGACTTTTGCATAACAATTATATTATGATCAAAGAATGAGATATGGCAAACGACGCAAATCTATAAAAATATCAATATAGCTCGAGATATTCCTTGATCTGTTGGTTAAGTTTTGTGCCATGTTTAGCTAGTTCCTTAAATCGCAGATGACTCTATTCGAAATTATCAAAAAGCTTTACCTTGAGCTTTTTAGAAGCAAAATACTTTTCCAGTTCGGGCAAGTTGTAGTTTATCTATTCTGAATTAGATATTTTTTACGTTATCTTTTCTGCTATTAGAGAAGTTCGATTTAATTATGTTAGACAGTTTACGAAATGATTGGCCTTACTTATTTTTTATCTTTCCACGTTGGTTTCATTCTGCTCTATTTTTCAACGGGTAATTATGTCTATATGCTATCATTTTTGAGTGAGCTATATTTACGCAAACTAATTTTTTAGACGAATTAGTTCGTGTTTAAAGGAGGCAGTTCAATATTCTCCGAAAAAATTGGATTTATTAAATTTAATCGCGGTAATTATTTAGAACTTTTGAAACTTTTTATCTCATTCAGCTTGAATATTTTGGAAACTGTCTTGTCGGATTTCTTTGTTCGGGATGATAAATTTCCGGCATTGATAAGTTTACTTGATTTTGATTGGTGATTGATACCAGTAAATCTAGCATTGTTTAATTCTGGCTGACTTTTTTTTGAAATTAAGTGGCCGAGTTTATCCCTCTCCCTATTAAAAGGTACGAAATCAACTCTATTTTTTGTCTAACAACTCTATTCATGAAACAATTTTTGCAATGATCTTCTCCTAGGGATATGAGAGAGATCGTAATTTTATTTCATTAATAATTATTAAGAAATAATTATAAGGAATCATTCGTTATGATGGTCGACGCACTAGCCAAAAGTATTTAACCGCTGCATTCGTATTTTTTAACCTTTTAACCCAGAACCTTTATATAAATTATTAGAACCATATAAAGACTTGCTCTTGTTGTCCTCAACTTTCTTCTTCCTGATAGAACTGGAGAGTGAATTGAGATACATTTCCAATGAAGCTGACATGACAGATGTCTCGTTATTAGTATTGTCTTCATCATTTTTATTTTTATCTTTCTTAAAGACATTCTCAGGAGGTATTTCACTTAGTTCACGATAATGGTCGAATTTGCCACAATTCTTTTCGGTGAGGATAGTATTAATTTTTTATTTTAAATTTGTTAAAGTTTAATCAAAACAATTAGATATCTTAGAATCCAAACTTGAAGAACTGGAATAGGAAACCAACTCTTCTCCCTACAGGCATGAAGCATTTGAGAGTAGTTTAGCCTGCAATCGTTAAATCTCTTCGAATAAAGTGTGAGATAGATAGTGTATTTGATTCAAAAGCTACTGATTGACGCTCTCAAACTTTTTTATTGTTTGAGTGTTATTGGATAAAGTCTTTTTAAAAGCTTTCTCTCTCTCAAACATTTTTGTAATTTGCCCTCTCAAATAGTTGTTGTGCTCCTTTAGGTGAGAATTCTCTTTCAATAAAATTTTTTCTGCATCCGGGTATTACTCCGACCCGTTGTTTGAATTGGTATCGAGGCGAATTTGATGGAGAAGTTTTTCTCTTTAGCCATTATATTTCGTTATTTAGGAGCCTGATTCTAAACTTTATCTTCGAGAATGGATTGGAGTTTTGTTCTTGCAATTTGAAAACATCTGATATTCAGGATTAACCGGAGACTCTAAAATGGAATTCCTCCTTCGCCATTTACTTTATTGGGATTTCTTTGATCGTTAGGTCATGCAATAATATATATATTTTCCTAGTGGCCAGCTGATAAATTAACAAAAGAAGGATACAGTTCAGAATTTAAAAATAACTATTTCAGCCTAAAAATGACTAAATATAGAAAAATTAAATATCCTTGGAATGAACATCTTTGTTGAGTTGTTATTTGAAGTTTGTTATTATGAGTTTTGACAAGTTATATATTCTATATTTTATTTGAAATTGGCGAACAATAATCATAAATAATCATTGAACTTTGTTCTTGTGTCGACCAAGAGTCACCAAACTTTATTAAGTTTGATTTTTTAAAAACATAGGCTTGAGTTAACAACTCGTCACCTATTCAACATTTTATTACGATGTAAAGAAACATGGATAATTCTTTCTCTCCTTTCGAGTTAAAGTTTTTATTATTGAAGTAATTTATTCACCCATGTTGTTTTTGTCTTTCATATGGCTTTGAATAAATTTGCTTGATGTATTTTGGTCCAATCGATCTAACTTACTGGAATGATTGCTTTGGAAAAGGTCGTTAATTTTGTATTTTAATTGCTTGATAGATTCATCAAAGCAAACCGAAATTTTTAGACCAATGTTTTATGGTAAGCTCGAAGAAGTGGTTAGAGTTCCTTCCTCCTAAAAGAAATAATCGTGAGCTGTCAAGTTAGATGAGATTATTTACATTTCTTCAAGAAAGATATGAGTGAGGTGATGGAGTTGATTTTACAGCTATTGATTAATACTCTATAAATTTTTTATCTTGAGAGAGTTACAAGATAAGGCTTATTTATATACGATCTCTCTTTAAAATAGATCTTTGATTTGCTCTACCAAAAATTTATTTTGCTTTCTGATGTTAGAATTCTCTTCTAATAAAATTGTTTACATGTTGGGAAATTACTCCTAAGTGTTTTAATTTGTAGCTAGTGGCTTAGCCTCAATGGATTTTACAATCTAACTGTAGCGTTTCTTCATAGAAAGCTTGGACTTTAAGTTTTGGGTCGTTGAGGAGCCGACTTGATTGTTGATGAAAAAAGTATTAAAATATTTTTCAAAGGAATGAGTTGTTGATAATTGACTATTATAGGGATCAATAGATTGTGAGTTTGAATAGACTATCTGATTGTGAATGCGTCTGGATGTTTCTTTCCTATCAGTCATTCTAATATTATATTATTAGATCTGTTAAATTGACCTTTCTACAGTCCAAAATCTTAAGGATGCATTGACAAAATGAAATACCTTTCTTTCAAGAATAAATCTCATGGCATAGTAATCGATTTAGACTCGAATTTACCAATTATTCAAATGATTCGATAGTTGAATTCAAAATAAATCATTAATAATCATTTTCTATGTTTACCAGCTTGCCGGCCTAGAGTTACTAAACTTTACTTTGCCTACAAGCTCTTTAACATAAATTTCATTTCTGGCTAACGTCCTTACAAAATATTTTTAGACTATTTAAAAATTTATTGGCTAACTTTCTTGTCAGCCGTTGTAGATTTGTCTCTGGAAAAGAAAGACTAAAAGGGTACATTTTTCTCATCCTTCGCTTCTTATTCATCAAGCATATTGCATGTATCGCATTAATTAGTCAACACAGTGGTATTTTTACTGATGAGAATATCATTAATTTTTTATTTCAAGAGAACTAAATTTTAATCGAGAAAAGTTGACACTTTAAAGCCAATGCTTTCCGAACTGGCTGATGAAAAAAGGGCTAAGTCTTCTTAAAAAGAACCGTTTATTGATAATTTCGACTGAATCCTCGTAATTTCTGATAAAAACGTCTAAGTAAGATAATGTATTTGGCTCTACAAATATTGGTTGATGTTTTCTAATTTTTTGATAGTTTGGCAGGAGAATAAGCAGCTTTTCTTATATTTTTTCTATCGTTCGAACATAGTCTGTATTTGTGCTACTAAAAAATCATTGTGCTCTTTCAAGTTAATATTCTCCTCTAATAGAAGTTCTTCCATCATAGGGCTTGGCTATTAATTTATATTATCATCTTTGGGTATCTGCTCAATGACTTTTCTCCGAGGACTGTTGCGTTTATTCATGGAAAGATTTTATTTGAAGGTTTGGATCAAGATGGAGGGGGAAGTTTTATTCTCATTGAGATCAATTAACAAATCTTTATTTTGAGAGATAGACGTAGACCGTCTACTGCTAAAGTTAAAAGTGGATTCTTAGGTGGAAGAGTTAATAGCTAGGGTTTTATTCAATTTAGAATTTTTTATCTTTGATGTCATGAAATTTTTATTATTAAAAACTACTCAAATCGGTCAACTATTTAAAACAATATCTTTAGATATACTTTAACAATCATAATCTTTGTAATTTAGGCTTAGATTTCATCAGTTGGGCTATTTTGATAATCGCAAAGATGAACTCTCAAAATTAACTTATCTTTGTCAGGAAAATCAATATCTGAGAAATAGAGTTGATTCCACTGGAGTAATATGCATTGCTCTCCTTTTTGAGTTAATATCAGTCAATAGACAATTTAATCGTCGTTTTAAAATTGATTCAGTCTCAGTCTTTTTTTTTCAACGATATTTCATACTCATAAGACTATATTCTGAAACCTTTTTCAGTTTTTCGACTGATTCGAATGCTTGTATTTTGATTTTTTCAATATTTGCTATATTTTATTAAATAAATAAAAAGGAGAGATTAACTTTATAATGAGTGAACTCTTCACATCTATGATTGAAAGAAATCCTCTAAACAATCAAGTTTCCGAAAATCAGTAAAATGTAAAAAGTTCAGAGTTTAGCTAAACATAACAAAAAATATTTTATAAATGGTTTAACTTTATGATACGCATGAATTAATTGAACATTTGTCCAAGATTTATTAATTTGTCATCCTGAAGCGATGTATTTATGCTTGACATGCCAATTTGCTAAAATTATTATCTGATTAAAATTATGCGAAGAATAAAATAATAATATTAATTAGTTAAGTTTAAGTTCAATAATTTAAATTTTTATACATTTAGGATTCTTGATAATTGTCTTCAGCCTATTGATATATTATCAAAACCAGAAGAAACATTTATTATCCTTTATGATTAGTATCAATATATATCTACTTTGAATATTGAATGTATTTGTTTAAATGCATTCTTTAATCCATTGCATTTATTTTATTGTGATATTTTTCTTATTAAATACGGTGACGTGTCATATCACCATTAATTTAGATTCTGACAATAGGAATATAAGGAATATTAATTCATGAGATAATAAACCGAATCAAACAGTGTTCACTAGGCCACAGACTCACACAGCAGTAGAAAGGAACAACCTGACAAAAAGAGAATGATCAAAAAAGACAGATTGAGAAATAACGAAGATGATGACAAATCAACATCTAGAGTTAAACTGTCAAAGGAATAAAAAGCCAAACTACAAAAGGAAAAGAACAAATAGGCCGCTCAAAGATCAAGGGATCTCCATCGACAATACGTCACAAAGTTATAAAGCGAGCTGAATCAAATGAGATTGTAACTCTAGCATTCAAAAAAACTATGCTATAGATGCCACCAATCACTCGAGTATGAACATGAAAATTAATTTCCTCTATATGGCCTTTCAATTTCAAATCAATAAAATTCAAATCATTTGGAATATTCTGGAACAACATCGCATGCCATGGAGGAAATGTCTCATATCAAAGGGTAACATGATGAACCTGAATCATTTTTGAGAGTGTTATAACCTCAATAAGATAGCAACATTCTGAAATGGATGCTACTTGTCTGTATGGTTGCTATTGGAGTGATGATCATTGGAGGATATGAAAATACTGAACTCAAATAGAGAGCGCTTATGCAAACATATTCTCAGTCGTTTACTTTGCCTGCTTATGAATAATCCATTACCACTCTAAATTAAGGGCCAAGACCAATTGACACCTACTCAACTTAGTGGAGCCCAGAATATCATGGCTTAGTAGATCTGAAGAGTGGAATCAACAATTCTGTTTGTCTGGACTCTCTCATGAAAATATAAAGCCCCATTCTCAAAAAAAGTCTTAGAAGTATTCATGATGTTGCTTATAGTGAACAAGAGTAAAGCATCTTGGTGTGTGCATTAAAGATGCCTAAGGTTTATACAATAAAGCATAAGCTTAATACTCCTCCTCTCGTTAACCTTTTTTTACTAGGGTCTGAGATAAAAGAAATGATCACCCATTCGAGCACTCTCCTTACGCTAATGGACAAGAATATCCAACTGAATGGCATTTATCGAATCAATGCCTAAATAAAAGGCGTGGATCTAGTAACTCAGCATAACTGTTTGCTATGATTTACGCTTTTTCTTTAAAGATTAGCTGAGTTATTCATAATTGTCTTTAAAAAACGTCTAATTTATTCTCCGTCCGACCGTAGCTTAGTTTTGTTATAATTCATTATAAAAGAATTAATGAGGAAAAAAATTATCATAAAAAAAAACATGAGTTTCGTTCATTATCCATTAACTTTTTTAACTGTCTGAGTGTATTTTTCACTGTCTTCCTCCTCATACAGCAAAAATGACTTCTTACGTTTATTGGAAGTTTCCTCTTCTTATTTTTCCTCGCGGTGGATTTCAGGGAAATCAATTAGTTCGGCAAAGGCTTCTTCTTTCCCGACGAAGTTCATGTTATGTTTGCTATATCATATCATAAACTACATCAGGGATATTAAAAAAGATTCCTATTAGTTTAAACCCATCATCTCCTACAAAATTTTACTTGTCCGTTTCTTAAGCTGCTACTTCAAAAGCATAGAATTTATTTACGGCGGATCGTACCTTACTTGCGCTGTTTCCTTCGCTTATAGCTTCAGGAAACGCAGAATTTATGGAGGAGTGTTAGAAGTGATGGATTAGTCGCGTAGTGTTTTTGTTAACTATTACTATGCCCGCGAAAGAGTAGTAATCCCTTTTTTAAAATTTCTCTTGCGCTATTTCTCAATTTTGGACAGCTTCAAGAAAAATTTCTGAGCGTGCGATCGGACCTGAGAAGTGGTTCGAGTTTCGACTCCTTCTTCAATGGATTTCCAGTTTTTGCCATGTATGATCAAAGCTAAACTTTCTGTAAAAATACCTCTAATGAATCTGATATGCTCCTAATTGGTCCATCTCCCATCGTACTGTGCTTCAGAGCCTGATTTGTCTTGAGATTCATGTTCCATTGTCAAAATAAATATAATTGAATATTATTACATAAATGAGTAAACTTTCAAAAGCACATGATTTTATTTAATGTAAATAAAATAAAATCAGAACATCTATTCGTACCTTCTAAGCTGATTAAGCCTATTTTTGCATAAATTTCACGTTATAGTAAGAGATCATTTAGATAATAATGGATTTGATAAAATCGGTATTTGAACTTTAAGATAAATCTTGAAGAGCTTTATTATAATATGTTGCTCATCTTTTGTATTAGTTAAGAGTATTGGAGGGTGCGCAACCATATTTGTTATTTTCCTTTCAATCGTTGGAAGCATACCGTGAAAGAGCAAAGCATCATAATAAATTTATTCATAAAAGGATATTTAGATATTAGAGTCTGTTTGTGATAGAATATTTTTTTGCTAAGAATTATATTAGTATCTCATCAAGAACTAATTATCAGTTTGGACTCAATAAAGCAATAGAGGAAAGAAAAAAGTATAAAACTTTTCTATATGACATGCAAAAATCTTCTTCTATTAAGAAAATAGGCTTTTAGGATAAAATTAAGATGATTATAGCGTTCTAATAATGTTTTAGAGGGTTTTTAGCATTGGATTTACTATTGTACACAATATCATTAGAAAAGGTAGGATAAAATAATAAGATTAATATTATCCAAATACTCGAATTTATTCTGTTTTAATGATATATAGAGTTAATCAAATGCCCGAAAGACTTATAAAATTATTTAAAAATGATTTTTGCCAAAGATATGATAATTGATAAAACCTTCCTTTCGTTTTAAGCTTTTCAACTCTAAAAAAATTATTAATTGATTGTTCTCTTGACTCACAATAATGTTAATGAAGATTAATAAGTTGATTTATGACTCAATTAAATTGTTAACCTCTAGAGATTAATAGGATTTCAATTTCTTTAATTTTTATTTAGTTATTACTATCCAAAAACATATTAATAACGACCTATATTGTTATTAAAAAATGGGCGAGGTTTTAAGAATAAAATTAAAATCACTCAAAAACAGAAGCACCCTTTCTCACCTGAGACTTGTATTTCCTTAATTATTGGCTTTTCAACTATAAATGATGACTGAATTGATTTGGTGGAACGAGAGCTTGTGTTGTTGCTTTTGCTCTGCTTTTTGCCAACTTCTTTCATAAAAAAATATTTTATTCCTGTTTTAAATATTTTCTGTTGGCCCTATAAACTTGGCAAATCATTAATCTTCTTTCCACTCTTTCTTGATGCATAAAGTTCGTAAAGACAGTTTTCGAACTCAAAAACCTTTCTTCCCGATGATTTATTGGCTATTCTTTTAGTTTCAAGGACAAGTTCTTCTACAGTGATCGAGTCATCAACGTTAATTTCGTATTTTTTGATTTAGTCATCAATTGAACAAAAGACCCAGCATTTTGTTGTATTTGAAGCCACTCTAAGAAGACTTTGATGTTGTGCGTTTTGAAGGGATGACATTAAATATTGTTTATTAATTGCTCCAAAACTTTCCGATATAAATAATAAGATTAAGATAAATGAAACATTTATTTAATGAACCAAATAATGATACGGCAAGGCATCAGTATAGCAAGCGCTATTATAATTAGCAAACAGTTCATTATTTGTTTAACTCTCTTCATTTCTTCTTTATTAATACTGGAGAAATAAAAATAAAAATATACCATCATTAATGATCCTGATATATGTATAGCTTCCAGCATCAATTTGGGAGAGATAAATATCTAAATAAGAATTTATACCATTGTTATCCCTTTTAGCTTTATTTAGAAACTTTCTCACTTATTTATTTGCCACAATAAAATAAGCGTTTATGACGCAGATAGTGACATAACAAACCTTTTTAAAAGAGTTTTTATGCAGAAAAGTTGCCTATTTATAAACATGAGCATGGGTTCCTCGAGAAATGAATATTTTGTTAAATATTTGCCCTTTGCTACTTTTCCTTCGATTAAAAGATGATCATCTTTTTTATATAAAGTTAACCAATATAACGAGTAAAGATTAATTAGATATATCAAACGATGATCTATGACAAAGAGATGATGAGGCAAGCCTTCGCTGATTGTAAGGCCACCTGCGAAAAGGAAATACAATCTCTTGACGATGATATAGAATATTTTTAAACCATCTACCTATTGAAAACAAGAAATCATGTATGGATTCTTTTATATAGGGTAATCTGCTGAAGGGGTTTGATTAGTATAAAGACTCAAAGATTTTCAAATTTAATATACCAAAATCGGCGACTGAATCTAAAAATGAAAAAATAGAATGCCAAGAGAAAACATTTTCTTTGACATCAGTCACATGCAAAGTCAATAAATAATATGAACTGTTTTGTAAAACTCATCAATAGGACAAATAGAAAAATCTGTAAAATAATAAAATCAAATCCAAAACGTAGAAGCCAGTCAGAGTCATTCATAAAGTAAAAACGGAAGATTTTTAAGTCAAGAGACCAACCAATACAGAATAATCTGAAAGCGAAACCCCTTCATCAGAAAGCAATAAATTCTTAGCAACCATGTAGTAAGTGAAAAAGCTTAAAAAAATTAAAACAGTCAAAGATCAACAACCCATATAGAAGGATATCGCCTTGAAAAAAAACTTAAAACCAAAATCTAAAGCAAGAAAAACTCCAACTAAAATACGAGGAAGAAGAATGAGAAAAACTTTAGTGGTGGAAAGTTCAGAATAGTAAGCAGATATTTGCAAAATGATCAACAAGAAAATAAAAGTGAGTTCTTCAAGTTAAAGTTCAGATTTTTATTAATAAAGTTCATAAAGTCCGCAGCCAAAAAAAAGAAGATTGCTTTGATTGTATTTTTTTTAATTCTCGCAGATCAGAATGAATATTCATTTTATTCATTTTAGGCATATCTAAATCAAAATATAAGCTTCATTGAAAAGATATACTGAAATTAAATTTGAAACATGAACAATAAGAAAGTCATAAATGATAAATGCGTTCATAAGTTTACGGACAACGCCTTTATGAAATTCAGACCCATTTACTGTTAAATGCCTACTCCCACTCCCACTCCTGTTGCCAAAGTAAGCGTCGTCTAAAAGGTTTCATCTATATTTACAAATTTGATAAATCATCTCAGCCCCAAAAATGTTCAAACACCGACCGCCACCACCACTTCCCCGAAAAAATTCTTTAGTAAATCAGTCATTATCGAAAACTCTACTGAAACTCCGAAAGGTGCAGACATAAAATCAAATGGATTAATGAGCCTTATAACTGAAACTGAAAACAATAAAAGACCGACCAAACGAAGAAATACTCAAATTGAGCGACGCTTTTCAACTTGTACTCTCATTGAAGATGATGAGAGCTGCAAGATACTTTCCTTTTTATAAAAAATATCGATGGACACCTTTTTGATAGGCAATCAAAATCAACTTGATCTGATAACAATTAGCGGAGTCTACGGAAGCGCGATGGATACTGATCTAAATTGGTCACTAAACGTGCAGAGAAAGATCAAGAGATAAACAGTTGATAATAAAAGTACTTATCGATTAATCTAGAAGGACTGCTGGCTTTGGAATGCGATGACGAGGTTCTCTTTTACAAATTCGACCTTAAAAAATTAAAAGAATAGCCTGTCTTTATCAACAAAATAAAACTACTAGGAGAGCCTAAATTTCTACTATTCATCAAAGAGGGACATTTGGGAGTATTTTACTAATAAAATGCTACTATCTATCAAGTCGAGGAAAACAATACCATACGATTGGTATTTAACAAAAGATACGGTGTAAAAAAGGAGTTGGAGTTATTCCAGATTCCAAAACCAATTTAAAACACTCTCAACGTTTTTTTCAAATAGAAGTCCTCTAATTCGAGGACATCAGTCTTATGGAGGCTAATTCTCGAGTTTAAAGATTTGTCGAACACCAATGGGTTTAAATCTTTGTTGAGGATATATGACATTCCCAACGATTTAGTCGCTAAATTTAGAATTGATAACTATTCGAAAGATATCTTCATAATGAACTTCAAATTCGAAATTTTAGCTGCCAAGGATGGTTACATTATTGATAGTGCCAATACGAATATTCAATAGGAAGGGTCATGCCTCATCTATCACGGAGACCATCTCTTGCTTGTCAGTGAAACCAAACTGTATATCTATAGCTTCAAAATAACGACATCTTGTAAACCCAATAAAGTGGATATTAAGTCAATGGACTCCATCGATGTCAATAAAAGCTAAAGTTACACATTTTTCGATTGTTTAGAGATGCTGAACGGAAATTTCGTGCTGTTCTTCCAGCTCAAGCCTGAATATAACAACAAATTGAAAGGAGAAATAAGTTACATGATAACAGCCACCCAAAAATTGAGCATCCACTAAAAATTGAAAGAAATATTTTCGTTTAAATCTCCAGAGGAGTTAAAGAGTATCGCGTAAAACAATTTTCAACTCATTCAATAGAAATGCGATACAGCCTTCAAGATAGGATTTTCTCATCAGTAGGTCTATCTTTAACTATGGAACAAATCCAACAAAAGGGAGATTCAAGATTATAAGTTTTTACTTGATACGATGGATTACGATATCATTAAATTAGAAATTTAAAAAAAGCTGAAGAAATCATCAATGTCCTTCAATGAAGTGTATAAACTCGAACAGGGCTGCTTTGATATGCTAAAAGCTGATTTGTTCAGTAATGAGCGCTTCACCGAAAAGAGTATTAAAAATTATTTAATTTCCCATTTCCTCTTGAGGAAGTTAGCCTTTTTCAGAGACCTCAATCTTCTCAACGTAATTTCGACAGACTAAGCCAAAGTTTTCCTTATCGGAATTCAGGAGTACTTCCAATGCGTAAAAATGTAGCTGAAGCCATTTCTCCTAGACTATGTATTTAAAATATGTTTCTAATAAAAAGACTACAGTCATGAAGTGAGATTGTTTATTCGCTCGTTTAAATTTCCGTTGAGGATAATCTATCTCAATATCTTAGAAGATATCATTATCCAATGCAAAAACAAGCTCATCAAGTTTCTCATGGCTTTACCATAAATATTGCCGTACACTCACCAATAAATACCATGGGGAGAGGATAAGGATCTTTATGAAGGCATGTGGAGTTAAATTTACAAGGAAGAGTGGCATAAAAACATGCATCTTGAGTAGATAACTACCTTATATAATAAGTAGTTGGTGCAATAGTTTGTTAAGACAATCTGGTTCAAAAGAAATCAGTTTACTTTTCATGACCTCATCGCGCTTCCCAAAAATAAAATCATTGAAATACAAGAGTTCAGTCATTCTGAAGGCATCTTCTATTACTTCATTGAGAAAATATTTCAACACAACAAGGATGAGTAAAATTTAGCCGAAGTCGTAGATTTTCTAGAAGTAAATTATGACAAAATGCCCCCTCATTTAAAAGGTAAAATATTTTTATACCGAAAGCTGTATAACTATTTCTTAGAATAATAATTCAGGAACAGTAACATGTAATCCTTTACTGCCTTTTTGAAGCTTAAGGATTATTAGGTCTTCAAAGAACTGTTCAAATACTAAAAGATAAAGAAGGGTTGCCTCCTAAAAGATGCGAAGGCCATCTACAACTCCATTTCAAATGGAAATTAACTGTACAATGAAGGTCTGCTTAATTATTTCGCTTCCGATTTATCATAGATTTCGGATTTAAAATCCATCCTGAATCGGCTGAACAACTAGAAAAGGGAATTCCACATATAAAATGAAGGCATTTACTAAGTGCTTGTAAAGGGAATGCAAATGAAGTTAAAACTGGGAAGCGACAACGACATCCCTTTCGATGAAGTCATGATTTATGTCTAAAACATCCCTCTTTCCAAAAATAATCCCGTCATCGAGGAGCTCAATACGGTGCAACAGATCGGTGAGGAATCATAAAGATTCAAAAAGATGAAATTAAACATGTCATTTCGCGAGATCATATAAAGATTTGAAGATGTCCTGACTGCAATGATCACTGAGGAGATTAGATAAAAAAGAGTGTTGTAAATCAGAGATGTCGAGGAGTTAAAAAATGTGACGTATACTATTCTTGCCGAAGTGCAAAACGTAAAATAAAAAATTTATAAGTACAAACTCAACAGTTTAACGTATTTCATCTATATTGCCAAGTTGATGGAAGAGAAAGACCTGATCAAATACGCATAAATTCTTCTCAAAGATCCATCCCTCTTGGACTTCTACTTGGTGGATGAAAAGATCATATAGAACTTAGTTATTTACATGTATCGGTGGAAACTTACCAAGGAGCCAGCTTTTATCAAGAACCAAGACTATTTGCATGAAATATTAAGTCTTTTACCTGAAGATAACCAATATAAGATCTACTTTACCGCAGAGATATAATTTTCAATTATGCTGTCCACTCCAGAAAAACCCATTTAATTTCGGACGAGTGAAGAGACATCTCCTGAATAAAACTAAGACAAAAATGAAAGTTTAATCACGATGAAATATCTTACATAGATTGTTAATGAACTACCAGTCGATTTGCTCATCAATTTAGACCTCGAAAGATTGTATGAACTGGTCAAGACAATGCAAGAACTTACCTTCTTTGAAGATAATTACTTGAGATTAACAACCATAATGGACATATATGAGGTGGTTATTCCTCGACTTATTTATCTCAACGACATTCGACACGCCATTCCCCTCATCAGGAAATTGATAGAGCTTTACGGCGATCAAGAAAACTATTCAATTGTCTTCTGCTTTATCATTCTCAACATTATCTATGCCTAAATCGCCGATAACCATAAAAAAAACATGTCCAAGATCGTATTCTACACTTTCAACGACCCTTTACAGTTGCTGAGCATAATTGAAAAAAGAATCGAGAATAAATTCTCAAACGATGAGTAGAAAGTGTTCATCAATGAGCAGCTGGAGTTAATTAAAGGAAACAAATGCTACAACAAAGATAACTTCCTTTTGCAGAAGGAGTTCATCGATAAGCTCAATGAGAAATAGGAGAAGTATTGCCATAAATTCGAAGATCTGGTCTTTTAAACATGGCTGCATCTCAATAGCAACCGCTAGGATTTCAGCAAAAATTTCGAATACACCTTCATTTATATTTGCTTACTGCACAACCCCTATGCTCTCGCTAAATATCTTCAAATTCGCCACGAAAGTATCAACATTCGAATCCTTCGATCATACTTAAGCTACGTGTTTAAATAATAAATTTTTAACGGAATTAATGTTCTCTACTTTTCTAAAAGAATGTTTACCGCTGTCTTGGATAGTATATTGGAGAATGTATCGATCTAATTTGTCATTAGTCAATATAAAGGAGTTTAACTTTTCTAAGATTTAGTCTAAATTCCTGAAATATAAGAAGGAAACATCTTTGCTGTTAAACTTTAAAAATCAATTCAAGCCTTCTCGGGGAAACTCGATTCACTGAAAAATAAAGAACCCTCTCCTGACGAGACTGAGAGGAAAAAGAAAAGAGTGGAAGCTCTCCTCAGCAGCCAAGTCAGCATTCATGATGGGGAAGCTTCTTAATATCCCTTTAACGACTCTGATGACAATTACTAAAATGAAAAAGAAAGATAAGAGGAGGTTAATAGTACCTTAGTAGTTACCAAAATTAAAAAGAATCGAGTATTCAATGCTAACAAAGAGCGAGCGAATCTGTTAGCTCGAGAAAGGGGCAGTCTTTTTATGACTTGTGCTGGCCTGGACCTGCCATAAGTTAGAAAAACATTACCTGTCAAAGGTATGCTTAAATCTTCCAAATCCTTCCAAAGAACATTCGCATCTTTAAGATTCACCCGTCTGCCATTAAAAAGAAATAGTGACTGTGGATAAAGTCCAGACAATTAGAGCAATAAATAAGCAGCATATATCAACAATTAAACATAAAGCGTAGGAAAAATAGAGGGAGATCGTTAAATATAAATCTAAAGGGAAGAAGGGCTGACTGTTTCCCAAACTCAGGACGATTTTCTAGTATCAACAGCCATGCCAAGTTATAATCGCCCTCCCCAGTTATAGGTTAATAATTTTTACTTAAGTAATTTGAATAGCAAGACCAAAATAACTCTGGAGTAAAGCTGTGCCAGTCCCATTTAAATAAATGTCCCAAAATAAAAAAAGGTTACTCTACTTGGTTTGGACGATGGAAATGATCTTTAAGATTCATACTCAGTCGAAGAATAAATGTGCTTTCAAGTCAAAGTCAATTAAATCAATGATTAACAGTTTACGCCCGTCCATGTGATGAGAAAAAGGTTGCTGGAAGAATATGGAGGTAATGAAAGTGAACCTATGTTTGATTTATCCCTACTTCAAAATGAGGAAGCGAGGTAATTTGACGGATTTGAGGAGTACCTAAAATAACTGATTATTAGCGTTTATTAAAACGCGGAAAATCCCTTATCCTTCCTGCTGATCCTAATAAAATTCATTAAAAACGCCTATCCAAGACTGGGAATTTCTAGTGAGTTCCTGTAGAACTACATCCTGCTTTAAAATTACAATATAAAGTACAAGTACTCTTTGCCAATCAAATAAATGTTTCCAATCAATGGAATCTTCTTGCAATCGAAAGATCCGAGAGTACTTTTCAACTTTGCAAAAGATTACCTTCTTCAATTTGTCGATTTTGATAATATACTGATTGTGGCGAAATTAATTCATTTCGCACTCAAAAGAAGCGAAATTAAGGATGAACTTTACTTTGCCTACCTCGCAATAGCGATTGAACAATATGGTAATGATAATTACTCGTCAAAACAGGATATACTGATGCAAAAACAAAGAATCGGAGGTATAATCGATCAAATTACCATCCCAAGTCTATTTGTTGAAAAAGGCCAGTCCTTATTAAAAAACGTCCTCATGTAGGAAAGAAAGCTAGAAGTGATTCAACTTGTGAAAGAGACCTTCAAGAGAAAGAAGAAATAAGATTTAATTAGTGAGTTCGAGAAGAGATTGACCCGATGATAGCTATTTAAGCTCCTATCAATCATTATATTTATAATATACGATATGATTAAACATCTATTGATACTCATGATATGCTTCTTCCTTCTGGAAGCACAAAACTCTGTTACTTAATTCGAAATCAGGAAAAGACATCCAAATTGGCACACTTCTGTACTTTTGGGCAAGTTGACGGTCAGTATATGGCATCAAAGTCGTTCAGTTGAATCATATATTGACCCTCTTCATACAGATCTGGTCACTGAATCTGATTTCTAAGACGATAGCCCAATTATCATATAATTTATACCCATCAAATCGGACAGCAATGACTATAAAAATCGAGTATACATGGTATCAGTCGATGAGATCAACAAAGAGCCACACGGTCAGAAGATATCAATTATCCTTGGATCTGACTAGAACTACCTTAGTATCAACTCCATCAACTATGTTCAGGTAAAATTCATCTAAATTAGACTCTAGATAAAGTGGGATAAGTTTATACAGAAGTGATCTATACTCGATAAAAAATAGATGAAGTCTTCAAGTACCAAGCACCAGCCAAGAAATCGGAGCAGTAAGACGAATCCTTCTTCGCTAAATATGTAACTACGACTTCATTTAGAAATGGCCTCTGATTATCGGTGGAGTGTTGATCTTTACCATGATGTCAACCAGTGGTGAAAAGGGAGCAGAGGGAGGCGCAGCTCCGGCATGATTAACTAAGTCTCATAGCTTATTGATTGTATGCTTATAAGAAAAGAACAGCAATTAAAACCTATTTTCTATATATTCATTTAAAATTAAGCAGTCTGTTTCTAAATACGTTAATTAATCGAAATAGTTTTTGAAATCGAATGTCAAACGTCAAGCCTTTAGCAGTTAAATAATTAGTGTGGGCCAAGGTGGAACCATATCCCTGGTGGCCGGCCAAGGTAAACTTCTATTTTATACAGATTGCTCAAATTGTTAGACAGAATAATAAAGACATTTACAAAATATCCTTCTTTGCCGAACCCACTTAGTACGCTTTTATTTTACCTAGTGCATACCTTCTTCAGCATCAACTTGTTCGTTATTAATAGTTCGATCAGGCACTGAACTTAAATTTTGCAGTGAATACGCTCCATCAAAAAGCTGTCAAAATGGCAGAAACATACTTCACGAGCATGAATATGTCCTCTACTGTTAAATCCAGCTAAGAGTCGATAAAATAGCACTTTTAATAAGTTGCCTTACCTCTTGAAGAACCTATCTACGAAAAAGAAGAAGTGATCACATAGAATTTGATGGTTCCAGAAGAATTTAAAGCCATCGAAGATGGACTCAATTCAAAAGTGACCTCACAGGTGGAGACTCGGCTAAATACTGATGAGATATCAGGTGATAACGTGATTTTCCTGATTGAAAATAACGGAAAAAAATAGAAAAAGTGTGATTATTCTTACGAGACGAGAAAGGAAGAGATCAGATACCAAGATAAACTGAAGGAAGAGCTTTTGAAAAAATATAACTTGCTCTATATCGGCAAAGAAAATGAAGCTACCACCACTAAAATCAAAAACTAAAAGACTATTATTCAAATAACGCAACCGTTAATTCACCGCAAAATGACAAAAAAAATACAGAAAAATAAGTTGCTAAACTCTGCTTCTAACAACTAGATTTCTGTTTTAAAGGTGCGATGCCTGCGTAAACTGACACAACTGCTAAAAAATTAACAAGATAGTTTCTAAACTACAAAATGCAGTTCTCTCCAAATCATAAATAGAATTTTGCTGCTATCTGATAACAACCACATGAAACTAAAAAGCCTGGTTATCACATTGATGAAGACTGTGAGCAGATGTGCTGCTAAAACTAGTTGCGAATAGAAGTTGAGTTAGTTTAGTCAGTATCTGGAGAGGATGGAAAACGAAAAGCACTAGGATTAAGAAGGGTCGAGACTGACTCAAATAGAGGCTCTTGTGAATTGATCATATTTCAATTTTATTATTATCAGAAATAGCCTATACTGAGTCAGCGCTCGTTGGATGGAGATAATTTATAAATTAAATATATTCGATTGCTTCGAAAAGAAAGGAATGACTTTAAATTTAGAGAATAAAGAAGAAATGCTCGATCGAAACACTCAAGTAAACTGCTATCAGATTGATATGGAAGAGGAAGAGATGCTGCTGGACGAATTGGAGATATTTCAGGAGACCAATTCTCATTATCCAAAAATATAACCGCTTCGGTTCCAATAATTAGAGGACATCGACAATTACCAAAGAGGTCCTTTGCAAAATGCGCTATTTAAGTACACCGAAGATGAAGAGGAATAAAATAAATCTAGCAGCAATGCAAAATTTTAAATAGACGACATTTAGAATGAAAATATGGATAATTCGGCCTTTGTCTATAAGGATCTCATTCTAAAATTAGAATTAGCTTTGAGGAAAATATTGGCGAATAAAAAGGGCAATCATCGTGCGAAGACAGAGGTGAGTTCTTAAAAATATGATCTGTAAAAAAAGAGGAAATTAAGTTAGCTATACGCAGTTACCGAAGAGCTTTATCATAATCACGAGCCAAAAGGCAAAAATAAGTACATGACAACCTCGACGACCTTTGGAAATAAAATTCATCATGAAGTAATCCATGACAGATCAGCCCTGTATTCGGATCGAATAAAATTAAAAAACGAGACAGAAAGGAAGCATGTGCTAATTAAAAGCGACACATCATTTCCAGAACAGATTAATGAGCATCCTAATAAAAAATATGAGTTGTAGAGAAAAACAAAATAATTCTTGGAAAATATGGTGATGTGGCAGGAAAAAAAGGATAAAAAGAATCAAGAAAGGATTTTAAAGAATAGGGAAATTTTTAAAACAGAAGCAACCTTTGTCCCCACCATCAATGTCAAGAGCAAACTTCTGATGAAGAAGAAAGGAGAAGCTTTACCCATTTTCGAAAGGTTGGTCAAGTCAAAAAAATCTGATAATAATCAACCGGAAGGCCACAAAAAGTGATGCATTTGCTTGATTTATATTGTTTTTTGATTTGGAATCGAATATCTGTTTAATTATTTAGTTACAGTTCTGACCTCATTGATTACTTGTAAAATTCTAGAAATTAACAAACTCAGATTATGAATTGAGTTTCTTATCAAACGAAAACAGTGGACAGATTGGAGCATGAAAAGTTACAGCGATGCTAAAACCCCAACTAAAATTGATGAGGGAGTGAAATTTTTTAAAAATATCATGTACGATTAAGTTAACAATTAATATGAAAGAAGACATTAATCTTGTGATTAGAAGATCTACGATTCGATAAGTACATTAAATTGTGTTAATGAATGGATAATGAATGATCATTTGAATTGACCGAGACGTCTCTTAAGCTCCTCCTCACTTATTGGTTGATTCAACTTCACTTCCTCATAAGTTCTGACGGACACATATCTCCTGGGATCAAATTCAGCTGGTTTCTGAGCAAAAACTCGTCCTTTAGATCTCTCAACTTCGTACTGCCTGATCTAATATAACAAAAGTTGTACCAAAGGTTGCACTTAAATTTGTCGTCCATCAACGACCTGATTGGTAGTAAGATAATCTGATTTTGGCACATAAGTTGGAATAAATTCGTTGAGTCTATGTGGTTGGAATGTCATGATATGTTACGTAATTATTATAGATCAATAAAATATATATGCGTTTATACGCATTGTTTGACAGTTATATCACCGTTTATTTTCAACTCATTTTTGCTTAGGTTTCGACGGGAGGGTTTGAACCAAAATGCATGGATTGACGATCGGAAGAAGGAGGAGGCTAAAGCTGATCATCGTGGATGGATTTCTTGTCTTTGGATGTTTAAAGTCCATTATCCTCGACCAGTATTCTGCTTTTCAAACGACTCATCATTGGCACAATAACCTTGGTGCATGCCCACGTAAAAATAATTATAGCTACTATCAAGCTGATGATAATAGCCAGAGTCAGAATGAGATTGGATGATTACAGCGAATTTAAGGTTAATATTTAGGCGGGAAGTTATGAAGTTGTATAAACAAAGCGATATTCTTATTTAGTCTAATTTGGGGTGGTGATAGAAACGTCAGCTACGACTGTAAAGAAAAGATTGGACGATCCTTGATACTTCTATATGAGTATTTGTTTCTAAATTGATGAAATATTACCTCGATTTCATATTTGAAAGGAGAAGGAGCGATGATGTATTGGATTGTTTTGAACTCAAGCACGCTTTCAGGCAAAAATCTTTAGCAAAGACTTGCTTACTTCAAATCGTTTTAGTTATTTGAAACATAAAGGTTATAGACTATACTTTAGAGTTTGGTTTTTGTCTTTTTCACTGTTTTTATGGGCTCAATTATAACATCAATGACTCGAAATGAAGAATTGTATGCTAATGATCCAGCTTTATAGATATAATAGCCAAGGCCTCTTTCCTCTTACTAATTAATCGGAAACCACCTAATGAGAGACAACTCCCCTTCAACAGAAAATAACGTGTTGGAATAGCCTGAATCGATTCTAATTGAGTGAGATTGATCCAGAATTCCGATACTCTTCAATTATTTTGATTTTTCTCCTTGAAGTTAAGAGCGAGAACTTCCATGCGAGACTTTTGACTCTCCTCTGCATTCAAAGACATCAAGCAAAAAATCACCTTCAGGATAAATATCATAGGTTTGCTTATTAATAACTATCATCTCAGTATTTTAAGGCAATAAACTTGTTTATTCTGACTGCATTACTGTTAAGGCGAGAGATTCTTTCTAGTGCGAAAGGCAGAGCTCGTAGGGCCTCGCTCTGTCCATAGTTTCATTGAGAATATCGGCAAAAGTTATTGAAATGACATTTCGAGTGGTGTCTTGAATAATTTCTGTTTAATTATTATCTATTTTTCCAATTATGCTAAGTGATGATGCAATTGACTTCTGGCTTATCCGAAAAGATAAAAATATCTTTTCGTCTGATCTCTTGAGAAAACCGCTCAGACAGGTAGGTTTTCCTTTCGTTACATATATGAAACTGGATTCGGCAGGATTCATATTGATATGAGTACCATCACTATTTGTTTATGAGCCAAATGATCTTTTAATCCTGAGAGAATACACAGTATTATCTGCTAAAGCTTTAAATACGGTGTTAACAACTCCATAATAGGATTCAGATGATTTAATAGTAAGATTATAGAAGGCAGGCTCTTAATTCTTTTCAAATGTTTGCTTGAAAAATTGATCTGCATATGAAATTTCAACGAGAAGTTTACCACTGTGGACTTTCACCTCCATCGTCACATCTTTAATATAAAAAAATTATCCCTTTGTAAAGCTGTTTTATTTGGGTAAAATGTCACTAATAACTTTCTCCTAGCTTATTGGCAATTTAGTTTACTCGTCGCCCAAGAATATCGATGATTCCGTGTGCTTTACTGCCTAAATAGCTATTATATAGTAACAGCCCTTGCAAAACTATTTGTGAGATGAATCAAGGATAAGTCTGTTTTTATAGTCGCTACGATAGCTAAATTGTTTGTATTAAATTTATTTCTGTTTTAGTAGTTCAGTGACATCGAGAGGAGACGTTTTGTTGAGATATATTTCGACTTGACCGTACTTGTGGAGGGAGATTATTTTAAAAGCCTTATCGGAGAGATGCCTAAATGTAAAGTACCTAACCTCCCCCTACTTCAAATTAGAATAAGCTAATGTACCTCTATGAAGTTTCATAATTCTATTTTTTCCTCTTGGGACGACAGCAGCAATAGAATATTAACAATTTTGTCTTGCTTTAACAGTAATGTAGAATGTTTGCTCCTTTGAGTTGTAAATTTCCTGAATGATCTGTCCATCAAATGATTTCTGCAAATTATTATTCTAATCAGGATATTCCCTATTGCTGATATACATTTCTGCACAATTTCTGTTGTTATCATTCAACTAGATAATTAATACTCCCTGAGCCTTAGTGTTAAAACCATAGTAAGCCTTTGAATTTTATAATAGGTATCCTTTCTTATGAACTCCGTCGTCCAATACAATATAATTCTGAATCACCTCAACTGTGTATTGAACCATTTGTCCTATTTGCTACTTTGAGTAAAGATAAATCAGTAACTAACAATTTCTACATTCCGATTCTTTAATCTTTTCTTTTGTAATTCTCAGATAAATGCTGTCGGGATGATAAAACTTTTAATTGGATGAACTAAAGTGGAAATCATTCGAGTTAATCTTAGCTAAATCTCTATTTGAGGATTCTATAATTTTTACCAACAAATATAATTTTTGAGAAGTTGAAAGGATAATTTCAGTATCAAAATGATTCAGAATACTATACGTAAATATTTTCAACTACGTCTCTGTAGATATTTCATTCCCATGATACCCGACTCCATCAGGCAGGATTATTTTATCGTTAGAGTATTGAACTAAATATTTTAGATGGGCTTTTGTCCGGTCACCTCTAGCTTAACTTTGATTTAAATTTACAGCCATACTGCCAGTTACCAAAGAGAATATTATTTAGGAACGACCCTTGCAGCTATCCTCAATCTATTTTGTACTGATATGATATTTTCCTTCGTCACCATCATTCAATGTAAAACGTAGACTATGCTCACATAAAAGCATACTATAAACGTATATTCCTAATTATTACCGAACAATCAATACCTAGAAATCCCTTGAAGCATTTATCACAGTTGATAAACAATCTCCTTCAGTTATCACCTATTTATACAACTGGTTCATCTTCCTTCTTTCGCAATGGCTTTTTGTATTTGAGTGGAAAATGGACACAACTTCGATCGTTCTATTCGAATAAGGATTGCGCAGTTTGATATACAATGACCTCCCGCTAAAATTTTAATTGACCACTTCTCCTTGGTTGGTGTAGATATCATTCTCAATGTTAGGGCAAACATTTTAATTATTGAGAGTGCAAACGTGAACAGCTCCAGTCGACTTATAAGAGAAGTATATATTACCGGATATTGGATTAATTTCAAATATTTCATATTTGTTGGGCCCAATCTTTATTTTAAACTCCACATCTTCACTGAGGGTTATGGAATTTATATATTTTTAGTCGTAATGCACTGGTTGCACCACTATGGAGTAAGTTGCACTGTCTTAGCCTCGCACCACGATTACCAGAGGAGTTTCCATTAAATTGTCTGATATCTATAAAACTTAACTTTTGATTCTGTTCAGATCCTTCTTCAACTATTCATCTGTTGGCTCGTGCCTGAAATAGTATGAATTAAAATTTCCGCTTATTTTATTGATGTGCACTCTGATTGACTTTATGCTTGGGTCTTCGTTGACATATTTATATATTTTTAGCTATTATTTAAGAATATGAGACTCAATGGGTTTATATTATCTCAAAAACTCAGGACGATTGCCTACACTGTACTATATTGCAGCAAAGCTTGGACTCTCGAAAAAATTAGCTAAGACTACTATTATGATGGCATTTTTCTCAGCAATATTTACATTATTCCAAAAATCGGGAGTTAAATCCCAGGAATAGAGGTACTTAGAACCAAGTTCTCTCTACTATACTTCAACCTCAACTGAATTGTTTTGATAATGTTAACCAGTACATTCTTCAAAAGTTTTTAAGCATTTTCTAACTGAAACTCCAATATTTCCAACAACATTAATCATGGTCAAAACAACTTTAAGACTTTAAAGATGATTATTATCTTCCTCCCCAAATCGAGAAACTTTGAAATAAAGAGCTTCCTTTTGAATAACTGGTAAAAACTAATATATATGCTAATGAAGTTCAAGCGCATTATCTTTCGTCCTTCCTTCAACTTATATCATAAAGGTAGAAATTCTATCTTTTGACACGACTTTCATATAAATACCATCTAAATACTCTTGCTAAATCTCTTATCTTTTATAGAGGTATTGAATGTCTCCCATATACTTGAAGGGTTGCCGATGCCCTATTTTTTGTGTTTGTGTTTTATCTGAATAAAATTACAGAGAGAGATCGCCCGAGAAGATAGCAATTCTAAAGACATAAGTTTCGTATTCTAATTCTCCTCTTGTGTTCTTAAAGTTAATATGATAGTCCAATGATTTGCTCTTATCTATGTATTCATATATCTTATCGTTAATCAGAATATCATTATGCGTCTTATTGACCAAAGTACATATGAATGAATAGATTGTCTCAACCTATCCATATACTATTATGTTGATATTCAATTATTTTAATTACTTACGACTCAGATAGATACCCTCTGCATCCTACCATAAATGCGCGCTTTTAAAATCGTATTTCTCCGATGAAGGCTCAGATTCTGACCCAAAAGAACCATATATTTTGATTTTATCAAAAGCAAAACGTCTAGTTTAAGGTTTTATGGTTATTCTCAACTGCTCAAATGTTTTTCCTTATAGTTAAAGATGATAAATTTGTCTTTGCTCTTTTTTAGAAAACATGAATTTAATTTATTTATCTAGAACTATATGCTCAAGATCACTCCAATAGGTACGTAACTCATACTCGCATTCTTCTCCAGAATCAATAACAATGAATAGAGTTTAGTTTGGAGTGAGATTTTGGCGAGAGAGATAGCAGGAATCAAGTTCATCTTTCACACATGTATGCAAAGGAGTTTGCTCTCCTTCCTTATAGATAGTCATGCTAAGATTAAGGTGGTAGTAGATGTTGTCGCTGGACAATGCAAAGAAAAGATATTTTTTTTGAATATCAGCAACATTGATGAGTTGGAATGATCTTCCTTGATCTAATTTGTAATTGATGCCTTTTATCAGGTCCCCGATTTTACTGGTTGGAATATCTTTAATATTTGCAATGGATGTGCTGTCTTATGATTGAGTAGGACAAATTATGGAGGAGATGAGTATTATTATTAAAACTCGTGAAATCATTTAAAAAATAATTAAATAACCTGTTTGATAAGCATACTGAATTCATCTTTATATTAAATTCCAAGTTAATTATGTAATATATTCATTTCCTAAAAAATTGGTTTAATGAACAGATATCTAAAAAGAAAAGTTAATTTAAGAGTACTATATATTTCAATGTTTTTAATTATTTAATGTTTCTTGTAATATTGATAATGTTGTAGTTCAAAAAGATATCCTTTGTCGTGTCATTAAATCTTCTTGATCAAATCACTCAAATGTTCTTCATCATTTTATTCATATGATTATTAATTCAATCTGATGTCCTACATCTTTTAGATATATTTATCGCTCATATGTAACTAATTAGTAATTAAATATAAATAGCTTACCTATTAATTGATTATTGTTTAAGTTTATTGAACATATCTTATCCTTATTAATTGTGAAAGATGTCTATCATCGTTAGACCCATCTAAGCCAATTTAACTCATGACAATGATTGGATTGAGAGAATGGTATCAAATCACCTATGTTTAGGATCCATTTTGCAAGATATTTTTGGGAGGAGAAGAACAGAGATCAAGTGTTTGTAAAGATGGAGGTAAACATCCCTCTTGGAACGATACTTTATACTTCTCTAATCCTTAGTCACAACTCATAATCCAAATTTGGGATAGCAATATGCTCATTGACGATATTGTAGCTGAAGGATCATATAATATTCAGCAGTTATACAACTACCCGAACAATAGATCAGATAACTGTAGATATTTTTGTGATTCAGAGTATGTCGACGTGTTTTATCAGGGACAGCCAGCGGGAAGAATTCTATTAAGTTTGCAATTGCAGCAAGGAGTTGGATTCAATCAAGGTGGATTTAATCAAGGCGGATTTAATCAAGGCGGATTTAATCAAGGCGGATTTAATCAAGGTGGATATAATCAAGGTGGTAATCAAGGTGGTTTTGGAGGAGACTATACCGGAGGTTGGTGATTTCTCCATAAACAATCTAAAATAATGAATTAAAATCTTAGTATAGTAAATTAAATTATCCTGGGATCATATTGGTATTATGATAAATATGATGGTTATCATTTTTCAGCCCAACTACCAGAAAATTTGTTATAGGTCAAGTGCTGACTGGGATGACTCATAGATGAAGGAACTTTTGGCATTTTTAATACTGGACAGATCTCGGGCTGTGGTTTTTATTTGTAATCTGTTCTATAAATGGTACTCAAGTCATGAGGACCCTTCTATCCAATCTTTTAGATAGGTTTATAACTTTTTTGTGGGTTGATCTTTTTTTAGTTAAAATCATTGCCATATATTGTATTGCCATTAAATTTATAACCTTCAGGATAGACTACGTCGACTGACTGGCGTTTATCGTGAGGATTTGAATACTTTTTGTTGAAATCAGAGCCGTACGTGGTGTAGCCATTAAAAGGCTGATTGTCAGGATTGTATTGTCTATCTTTTATCATTATTTTATCTTTCAGCGCTTTTTTAGGGCCAAATTCATTAAAGTACTAAGAAGTCGAATTGAGAGGAATGCTTTTATTTTCATCTTTTACTCGAGGGACTATCTTTTCTCGCATTTGTGGTTTGTGACCCGGAAAGTGCTCTCGATACGATGAATTAATATAGTCGTATGGCTGATACTGCTGGGCTTCTAAATAGACCGAAATATACTTTAAGGTGGTGGCTTGTTCCATGTATTTATGGGATGTTTGATGTACTCCTTTTGATAGGTCGATACTTAATTTTGCGGAATGTGAATCTATTTGTTATTTGAAATACCTCATTGTGCGGGCATTTGTGTTTATTGCAAGAGCATATTTGGCAAACACATTTTTAGTGAAATTAATTCAGCTGTTGGCCGAGAGCGAGGGATTTCATAAGTGATTGAAGTTGTATTTATGTTTATTATATAGAACATCATAAAATTGAGCACAAGTAATCACATGAAATAAGATAACAGATAAATCATGATTACAAAGTCACTAATAAACTCGATTATGATATATATATCTATATTAAAAAATATGATATTGAGATGTTTGAGCAAATATGTATGTATCTTTTTATTATTTG
>Ga0302188_10000356_pt1 | contig 38983 bp, 27 predicted proteins | sample II_Bog_E2_1_FD_198783 | JGI IMG/M metagenome (GOLD analysis project Ga0302188, IMG submission 198783) | Peat permafrost microbial communities from Stordalen Mire near Abisko, Sweden - II_Bog_E2_1 | ecosystem: Environmental > Terrestrial > Soil > Wetlands > Peat | place: Sweden: Abisko... | reverse complement strand
ATAACACTGGGCAGACAATGCAGGTGTTCATTTCATTTAAATAGGGAGTTTAATTTGGGCACGCCTGTGCATTAGGAACAGCTTTTTTCTTGTTGATTTAGTCCTTGTAAGACGAAGGGTTCACTTGGCCGTAGATCCAGTTATTGCCTGAATTCTATAGATTGCTATAGTACACTAATGAGTCAATACTATCAACCCTCTTCGGTTAACGTATGCACAGCTGCTTCATTTCTTCCTTGAAGTTATCCCTTTATATCTTTATCAAATTCAGCACATTATTAATTTTCACCGTTTGCGGGCACGCGCCTATGTTGTCTATTTGTCCTTACAGTTGCTGTTCTGATGTTAATAGCTGACTGTAGTTGTTGTTGAGCTAATTATAATTCTCCGCACTTATTGGGGTGCAGTTCCAACTGCGCAGATCGTAGGGAATGTAAGCCTTTGAGATGGATGAACTGATCTGCTGTCTTACCTCATTGCATCCTTCAGTTATGACTTCCAGAGTCAAGGCATTAGAAGAAGTAAAGGCTTGAGAGGCGTTGATGGTTTGCCGAGCAAGATTGATACTCGATTGAATGCCTTGAGTTAAAGTGGCGAGTATGCTGGTCAGTTGGTTTTCATAATCATCTTGAGGCGTGGAGATGACGATACAAAGAAAGCAGTATGCGGCTATGAGTGTCCTTAACATCCAAAGATAACAGACGTATTTATTATACTCTGCAATGCCTATTTAATTAATCGATCATCGACTCGTCAGTCATTTTTAAATCGTAAAAGGCAATTGAGATAATTTTTGCTTACTAATAATGAATTTTATTTTTGATAGCATTTATCAGCCATGACGATGCTTAAGAATAAAAATTAACGATATTATACTGATGAAAACCATTGAGGGATACACATATAAAGTCGGGGAGTATATTGGCAAAGGATACAGCAGCACTGTGCACAAAGGACTCAATGATAAAACTGGGCAATAAGTCAGCATCAAAGTCATCGAAATGTCAAAACTACAGGATCCCATCAATCAAATGCTACTGCAACTGTAAGTATCAGCTCTTAAAGCACTTACTACCAGCAAGCATGTGCTTCACCTCTACGATGTTTATGCTACCCGCAATAACACATATCTGATCACTTAACTTTGTGAGGGAGATCTAAATAACATGCTAAAAACACGCAAAAATATTCCTTACTTTGAAGCAGTGGATATAATGAAGCAACTTATTCAAGGGTATGACGATATCCACAGAGCTGGATTTATTCATAGAGATATTAAACCAGCAAACATTTTCTATAAAAATGGAGTGTATAAATATGGAGATTTCGGGTTCGCCATACCAATTAATGATCTTGCTTCCCATAAAAACTATAATGTAGGATCACCTGTGTACATGCCTCCTGAGGCACTCAAAGATAATATCTATAGTGTTAGTTGTGACATATGGGCTCTTGGAATCATATTCTATCAACTTCTAAAGGGGGCAGTACCATGGAGGGCTATTTCTGAAAAAGTATTGCATGAAAAAATAATTAAGGAGCCCATCGATTCTTTGACAATAGGATTGCCAGAAACAGCAAGAAAATTTATTGCTCATATCCTCTGTCTTGATCCCAAATAGAGATTGGGCCCATAATAACTTTTGCAGTGGCCCCACCAGCTTCAATCAGTATCTATTGACTCAAAGAATGTTTTTTCTTTAGATTATAAGTAAAAAATACACAATCCTTTGTGTGAAATTCACCCAAATTTTAATCCAAATCATAGTGGAGTAAGCATAAAGCCTGTAGCTTTATATTTCAATCAGCTAAGCAATGTTTCACCGCATTCCATAGAAAACAGAAGTAATGCCTTGAAAAGCAGTAAAGATTCATCTCATTTTCAGACTATACCAGCAATTATATGTAAATAACCTGGTGTTGAAATGGATGCGGAATACAAATAGGCTTATTTTTTTATCAATAACTGTATCAACTACATTAAGTTTTTGCATCGAATTATAAAGTTTATTTCTGCGCCTACTTCCATCAACTTGTGTAAATTATAAAATCTTATTATTAAAAAAATGTTTGCTGAAATTGACAACCTTAAAAATATAATGGAGGGTAAAAGTTAGAGTATTAGCTAAATCAAAGTGGAACGATGGAGCTAATTTCTAAAAAGTAGCAAGGGAGGCGCTATGAAAAAGAAGGTGAATAAATACGAAAGCAAATATCGTATGTTTCATTAATATACCCATGATTTAGAGGATTTATCTGAAAATTGTTTGATGGAAGCCATCACATTATTGATGGCCCATCTCGATTGGGAGCAAAATTTTAAACCAAAGTTGGTGGTGGCTGCTGACTATCTTACCACATTCTATCAGTTGTTGCACCTCCGCAATAAATATCCGCTGACTGAATTCGTCAAAATATCCAAAATTGATTTAATAATGCAAGGGAGTCCCTATAACGCCTCTACTGAGCACTTGATAAAGCTTCGAAAGAAGTTACAATTAATTCGCCCTTGATTTACTTTTGATATTATTTACTTTGAATATTTGATTTTAATAAAGGAATGTCCTTAAAATGAACTAAATTATTAAATGGTACTTTGCATAAATATTATTAGTGGTGTACTTTACTTTGTAAGATGATGATAATAATTTAGATGTAATAGTTAATGTATAAAAGAATGGAATACTATCATTTTATTTTCTTCTTTTTTTAGAATTACTTTTCAATCATTTCGCCCTCATTTTCTGTTACAGAAAGCTGATACTCAAGTTGCTTACGTTTTTCCCTAAGTTTTGTCAGTTATAAGTTCAGTTCATCTACTTTCTTTTCCTTTTATTGTTTAATTTTGGTGAGAGCCTAAACCTTATTATCGCTGCTCTCCACTAATGATTAGAGAAATTAAGTTTTTTTCTTGACTGCCTCATCGAATTCATATCTTTTCTCTTTCTCCTACCTTTACAATCTCGAAATATTGTCAGTCAAACGCGATTTAGTTTCTTCTAGTTTGGCAATTTCTCGTTTTTGCTTTTATATTTTTTCCTGAGCCTCTTTGATTTTTTTCTGCTTCTCTTTCAGATTGAAAATTTAGCTTTTCATTTTTTTTGGTTCCCGCTCCTCGAAATTTTTAAGATTCCGATCAATAATCTTACTAATGGCTTTGAGGCCGCTGAGAGACAAACGATTGCCGGTGAGAGTGAGGGATATGAGGCCGTTATTTTTCTATAAGAGGTCAACGTATATCTTTTAAAATTTTTACGATATATAATTGTCAGCCACACGGAGATGCTTTAGCTCAGCCAATACATTTACGCTTTCCATCATATGCATAAATCCTTTGTCTGATACTTTGCATCCTGAAAAATCAAGTTTCTAAATTATTTACCCTGCAGAAGACTCCTTTAAGCTGTTCACAAGTTCCATGACTCCATCATCTCCCAAAATATTCTTGCTAAGATTGAGAACATGAAGATGGCAGGAATTAATTATAGTGATTAGATATTTAACTCCGTCTCGAGTAAATTCATTGGCTGATAGATTAAGAGTCTGCAAATTCTCCATTCTTTTGTCCATAAAATTGAAAACGCTCTCAATAGCCTGTAAGCCACGATCTCCAATTCCATTACCTCTAAGGTTGACTTCTTCCACCATCGAGCTGAGGGCCCCCTCGAAAAACGTATGCACACCTTCTGCCAACAATTCATTGAGTTATAAATTGATTTTCTTCAGGTTTTTATTGGTCTCCACGTATTTTTTAAGAGTTGGTCCAATTGATGATTTTATGAAGTTTTTTCCTAAATCCAAAGAAGAAAGGTTTACTGCGTTCAAAAGAATATATTCTGCACCCTCAGTCTTTATCAGGTTTTATGATATTTTTAGTTAGCGTAACTGCTTGTTTTTCTTCAGGGGAATTGATATGATCTCGGCTCCATTGATGCCTATGTCGTTATCCTGCAAGCAGAGGGATTCCAAGGTTTTGTTTTGAAGCAGAATGGCAGCCAGACAGCGAGCGCCATCTATACCGAAGGAGTTCTTGCGGATGGACCCCTCCTCAATACCAAGATTTAGAGTTTTGATATGCGTATTCTTGATGAACTCTTCGAGAATGAGAGAGAGTCCCACTTCGCTAATCATGTTACTAGCAAGATTAAGGTTTTATATCTTGCTGTTACTGATAAGACTTTTTATAGCATGCATACCATACTCTGATATTGAGTTGTCTGCAAGGTTGAGATGAGTGAATCTAGATTAATATCAAAGTACGTCTGAACCTACAAAATGCTAATTAGCTTCATGATTGCGTTTACCCCTAGACGCATAGAGTTTAAGTTCAGCATAAAAGGAAACTTCTTTGAGTTGACCTTATTCAAACTCTCCTTGAACATTTTAGCCTTCTCGAGATCTGGTTTTTCTCCAGTATCTTGGCAGCGCGCGAAGAAGATATCTGCATGAAACTCTTGCTAAAAGATGGAAGATATAAAGCGAGTATCAACTTGCTGATCTAGAGTTGCACGCTTCTGCATGGCTTTATGCATTATTTATAATGTGTAACAAACAAACTGCTCTATGATATCATTTCATGAAACTTCAGCTTCTTTCTTTATCTCGCTGTCTTTCTTCGTTACCTTAAATTAATCAGTTGTATCTTCCTCCACCAGGGTCAGATTGTATCCTCGATGAATCATAATATATTTTATCGTACAATAGCATATTCCTACCACCATTATCACAATCCATCCAACTAAGAGCCCAACTTCCAAGGCATAATTGGCTGGGGCAGAATCAATTATGCTTAGAGTGAAGGGATATTCAACGAAACAAATGTCAGTTATATTTAGTGGAGAGGAATAGTATTATCTGCATAAACCTTAGGATTTATAAATTCCACTATACTAACCTTCCATTGTCACATCATTTGTATGGCAATAGAGTTCTTCTCGCTGGGAAATGATGGAACTGGAGATAACTTGGGTATTTGTGAAAGTAATGAGATAGTTTCCAATATTAAAAGATTTTTACGAGTGTATACTAAGAGCATGCTCCTCGATGAGTTGACCAAAGATATCAAAAATCGCGAACTATTGCCGTCCAAAGAGGAAAAGTCTCTCATGAGCATATTTTACTGAATAAGGAAAAAAACTATTACTAATAGCTTTTGTAATGAGAAAAGAGTCTCTTGATATCTGTATTAACTCCGGGCAAGTTAAGTAAACATGATAGGCAGTGACAATCAGGTTATAACACCCACCCACCAATAGTTTTTTATCAGTTACTATTACATGATTATTTTGCTGTGCTTCAGAAACATTAGTTTGCAGTAAACCTTCTTCATGGTCTAGAATATAAATTTCTTTTGAATATTTATCAAGAAAAAGTTCATCAACAGAAAAATCTGCTTGAATAAAACTGTTTTTGAATTAGAACGTGGTTCTATGAATTTCATCTATCGAGGAGGTTTCAGGATGGTAGAAGTAGGTGATTAAGCCACTTTCTCCAGCTGCCACCAAAAATAAGTTTTTCATTTCCACTGATCCAGCGATAGTGTACTCCGAAGCAGCTGTTAAATTTACGAAAAAGTTATACTCACCATTAACCCTGATATATCCTATTGATCTTGGTGTAATTATGAAACACACGTTATTGAAAATAGACAATTTGGCATCGTCCAAAGATCCAACATCATCCATAGTAACAAGAAAGTCTTGAGTTATTAAACCATTCTCCAAATTAACAGAATAAATGATGGCCTAATTCTTTTAAAATAAGGCAATTAGCTTTTATTGAAAATATATAGCATCCACGAATATTTTTAAACTCCTGAGCGCATTTAAGTCATATACAATCTAGTCCTCGATTTCCTGCTAGGTAGGACCAGTAAAATTATAGGAAATTGCGTTCACCAAGCGCAATATTCCCTTTTCGGCTAGTCTAATCTCGCAAATTTTTTCTGATTGGTGATCTGCTTTCCTTTTAACTTCCTTGATTAAAGAATGCTGAAAATTACGAAAGAGGATGGGAATTCTTTGCTATAAAGCTGCTCCCACCTCTAGATTGAAATGACTTTCCACTTTAGACTCAATAAGTTTGCTATTACAAGAGACTAGCATAATGAAGAGAACAATGAATGAGGATAGCATGTTAAAATTGTTTGAATTATTTGCAATTTAAATATTAGATAATGAGCTTTTCGTTACTGCATATCTTTAATTTTATGCTCATCATTTATAAAGCAACTGATATCATATATCATATATCATTATAATTGATTAGTCCATGTCTTTGATCAGTTATTTCTACTTCTTATTATCTATTTCATGTTGATATTTTTAATCATATTTAATAATATTTTTTAAAGTCGTTGAGTATGCCTTATCTAAAAGGATTTAAAATATAAAAGCGGGTTAATTGCCATCTTTGCAAGCTGCAACTCATCAGAGAAGTTATTTTAAGAATACAAATCTTTACGTCAATTATTGAGTTTTTGTTTCTTTAAACTAAAAATAGGTATAACACTAAATAATTTTTTATAATGAAACACAATCAAGTAGTATAAAATATTGTCAATCATATCATCTCTCGTAGTCGCAGAACAAGCTTCGAAAGTTTGCAAACAAAGACTAAACATACCAAAAATATTAACCGAAAGTACGAGCAAGATGATAACCTACAGGAGTATATTATCCAAAAAGGAGATCTCAGATAAATTATTCAGAAGCTAGCAAATGAACACATTAGTAAGGAGATAATGATTGAAAAGTTAAATCAAGAAATTACAGATCTAAAAATGGAAATCATCAAACAAAAGTAACTAAAGATAGCCGTTGATGACAATAACTCAAAGGATGGATTTTCAGTATATAAGGAGAATCTTCTAAATCAATATATATCTGATTTATCTACAGAACGAAAGATAAGCGAACAACTTGCAAAGGATCATCAGTGGATGGGAGAAAGATTTAAAGCTCAACTCAAGGAAATGGAAGAGTTGAAGCAAAATTTGGCAAAAAAGGAAGATATAATCTAAAAATTAAATGCAAAAGATAGAAATAATGGCAAACTTGCAGATGAAAGAAATAGATATAAAAAAGCAAATCCAAATCAATAATATTTCACTCCCAAGAAGGAAAATTCGAAAAAAGGCCCACCCCCAATACTTAGTATCGATTCTATGGAATAAACGCTTTTTACTGATACACTCACTAGACCAACAGACTTTTGCAATCCAACTATTAAGCACTTTCAAACACAAGCAACCAAATAAAATTAACGAGAATTGTCGGCATCGGTTCTTAAAATTAATTTATAAAATGATTTTAGGGGAGGCCTTACATAATCACAATTATCGATGAATGGGGATAAAGTGAAATTACAGCTTTAAATCGATAAAAAGAATAGAGCCCTGAAGTTGTTAGGGATAAAATGTACCAATTTATAATTGTATATATAAAAATTAACCAATCGTTTTTTAGGAGAAAGGATTATATCGCTACATTGTAAGAAGCAACAGTTATCAGAAACAAAAGTCAACTAAAATGTGTTGAGCATTTAATAGATTGAATAATAGGAAAAAATAAGTGAAATTGACAGTTATTGGGATGAATCAGGCACTTTTAAAGTTAGTACATCGGAAATATGATTAACAATTTTTATTTTTGGCTTATTTATCAATATTTGTCTCTAAATATCCCAAGCAAGAGTAATTTTTTTAAATTTAAATTTGTAGCAATAAAATAGAGGGAGAGAAATCAATCAAACTTTAGAGACTACATGTCTATACAGGACAAAATATAAGCTTTTTGCTATTTTCTTTTGTTCATGGAGCCATAGTCATTTATCATAGCTTTATATGCAATTGGACATTATACTTTAAGGTTCCCTAATTGAAGCGATGCCTTTTCTAGTTTCTTCTTTAATTGGTGTATTATCTTCCCCAATTCATCTATTTTACTTTCTTACAATTATATTTTGTTTAATGCTGATCTATTTTACAAGAGAATTTGTTGGATTTAATTGTTGAAATGAGAACACCTTGCTGCTTCTTCTTGAATATTCATTCTCACCTGCAAACTTTCTTCTTTTCTTTTCCGTATTTGAAATTTCAATGTCTCCTGCTAGTTCAACAATTGCCCGTTATTTATTAATACATTCTAATTTTTCTTCTTCTCGTTCTTAATATTTTTCTTTAATTTTGCGATTTGCTCAAGCAAACATACTTTTTCAGAAATTGCGTTTTTAAATTCCTATAATATTATGAAACTATACCTAAGCTGATGAGACTATCTTTTCGGTTTTGCAAACGAAAATATCAATCATTTAATATTTTTATGGATTGTTGTTTGGTTCACTTTAATAAGGATAAATTCTTTTGGAATTTCGATGCTTTTATAAAGTTTAAACACTCTGATTGCGAAGTATCTTTAATTAACTTTTATAATTCTTTGTGGCATTCAGAAGATAATTATTTTCGATATTAGATCCAATGAGGTGACGGCTAATTAGACTTCATAAATGTTTGAATTACTCACTATAATTTTTGGTCATGCCCAAAGAAACTCGTGATCGTACTTTAAAAGAACAAGTACCTGCTTTTCTTTAATATTTTTCTATTGATTAAGTAGGTATAGCTTATCTCATGCTTTAATATAAAATTATTAATGAGGCAAGGCTTCTTATTTATTTAAAGAGTTTATCAATAAGGGAAGATAATAATGAAAAGATCTTTATTAAAATCAGTAAATGATGCACGCTTAACATTTCTATAATAGATTATTTTCCTTTGACTCCATCTCAATCTATAGCTTATTTACTCTTGTCATTACTTCTTATTCGTGATTATCTTTCAGAAATTAATCTTTACCCTCAATTATGTTCCATCGATCATTCATAGAGTTTGATTAAAAGTGAAGTCTTCGTCTGTTGGTACTTCCAATTATGAAATAAACTTTATCATTTTGATTACCGGGATTGGTTGACTGAACTGATGAGCCCTGTAGTTTGATGCTCTATTCACGTTAATTCATTGTATTTTTTGATTTATATGTTAATGTATTTCAACTATCATCAGCATCTTATAGTATTATAATATTAATCTAAAACGAAGGGCAAGCTCTATCAACTAGATCATGAATGGATCTATTTTATAATACTAAAATTATAAAACTATGCTTCAACTGATCGATTAAATGCAATATAGCAGATAATAAAAGGAAAAATTAATTGTAGTATTAATAATGATCAAATATAATTAAAATTCAAACTGAGAAACGGTCAATGTAAATTATTTTATTTTTTATTACTTTGAAATTACAATTTATTATAGTGAATAGATAAGTGCTAAATTACTGCCAAGATAAGATCATTTTCGAGTGGCAGGAACTTAGGGTCTTCCTGCATTCCAGTTTGGTGTTCTCTTTTTTTGACCAGGAACTAGAGGTGCAAAGTTTTTTATATAAGATTTTCTTAGAGGCACGCCCTCGAAGTTTTCTTGCTTTCTCAATTCTTGCCACTTTCGGTGTTTGCTTTCTCACTTTTCCAGCTTTATCTAGAGTTCCATGCTGTTTTCCTATGAAAGATAATGATGAAAAACAATATTTTATTAAATTAAAGTTAAACAAAATAACAGACTTCAAAATTGATCCAGAAATTAAAACAATTTTAGATGCTAAATGTAATGTAATAATCTTAATAAATGTGAAATTTATTGTTTTCAATAAAACAATAAATGTGAATACAGTTTGTTTAAAGATAGGTATCAATTCAAAGCTAATGTGTGCCAGTTGCAGAAAGGGAATACTGCTTTGTTTTTTTAATAGCGTAAGCGCTCTATAATGCGTGCAGGACCATCTAAATTTACAGATAGGGTCATATCTTTTCCATCTTTCTTAATCTTTACATGTCGCAGATTAAGCAGCAAATCATTTTTTGCAGTTTTTAGACCAAGTAACTCTACCTCGGCTAAAGACATTTAATGGGGTACAATAAAATCCTTAATGATAAAGAGTAAGTCGCTGGCCTCTATCCCTGCTACACTTTGAAAATTTTAAATAATTTATATCCTGCATTTTTCGAGCATTTCCCGAATGTTTTCTTTTTTCTTGCGCCTGACTACCTTTATTACGTTTGGTCCGTCCCAATAGGTGTATTCCAATTCAATTAACTCCTCTTTCATCTTTATAAAAGCTTAACTACCCTCTCTAATTCTCTGAAATATTCTTCTTTCAGCTGCTCTTATAAATTATCAGTTTTATTGACCTACTTGCCCTTCTCTGATTTCATGTTGATATTTTTTTTAATTTTAGGCACTAAACTAGGCTATTCCTGATCTTCTTCGTTTTAGAAAGAGAGCAATTTTCTCTTTTTTTTGCTGAATTTAGTCAAAGGTACATTGGTTTCTCCTCGTTTTATCGTAATGGTTTTCGGCTTTTGAGAAGGTCTAATTCATCGTTATCTTATATTGGTAAATCTTTGAGTTAAGATTATGGTTGGTTGGACTTATCCAAAGGTGAGCTTTATTTTGAAATCATAGTGATGATAATAATGATAGTTAATTGAATTTTATAGAATAATATTAGAAACTATATCTTTGAGAATAAAATTTAACCATGAATGAAGGAACTCATAAATTATTTATTCTAATCATAAATAAGTAAACTTATTTAACTCCCAATAAATTTTGTGAGAATTAATTTCAAAATATACAAATTATTTAAGATATAAATTGTTAAGACTGATGGATATATAAATGAGCATCTTGATTTGGTAGTAAATATAGCCTTTCCCGTTGTTAAAAACAATGAAAGGAATGATTTTTCAAAGAATAGGATAATATTTGCTGCTTTAATAATTAAATTAATAATAAAACTGCATTACATGGAATTATAAAGCTTCAATCATATTTACTTTTTACATATAAATAAAATAATTCCTAATGTGTTCCTCAAAGGCGTTCTTGTAAACTTTGGCCAATATTATTTATGAAGAATAGCAACAACCAGAGCCAAAGCGAGAAAAATTATCACAAAAAAGTCGAAAATAGTTTGTGGAAGTTACTCTAAGGAAATTTAATCATGAATTTAACTCATGGATATCAGAATTAAATATTAATAGATGTGAAGCCTGCTAGAAGATATTAAGAGAAACAAATAAATTTTCATTGATACGAAGCCAACTGTTATATATGGTTCAGTTTGATTGGAACAAATAAGATATTATGTCTGGGGAAAGAACTCAATTCATTAAGAGTATGAAAAATCATTTACGAGAGACATTTTAAGAAGTAAACCTTAAGTGCTGGGGAAAAGGTAATACTAACGTCAAAAAAATGAGTCTTTTTAGTGATCGCGAGGAACTTTGATAGATTAATTTGATTGTTAATTATTTTCACTCCTTTGTTATGCCTCAAAGAGACTTTCTTTATATTGATCTTATAACATTGCGGTATTGAGTTAAATTGATTCGACTCTTAAAAATGCTTTTGAATTTAGCAAATTATTTACAAATTATTATTTTAATCTTATGTTCTAGAATGAAAGATAATTGCTCAATAAATGTTTAATTATTAAAAAAATTGACTTTGGTGATGACTATATTAGGGTAAGGTCTTTTTGTTTCTTAAAATATAATTGTTGATGCAAGCTAAAAAAATACTAAAATTCGAGAAAGAGGAAGTGGTGTAAGATAAACAGCAGCAATAAGTGTTTAACTTCGCAAAACTTAAATAGAACTTGGATATCCACATCATTCACAACACCGATGAACTGTTGGAGATGGAACTGCAAGGAATTAATGCATCCATAGCCAATGGACTGAGGAGAATTATTATTGCTGAAATACCCACTATGGCCTTCCATCAAGTTATGCTCTATCAAAACACTTCTGTTATACCAGATTAACTTCTTGTTCACCGTCTAGGTCTACTTCCACTTAAAGTCGATCCAAATCTGTTTGAGGCGAGAACTGAGAATCAGGATTTAAGTTCTGAAAATAGCTTGAAGTTCGAACTAAGGATTACATGCAGGAGAAAAAAATAATTTTAGAAGTTTTCTGAAGAAGATTTATCGGATAAAAATCCCGAAGAGTATCTTGAAAATTGCAACAGTATTTATATGCTGATTCAGTTTATTCGAAGGAGTTGAAGTGGATTCCTCAGGGCAATCAAGCCACTAAATTTTAAAATGTTAAGCTGGTGCATGACAAGATTTTGATCGCCAAACTTCGTTAAAATCAGGAAATTTATCTATAAATTTATGCTGAGAAAGGTATTGGCAAAAAACATGCCAAATGGTCGCCAGTTTCGACGTGTTTTTATCGCCTCATGCCCCACATTGTTATTGAGCCTACTTTTAATCACGAGAAGTATGTTGACGGACTAATTGGTTGCTGTCCAGCCGGAGTTTTTTAAAAAAAGAAAGGAAAAGCAGTGGTTGTACGAGAGCGAGACTGCACTACCTGTCGAGAATGCATAAATTTGGAAGGAATTAGCCTCGGTAAGGTCAAAGATCACTTCATTTGTATTTCAACATTAATTTAGTTACCATTGAATCTACAGGTATTTTCACTGCCTAGGACATCTTTTTACGTGCTTTAAAAGTGTTGGAAGACAAAGCCAAGTCATACATCATTTGATAGACGATCAAAATTGATTGCTTTAATCTTTGAAAAAATATTATCTTATATTTGAGATGGAAGAATTTAGATCAACCAGAATATTCCTGGCATTTCATTTGAGAAAGAAAGCTTATTTGCAACTCTCATTTTCTTCCATATACTATTTTCTATGTTGATTAATCAATGAATAATTTGGATCATAATTTCACATATCAATGCCAGCATGATTCTAAACAACTGTTTGAGGCATGTTGAAATCAGATAAAAATGTATTGAATATCAATAACGAGTTTCGAAATGAAATATTTTGGATTTCTTCTTTACCAACAATTCGCCTTTCACACGCGGAACCATCTTTTGAGATATTTTGCTTAGCCGAGCCATATTTGACTCATGGCGTATTTCACCTACTCTCTTTTTGTTCTTGCTAAGAGTTTTTTCGGTTTGTCTACTATTTTTTATTGATTCGCAGGACTCACATCTTTTTATGGATTGATTTTTGATAGTCTCGAAGCTTTGTCTACTCGCATGTAGGATAGATTCATCGTTTAAAGATTCCTTTTGCTTACTTCTGATTGACCTCGCCCTAGATTATTTATTAATTGACTGTCGTTATTGGTATGATCCGACTTAATTTGCAGCTGGAGCCATGAGTTGTTATAGCAATTGCAGCATTCTTGCATTTTCAATTTGCAAATCCTTGCTGAGAAATTCCACTTCTCTAATAATGTCTTGCATTTAAATTATTCTAAACTGGCAGATAAAACTTCGATCAACAGAAATTCTGATACTAAAATAGAAAACTTACTCCCAATCAATATTCCAAAAATATAAAATTATTTAGTTTTGGAGAAATTACAATTTTAATGTTTTCATTGATATTGGGCTAATAACATCAATATTTAGCTCATCCAACTACAATTCTTTGATTTCAATAAAATATATCGAAACTCATCAAGTCGAAGATAATGACTATCTAATTTGAAGACTTAACTTTTTGACCCTTTTGATTTTTTATAAAAGAAGCATTCCAATTCTATATTAAAAAAAAAAAGCTTTATTTGATTACTTTACAATCTCAAACTAAGTATTATTGGGGCGCTGCATTCTAAAAGAGAAGTAAAATAGGATATTTGATGATTTCCTTTCCCTCATATACATAAAAAAGCAGCGGCCTCTAAAACAAATTTTAATATATATCAAATAATATATTTTAAAACTTGGCCAATTCTATTATCAAATCATCAAATTAATAGATAGGTTGTTCATCAATTATAGTTAAAAATTAAGATTTTATTTATCTAAGTTTGTATTAATATAATAAATACCTGAATACTCATAACAAATTTAAAGTATGAGGTGGTTTTACATTTTCATGTTTTAACCAATATTTTTGTTTATTATTTTATTAACAGAGGAAATTCAGTATCTATCTATTATAAATTAATGAACTTCTTGAAATAAAACAAATAGTATCTTGCTTAGGAAGTTAAAGGCTCAATTTCCAATTCCTTTCGCTTTACTATCAAGGATCTTTACAAAAAAGATGCACATAGAATCAATAGTGACCCCGATGTTGTAGATTGCCTCAATTGTGGTGTCTTCCTTTCTTCCAATAAATGCCTTTATTGTGCTCACGAGCATGATTAAGGTATCAATTAAAATTCCATCAAAAACTGGAGTGCAACTCGTGATTGCGAAAATTAGGACAAGTCAGTTTAATGCATGATATTGATGGTTGATCTTAGTGGAAGTATGAATTGCACTTACCCATCTAAATATAAAAAAACCAATAGGGAATATGTGATTAGGGCTATTGGTCTTAAAAATTATGAAGCCATTAAAAATGCGATTGGAGAAGAAGAAGTGATAAAGAATTTTAAGGGAATACAAACTCTCATAGAATCTGGAGAATCAATAAGAGATATTGCTATGACTTTTAAAGAATAATTACAAAGAGAGAAAAAATTGGGTCGCAAAGGGGTTGAAGTTTAAAAGGCTTAGGAATACGAGTATATTTCAAGAAAAGAGATTATCGAAGTGGGTATATCGCAATATATTAATACCATTAAATCCAAGAGACCTGATACTCTCATCACTGTTGTCTATTTTAACTCGCATATTGAATTTCCTATTAACAACTTTGCTGAATGTAAAGTTGTGGGAGGTCTCAATGAGAAGACTGTAGACGATTTACTAGAAGCCGGGCGTGCGGCTGCTTCAGAAATATCACTCTCTACTATTGAATAAGTGGGAGATAAACTCTTAACCAATATGACAAAGGCTGAAGCTGATGGACAAACGGCCCTAACACCTGCCCTTGCCTTTTGTTTAGGGCTTGCTAGTAAATGGAAGCATGATTTAAATCAAATGTAAAACAAATGTAATTTAGTGTCATTGTGACTGATGGTCTCTCCAATGTCGGTATCGGCCAAACAGAATAATAAAATCAACTTCAAGAATCAAAAATAATATATGAGCGATTAGCTGTGGAAGTGGCCATAAAGACTAACTGTGTTGTGAATATAATAAGCTTCGAAGACTGTTCTATTGGTTATGATGTGATTGACGAGATAATAAAGCGGACTGGAGGCGTCCCCTATAGTATTGGTTTCACTGATTAACGCAAAGAAAAGATTGTCAATAACGACACAATTTCCTTCCTAAACTTTGAAATGACGACAGGATTTTGTGAGAGCACCAAGAAATTTTGTTATGATAACAAGTTGGCTATTAAAATAAGCAATCCAAATATAAAAGTTATTCTGCCTGAATAAATGAAATCTTCTTTAAAAATAAATGAGGGTAATTGGGTAAGCATGGATCTCGGTGTCAAATCAGTCAACTAGTCATTTGAAATTGGCTTTGCTCTGGACTAGGGCTTTAGTATATCAAGTTAGATTGCATTTAAGGTGACTATTTTGCATCAATATCGAAGATCTAAGAAGATTAGCTTTATTATTAGATAGGAAATTGTAAGAATAAAACCTGGAAATAAATAATAGGCTTTGAAATCAGAAGCATCAGTTTTAAAGCATGAAATTGAGGAAAAGCTGAAAAAGAAATTAGATGAAGATAACTTTTAGGACTATTAAACCATTGCTAAGAAGTTATAAAAAATATAAATTGTATAGAATATTGATAAGGATATTCTTGCAAAGTTTAACAAAAAAAAGGCTATTATAGAAGATTATGACAAGAACATTGATAAAATCAGCAGAGATAAGAGGGCTATTGAATCAAGAAGAAAATAAACTTATAATCGACGTAAATATAGCGAGGAGGACATCTTTGAGTGATAGTCTAGTTATAAATCTTTAAGTTAATTTTTTTGATGATTTCCATTTAAAAATGAATAATTTTTTGAATTACAATGATTCAAAAATCTTAAAATGATGATTATCCTTTCAATTAAGAAGAACTATGGATATCTTTAGTATCTAAATTAAATTATAAAAATATACGAGCCTTGCTCATTTTTAAAACCAATCAGTTTCATCATTTTTAATAAAAGATTTTTAATAATCTGATTTAGCTCTGTATCATAAACAGACAATTAAAAAGATGGTTTCATCCATTGACATAACGGCGTACTTTCAAAGAAGTTATATTTATTTCAGATTGGTAAGACCTATATTTGCAGGTAGGACTATTTTTGAATAATTATTATTATTCGATTTAGAAAATGACAAAACCCAATTTTTAACAATATCAAGAGTTTCAAGATTACACCAACTATATCGAGTACATGTGTTATGACGTAGTACATCCGATGTCATGCTTGGATTCTATAAAAATCAGTCAGGTAGCGGGCTCGAAAAATATTATCTCATGATTGAGGAGTGGCTCAACATGGAAATGACAGGAGAGGATAACAAACCTTTAGTGATTCAGGCCGATAGTGGCGTAGGTAAGAAGACGCTGTTAGTAAAGTGGTACGAGTATCATCAATCCTTAAAGGGAGCACGTAAAAATAATGACTTGATAATCTTGCATTTTGCTACAACAGGAGGCAACAACAGTAATTACTTTTACGCTATCTACCGTATCCTCATCAAACTTCGGGAATAGCTCAACATTGACCAAAAAGTAGAGCTCCATGAAGAAAAACTTCGTAAATATTTTTCCTACTGGCTTGATGTTTGTAACCAGCGAATTGAAAATCAGGCCATTAAAAACTTGGATGTACTCTACAATAAAATTATCCTCGTGTTCGAAGGAATTGACTGTTTTCAGGATAGAAGTAATGGAAAGGAGGGTAACATTGCATTTTGGCTGCCCAAGCTTTTCCCAAAAAACGTCAAAGTCATCGTATCTGCGAATAGAGAATCAGAGTCAATGAAGTATTTCACTAAGCTTGGTTGTCAAAAAGTGAACATTCCCTACGATATTAATATTATGAAGGCCATGATGAAAAATCATCTCTAAAAGAAATTATGTGTAAATAGCGAAGTGAAGAATAAACTAATGAAAAATTTAGAAGAAATCATAAAGAAAACAGAGGTTACCAGTTTGTTTGTGAAATCATATTTAAATTGCCTGCTACCAGAAAAACTAGATTCTATAGAACTAGCCGAGTAGTCATTAGCAAAGCTACAAGCTTGCCTATAAAAGGTAGATTGGAATCGACTCAAAGAGGAGAAACAGGTGGATCAGCTTTTTGACTATCTCCTGTAATTTTGGAGTAAATAGTTGTTTACTCATGAAGATCAATTCCAAGAGCTTATAAGTTTGCTAATTAGCACACAGAAAGGCCTAACGCGAGGGGAGATACTTTCTATTACTAAAATAAATTCTGAAGAGCTCAATTTTTTCCTCACTATCTTCAAGCCTTTTCTTATGACCTTTGGAGAACTTTGGATGATAAAAAATGACAGTTTTAAAAAATCAATTTATAAAAAATATAACTTTGTTCTAACTCAAATCAATGAGAAGATAGCTGATATTTTAAAAAAGACACCCAATAGCGTTCGAAAGCTGTAAGAAGAAACTTTTCAGTTATATAGCTCTGGGAACTATTTTAAGCTTAAGGAGGTCATTTCCGATATTGAAAATTTCCTGCTTTTGTTCAATCCTTATACAAAATATGATCTGTGCAGATATTGGCAAAAATTAGAAGAAAGGTCATTCGATCCTGTTATTGAGTACAATAAAGCAATTTAAGGATTTTAAATGCATTATCACCCAACCTCTGATGATCTCTTTCGAATTATTACGCAAATATCCAGATTTTTGAGAGAATTTTCTGATTTTTAGACTTATTACACTCCAGAATTCAGGCATCCTAAGCTAATTGGCAATAGTAAGGAGCTTTAAGATATTGGAATTCTTGGATAATTTCGTAATCTAAGTTTATGTTAATAGGAAGAGCCTCAATAAAAATCTCCATAGCCTTCCTATGAAAAATAAATGTAATAAACTACTGAAAATGAAGAATAAAAGAAGTTGAAAAGAAAGTTAAAAGAAATGTATGACAAAATTGAGCAAGGAAAGCACATTAAAAAGCAAAATACTATTTAAGTTTAAAATACTACAAAAGGTAAATTTCGCTCTAAAAAGGCGAAGGAAGTTCGTATCCAGCAACTGAATGTGGAAGTAAAAAGTAATGAAAATCAGTTCCGATAACACTATTATAATGAAATCAAAGGGTTTTTAGAGAAAGTGTCCCTAGGAACAGAGGTTTAGCACAGTGGTATGATGGATAATGAAAAAGATGAAGAGTACTAATAATCAGAATAATAAATCTAGACTAATAATCTAGTAGCTAAAATTAAAAACATTGAGAAAGAGAAATCAAAGCCTTAAAACTTTAAAGACTTAAAAAATCTCTATGCAAAGACAGTGGTATAGTAATTTTAACTCAACCAGAAACCTCCTACTAATTATTATTACAAGAGATGGATTTGGATGCAGTTTCCTTGGGTTTGCATGACTATGAAATGTGATTATTCTGATAAGTTAAGAAAGTGTTTTACTTCCCCAACTTCATATATGTCAGTTGCATAGGAGAGAGAATTTACCATCCGTAACTAATTTTTTATTTAGAAGCTCTAAAGATAGCTCTTTAAGCTAAAAAAAAGAAGCAAGCGATTTTGGAAAAAGCCGAAGATGCTCCTAAACTCAAAAAAATAAAAAACCAGTCTCTTAAATCGCTAAATGGTAGTGTCTACGATAAGCTATCTAATCGCTAGAAAACGTTCATTGGTCAGCCTTCATAGTAACTCTCGTAACTTGACAAAACAAAGAAAAGCAAAAAAATGTAAGAGCTTTCTTTCGTCACCCACTCCTTTTTAAGTTTGCACAACCTCTCAAAATAAATTGACAATATTACTAATAAAGATGATACAAAGAATTCAGTTTTTATAACAGCTTAAAGCGGAGCAGATTATTCCAATTTACTTCACTCCTTCCAAAAGAAGAAAGGAAACAGCAGTTCAGTTTGTGATTTGAATGGAACAAAAACTGGGCTTTTGCCAAGGATTAAACAAAATGCTAATAAATAAATGATGAAGGAATTGTAAGAGTTGTAAAAGAACAATGAATCAATAAGAAGATAAATGGATTCGTATCTCTACAAGAACAAGATTTTAGCAAAAAGACTAAAATAGTTGAAGATAATTCAATACAACAATCAAAATCAGCTCAAAAACTAGAAGAAGATAGAATAGAAAAAGCAAAAGATAGCTGAAATTTAAGATAAAATTGAGAAAGTCAAGTATCAATATGCATTTTCTTTGCTGTAGCATTAACGATTGAATGTTCTCATTAAAATTTGCCGCAGGAATAAGACCCATAACTAATAGGCCATTCCTGATCTTGTTTTGGAGTGCAACAACTTCAAAAAGATGATCAAAATCTAGAGTTAGGTTATTCAACAATTGAAAAAGAAAACAGATTAAATCAAAAAATTAACCAAAAAATTTGTGGCTAACTGTTGTGAGAGAATTTAAAACGAAGCGAGTTTACAGAGATAAATTCAGCAAACATTCCGAAACCGGCAAAATTTTCAAGGGGAAGTATAAAAGTACGATTCAATGATTATGGAAGAGTTGGAAGAAAAACGAAAATAGCTTCAATAGCTGCATCACAACTCAATTCACTCAAATCAATAGTCTTTTCACGAAAAACCTAAAAAAAATTGCAACTCAGAATAGGACCAGTATCTTGAAGCTTATAAACAGCTTGAAAAATATATAAATCTGGAGAATGATAATTATTCTAAAGATCCACAATACGTGAAACTACTTGATGGACTAAGCAAGAAAAGATAATTTGAGACTGTATTGGAGGAGAGGAGAATGCATTTATAGGAATTGCAAAAGAAATACGAAGAACAAAAAAGGGAATTATAAACTTTAAACAGAGCCAAGGAGGAAGCTGAAGATCTGCCTACAGGCGAGAGTAATGATCAAGATGAAGTCTAGCTCACTACAGGCTAATCGATAGAATAAATTTAGAAATAGCTTCATGAGAAGAAAAGAATGTTAACAAAAACTACTGCGATGAAATTATAATGTTTGGGCATGCTAAATACTCTTTATACTCGACTTGGTCTTCCCGAGCAATCTAAATTAACAATAACTCCTGAATTCCTTGAGAAGATTGAAGAAGCAAAAATCCTTTCCAAAGTTCAGTCATGTTGATCTTTGTTATTGCTTTATCTAATAATTAAATTTTTCGATAGTCCTATTTTTTAAAATTATTATATTCATAATAAACGTAAGTTATGATGAAACTTAAAATAAAATCGGTCCTCAAATCAACTCACTCTGACTTCGAGTGTTTTGATGATCAGCAGATTATGTTTCGTGCTGGCAACACTCTTTGCATCAAGGAGATTGGCAAACCTGATTGCTAATTTATATGTCTCAGTAAATTTATGGATAATCTCTACTTCTTTAAGCCCACCACTAATAAAAAAGCAGTCTTTACAGCTTAAAAATCTGGCAATTTGGTCGAAATAGCTCACTATAATTTAAAGGGAGAGAGAAAAGCCATTAATTTAATAGATTAAAGTCCTTTCTTTGCTGAAATAGACAGCATTTAACTTTTAGTCGACGAATACGATAATAATCTTGTTTATGGAAGTGCCAAAAGTAAAGATGGGGCTTGTGTCTTTTTAGCCGATTTCTCAAAAGGAAGAGTATTAGGGGCAGGCTATATGCCTTTATTCTAGGACATCAAAGTTGACTCCAGAGAAAATATGACTCTCTCCATCTGCGGTTATAATGGAAGTTGCAATTTTATCAAGTCTTTGAGATATGCTAGTGGATCTTGGGAAGTAGAAGAACAATTTTATAAAAAAATACATAATGAGGTCGCCTACCAACACGAAATACTTTTTGGTGGCAGGATGCTATTAAATACAAGATAGTCTTTTTATATCTTCATGGACACATAGCTCATCCAAACAGTCAATTTTGTAGAAACTGTGAATCAAAATATATCTGAGATTCTAAAAATTCCGAAAGGAATACTGGTACGATTGTCTAATGATTCCATTAGAGTGTACATCGAGGACAGTGACGAAAGCACTATGCTAAGTAAAGGCGAAATATTGCTGTCACTAAATTCTGATGATAAAATAAGTAAAATGCAGATAAGTTCTAATAATGAAGAGGTGATCATAAGAACAATTAAGAATAACGTCTATACGTGGCGATGTGATCACCTTGATTTTTAACCTGGGAATTCTTAATTTGTCTTTAATCTTGCTGAAAGTAGTTGCAACAGCTAAAAATATGGCAATATATCATTATCAACTGGTAGAAAATATTGTCTACTGTCTGGGCCAAGAGTTGTTACTCTTTGGAATGTATAAAAAAATGAGTTTATCTTAAGTAGTTAATTCATTAATTCGGCTGAACCATTAAAAAAGGCGGTGTTTGCGTGCGCAATTAACCCTGATGGAAACTCGTTCATGCTGGCCTTCTAAGATCGTATCAAGATATATAAAATACTCCTGACAAAATTTAAATTCTTTGCATAATTTCAAATAAAGCGATGTCAAAATATAATCTACAGCCACGGGGGACAGCTTGTCGCTTGTAGATTTGGAAAGGGAGTTAATTCTTGCTTGTCCATCATTAATATCCTTAGATTAGTGGAGTTAGGCACTCTTAAAATACAATCTGAACCTAAACAAATTGTTTGGAACTAGCTAGATGACGAAATCATAGTTTCAACAGAAAATAACTCCTTGCAGTATTTTAATATTGCTGAAAGTAGTCGAACCCACACTCTAAAATTCAATGATTAAATTTCTTATGTGCGAATAGATTATAAGATGAGGAGAGTACTGGTATCATCAACAAACAAAATAACAGTCATATAAGATGGTAAAATTGTCGAGGTGATCCAGCCTCCTCTTCCAAATTTTGACTATGTGTTTCCACTTTATGGTATATACCTTGTTGCTAGTACAACAGGAGTACTGTATTGGTCAACCAGCCTGAGATTTTAAACTTTTTAGGAGTACCCACTATTCACAAAATCAAAATTTGAGATGGTATGCCGCAGTGGATATTTACTAGCTTACAGTTCGTTTGACGATGTGACTATCCTCCAATGCATAAGACCAAACTACGTTCCTAAAAAATCAGCAGCAAGCTAGATTGTTTTAGTTTAGCACGAAGAAATAATTAATTTTTTTGATAAAGTCAAAGCTTTATAAGCTAGTATTGAAATGCTTCAAGGCTCTACTCAAGCAAAACTTGAATAAGAGAAGTGTAACTATGAAACCGCTTTAAGATAAATAAAATCTCAGTTTTAAAAAGAAATATCTTTTTTAAATTTAAAATACTCAGAAACTACCATGGAAAAATTGAAGCAAGACAGAGCTTCTGAAAAAATATTCTAAACCCTTGAAAATGGACAAACAAAAAATGTCAATGAGCTGGAGAAAATGTTTGAGAGGAAACTCGCTATTGAACGAGAAAAATGCATGAATTTGTAGCAACAGAATTTGTAACAAAAATTAAACTATGAAAAAATTATTTATTAATTGGAATCTCGATATCATCGCGAGGTATCCATTGTACGCGATCAATATGCGAAAAATATAAAGATCGAATCAAATCGAGCGTAGGAGGTAAAGAAAAATAATCTTTAATAAAAATATAGGTTGGAAGCTAGACTAATGAATTTGTAAGAATAAAACGAAATAACTTTGGGGACAGTGCAGTTGAATAAGGATAGCATAATATTAAATATGAGGCAAAAACACAAACATCTCGAGGAATTGAATTAAATGCTTCAAATCAAAAGCCACAACCAAGAGATCTAGCTTGAGGGGCTGAGGATAGATCATCAGGAAAACGAACGAGAGGTGAAGAGAGTTAGCTTAAAAATTGAAGAAAATGGAAATAGAATAAGACTACTGGAGGCGGAAGGCAAGAGGAAAGATTAGATGATTGAGGAAAGAAATCAAATTATTACTGAACAAGGACACCAAATAGAAGAACTTGAGAAAGCTAAATATGTATTGAGTTTTAGAGCAACATAAATTAGGAAATAGCTGGAGCCAAAATAGACTTTAACCGATAAATTAAGATCAGAATTGCTGAAATTAGATGAGGAGTTTAAGCAAGAGAAGAGAAAAGCCTTTGACTTGAGACAAAAGATTGATAAGCTCTAAAAATTAAACTAGCAAGCTAAAAAATAGAGTGTAGATCTAAAACAATCCCTGAAGCACAAATAACGCATTCACGACGAACTTTGCTCCTAAATATTTGTTATAGTCAACACTGTTGACCTCAATGAGTGGAATTCTGCCATTATCAAAATATACCAAGCCTACATCAAAGAATAAAAATACAAAACGAGGGCAGTTAATAAAAATAAGGAAGAAATGTCAGAAGAAATGAGTCGCCATCTTAATCACGTAGAGCAAAGCCTCATCCAAGCCGCTAAGGGAAATTAGAAAATGATCAAGGCCAAAGAGAAGGATATAATACGCAAAATGAAAGAAAACTCAGAGCTGCTATATGCCATCAATGAAATGAAAAAATCAGACAAGGAAAAAAATGATCTAGCCTTAGTGGCACTATAAAAAATTAAAAATTAAGCAACAAAGATTCAAGCCCTTGATTCAAATAGAAACTCAACTCGAGCGCACACTGCTAACACAGGTGGAATCACGAGACGAGTGGCTGCATCCAGAGAGGCTTTCTCTCGCTAAAAAGAAACCTATTTGGAATTACACGATATAGAAAGTGCTCGAGAACAGAATGTTCGTTCTCGAAATCACAACAGAATTTCTTCTGCCCAGAAAACTATACTTTATCAAGGTGTAAAGCGATAGCAAAGTAGCAAAATTATCGACATGGCTAAAGAGTTAGAAATAGCCAGAAATACCATAAAAAGACAGGGTCTAATTATTGAAGAGCTTAATCAGAGGCTGTTCGCTCTCCCAGAGGTTGAAACAAATTGATGGTATAATTTTTTAATAATTGCAAATAATACTCATAAATATCAAAGACGATAGGGTAAATCTGACCTTTATTCAACAAAATTTCGGTGGAAAGGATTTGAATCACTGTCTCTAAGATTCCAAAATTTTAGATTTTCGTCTGCTCCTACAGTACATAGATAATTCTTGTCATAGGACTGTAATAGACTTAAAATTCTCATAGAATGTCCTTTGAAGCTTTTTATATTTTAGAGATGCCAGCGTTTTCCACCTGACTATAAGCTCCATAATTTTATCTAGTTTTCGTTCGATCCATGAGAAGTAGCCATTATTTTTAACTATTAATTCCACAGGAGACCACTAATCTGACTATCTATAGGTTAACTGAGAACAAGATTACCGTTTGAAGTGTTCCACAGTTTTATTGATTTGTCTGTTGTGCTTCCTCCTCCAGTGGCTAGCAATCCATTTTTCCAGGGACACCAGTCAAGGGCCTTAACTGCTCCTTTGTGTGCCTTGATCTGATGGATCATACCATAATGAACATCCCATATAATGGCATTTCCATCGCTAGAGCCAGAGGCGAATACTTTTTCTGTCTTATTTTTAACTTTTAGTGTGCATACTTCCCCTTTGTGATTATTAAATTCCCTTATAACATGATCTTTTTCCCTAAGATCATGCACAACAATTGATTTGTCCTTGGATCCGCTCACCAGCAGACCGTCAACAAAAGCAAATGAGGCGACTCGACTCTCATGTTTGTGTAGAGTCCTGACAATATTATTTCTCTCAAGATCGTATATTTAGATAATACCATTTGAAAAACCAACCGCCATTATATAATCCTATATTTTGATTCCACTCACGTAGGAATCAAATGGAGCTTTACATAGCTGTACTAAATTTTAAGGGGTGTATAGGAATACTTAATTGTCTAATGCGATTCCTAATGGACCATACTAACTCCAGTCGACATTGTTGAGATAAAAATCATCACGATAATTTGGCACATCTAATATCTTTGCGGGACTATGCACATTAGACTGAATTGAGCTTGTGGGAAAGCTTTGAGCAATAGATTAAATTTAGCACTCTTCTTTTTCCTTTTCAGAAAAAGAAATGACCCTATTTTGCATATTAATAAACAGGTTCTTTTTAATGAGGTGGCTGTAGTTTGATTAAGGAATTTTTTAATAGGCGTTTAAACTAGCATCAGGGTGGCAGGTATTTCCTAGGTGTCTGTGAGGAATGAAGCGATCATAATCTCTTGCTAAATTTGTCATCATTTGATCGTTAAATAAAACACAATGATTATAAATAAGTTAATTGTTTGGTTATATCAGTCAAAAATGAGCGCCATCAGCCAGTATTTGAACGATTAACAATAGAAAGAATATCACTCGTATAACCTCTGTAGAAAACTTACATTTGACTGCGTATGTTTCCACAAAATATTATTATTATATCTGTTGATCTCGAAAATCTTGCTATAGGTATCAATATTGTCTTTTGTAGGAAATATTCTTTAAAATTGCCCTATTCTGTTCAACTATTATTCTGATTCAAACAAGATCTGCCAATCCTCTGGGCTAAGTATTTCAAGACAGTTGCGATAATTCAGCTACTAAAGGCTATTTATGTTTTTCGAGTAAAATTTCTTATCCTGACTACCAAAGTTGAACAATCTCTATTTTTACTTCTTTTCAATCTGTTTTAAGTTCTTTTTGAAGTTGTACTCAATTCCTATTAAATTTAGAATATCAGTGAGTAGGGAATGCTTAATTTTGCGATCCATGGGCGAAGACGAACTCAATGAGGGGCAGACATTAACCTCCATAAGCCAAGGCTTTAGATTGTGATCAATTAAAATATCGAACCCATACAATTAAAATCCGCATGTTCTCTTCTCCTGGGTTTTAGAGTGAATATCTAGCATGACGGGTTCAGCACTAATACATGTTTTGATGATGACATCCTTGATAGAATCAAATAGCTGAATCATTGTATATTTACCTTTGAAGAATCAATGCCTGCAGCTTAGTAGTATTTTCGTAAAGCAGTAAGCGACCATTTTGATCCCTCTCCATCTCTATCTTCTTTTTTGTTTTTTACAAATTTTTTAGAATGTTTATTCACGCTAAAATTAGTCAAATGGATAAATCTTTTGCTCACATCTTTTGCCTTTACATTATACTAGTCTGTAGCAAATCTTGTGAGGCCTTCTTGAAACATGTAAATTCTCAAAGGATCAAAACTGGTAACTACGATGTAAATTCGAAGATCGTACTTGAAATTATTGATAAGATGAGGATTAGAAATATACTCAGAAACAAGAATGTCCCTCTTATTTTTTACGGTAGTGTCCTTAGTAACCATTTTTATACCTCTACCACAGGCTTGATTTGTTGGTTTCATTATCCATAGTTTATGTTTATCAGCTGTCTCCCTGGCTAACTAAAATCGATCAAAATCTGCAGGGAAAATATAGGTATTTGGTACAAAATTGTAAGCTTATGAATGAGCCCTTCGCTGCTTATTTAAATTTTTCCACATCCAATCCTTTCTTCCCAACTGCCAACATCCTGGAAAATGGTTAATTTTTTGAAATTTACTCATTGATTCCAATGCTTTTAGATGAGTACCGCTCACATCAAAAAAAACATTCCATTCGTCTCCTTCAGCAGCTTTCTGAAATCCGTTGAACTATAAAGAATTCACAATGCATTTATATTATGATCCTCTGATTTTATAAGTAAGTTGCACATGATCGAGACTATAAACTCTGTTGGACTAAATTTATTCTATACCACAGCATTTGGGATATTTAAAGAAGATGGTGGAAGGTCTATTCTAAAATGGACTCTTCAACAGATGTACTTTAATGCCTTTTTTAGATTAATTAGACTCTTCGCTATCCAAATCTATACTTTAATTGAGTTGTTCATCAGACATCCACACGCTATTGAGTGTTTTCTTACTGACATTTTTGATAATTCTTGGCTTAATATTCATGCACTTGCTTTTTATCAACTCAATCTTAGAACTGATTCTCTTGATGTCTTCTTTGGTCATTAGTCGCTTTTTTTCTTGAATAATTGAGGATGAAAATGGTTTTAATGATATACGAGTCTTTTGCTAATCTCTTGGCTTCGAGGGACTGATTCTAATTTGATTGATCCGATTGACAAAACGATAATTATTGTTTTCAGATAATCTATAACTATTGTGTATTTCCATTTTGTTTCTGTAATAAAATTATAATCTATTCTTTATGGGCGAGTCAAGAGAAACACATAAAATGCGATTTGAAGTATAATTTAAATTAGCTTGTGATGAAGTGGTTTTTCCATCAAAACATGAAAATTATTGGAAGGTAACAAATAAAAATCAATTTACCCTCCTTGGTTTGCGCTCTTTATTTTATTATAACTTATTGATAGTTATTTTTCTATTTTATAGATAGTTAATTAGATCAATATTTATTAGATGATTTATTAGATTTGTTTGGATTTTTTTAAAGCTAATTATTTTGCCCTCTTTTATATCAAAACAATAAAATTTCTATAAATGTTTAGTTAAAGTTAAAACAAGTCTGCCTTAGCAATTAATTTTTATTAGCAAAGCGATAGTGACAATAACATTTTCTTATTCACTAAAATAATTACCAAAAAGACTCTAAAGTCTCAAGGGTTATAAAAGAGGAAAGTTCAGTCAAATACTTAAATTACGTTTGTAACATATAATAATTGAGCATGATAGAGGGGGAAGATCACTAACAGAATTCGCTGAATTCACTGGTGCAAAAAATCAGGCGCCTTAGGCGTAGACTTCTATCCTATGGATGGGGTCGCTAATAGGCCTCGACTTTTATACTTTACGAGTTCCTTAAGCTTCCTGAGGTGCAATGGGATAAACCAGATTGTACCGCCTCATACTACAAGCTCAAAGAAAAATATAAGGTCTAACCAGGAACTGCCTAGTTAATGCTTTGTCTGCAAGAAGCCGTCCCTAATCTACATTCAGGGGAAGTCCTCTAATATTTGCACACGGTCTTCCAATACAGTGCTATTAACTATGGTTTCGAATTATTCGATTCTTCCTCTTCTTCGGATTCTGGAGAAAATCCTCATATATGCAAGCGGCAACGCCATCACCATCAGCAACGAATAACCAGGGCACGCATTCGCTATAGAGATTTTTCTCCGCCGACACGAAAGAAAGTTCATTTATAAGAGTAAAAGTAAACAGTATAAAAAAATGGCGAGGGGGAATGTCCAGTTCGAGAATAGTTGCGGTTAGTACGTAAACGCAAACTTGCGCCTTTGAGTGAGACCGAAGAGTGGTAGAAGAAGCTAAAAAAATAAGAATAATGATGATTCCCCTCTATATTACTACTATTAACTCAATCTAAAGTTATCTATGTTTGATGATAATAAGAAGTAGAATGCAATTATAAAAACAGGAGCATCAGACCTTTCGGCATAGATATCGCCTTATAAGAGGGTAAAATGAAATTATTAGCAGAAATGCTGCCAGGGCCATTATTATTCGTACTGACTTCTCCTTTGAACGATCGTCTTTACAGCCCATACATAGAATATATTTTTTTATAAAATCCATTATTGAAAAAGCAGCAGAACGAGTTCGCTCACCGGCTCCTACGACACTTTCTTTCACCCCATTCTGTACTTTCGATGATAAGTCTGTATTATTAATGGCGTACTTTTAAATGACGTCTTAAAGAGCTGCAATCCCTCATAATTTTGGTCAAGTGAGCGAGCAATTTCACAGAGACTATTGATGAGGAAACCAAAACTTTGCATGGCCATCATTGAATTAAACAAAGTGCTATTTTGATCCATACCCATCCCCATTCCCATCCCCATACCGTACATTCCCATACCACCCATACCGCCCATACCACCATACATTCCTCCCATACCGTAGCCGCCTCCAAGCATACTACCACCGAGGCCACCATAACTACCCATTCCTCCATAGCTACTATAAGGACTAGCTCCTCCGAGGGAATTTGCAGTGCCGGTAAGACTATTGATCGATTTCGGATCATTAAGCGCAGGGTCTGTGCTCACTTTAGGCACCTCCTCCTTGACAGTAGGGTTACTTTGTATAATTTATGATATGTTTTGAGCCGGTAACACTTAATAAAGCCAGAAGTACCTCCTTTCTTCTCCCAAGGTTTAGGGGGCATCTACAATAATATTATCGATCATTCGTTAAGCTCTTTTAATAATGTTGAAATAATGATGAAAAATTGAAGAGAGAGTATCTAATACTCATTGCTATGTAAATTATTTGCTAAATAAATAGATATTTATCGATTCTAATAAATTCTAAATATCACTCAATAAGTTATCTTTCTAAGTCTTTAAAATTAGTGATTTGGCTGAAAGGCTTTCATCCATAATTTGGTCAAAACATTCACTAAGCTTTTCTGAAATAAAAGAATAACCACTTATTTCATACCATTATTATCTAAACAATCACACCATGCAATCAGAAACACTTCTTTCACTTATCGGCAAAATACGTGTCCAACGCATTCGACTTGCCCAACAGCCAAAACACTCGCTCGCCTGTCCCTGGACTACAGACGATGAGATTAAATTTTATGAGGTATTTTTTTGTTCATCCAGCTGCTTGAACTCTATGGGGCTGACTTAGCCCTAATCCAGGCCTACTTTCCTTCCCATTCACGCAAGCAGATTCGCAGAAAGTATCAAGAAATGGAGCAACGATTCTTAAGGAGACTAGAACATTCCTAAAGCAAACGCCTGGAGGAACGTCGCAAGAGCTACTTTGACTAGGCAGTGCTCTACTCTAATATGATTAAATGGCCAAAAAAACCTAATATCGCCGAGAGTTTTAGTTCCGAAGAATCCCCCTGAAGACGGCTCTCGCATCTATTTAGCCATATTAGCCATTATCATGAATTTCCTAGCCCAACTTCAAAATGCCAAAATAGCCAAACTAATCAAATAGAACAGTGAACATAAATATCAATAGATAAGGCATTCCTATTTCTTTTTAGCTTTTGCACGCACCGATTCCTTTTGCTACCATTTGTAGTAAGCATCATACAGTTATTTTTAACGGGTAGACTTCGCTTTCAATGCTTAGGCGCACATTTTTTAGTACTTTACCAACTACTTGGTTATTTTGGCATTTTGTTCAAGCAAACAATTGTAGTCATCATCGAGTGGCCGAGGCAATGAATCCTCCAATTGCTTAACTTCATTCTCCCTTTGCTCATTTTAGTTAGATTTGACTTAGAATTTTCTCAATTTGTTGGCATGCTAATTTTCTGTAGTTTTAATTTTGGAGTCATTTTCCTTCTTTTATTAATCCAACTCTTTTCTTTTATTATGAAGAAGTTGAATGCGTGTATGTTTTGCTGCAGCTAATTCTGCAAGTTAATCGCGTTTAGCCTGAATGATCATTTCTTGCATGGCCAAGGCTTAATCAGCCTTAGTCTATAATATCATATACTTGTCATAGATGTACTTGTCCTCACAGTCGTCACAAATTCTCACGAATTTAGCAGTGTTTCTGTATTTTCGTTTTTTGCGAATGTGCTCGAGGCAAACTGTATCTTTGCAAAATTAGCTATCTTATAAATGATTTACCATTGTTTTCGCTTCTATGAAAGTTATCCACATATTTTGCAATTCTGAAATGTCTCGTTAGTCAGTTTTGATTCCTGATTGGCTTATTCTTCTGCTTTTTGAGAAGGAACCTCAATTATCTCTCCTTATGGCTTGGCTAAGAACTATTGCAATGCTTTCTACTTTATTTTCTTTTTCTTTTCTGGATATTCAAATATCTACTCATGCTTATTTCGGGTTTGGGTGGCGAGGAGCTTTAGGGACTCATAGTGGGTTCATTTTTTTCTGTTTCGCTAATTACAGTAATCTCCTCACTCATCAATACAATTACAATGCTTTATTATGATTGATATCAAAGTAGGATTATTTCTCGGGAACAATAATTCTTTAAAAAATCAAGGATGCATTTCAGATAAGCCATTTCAGTTACGTTTATAGGCTTTGATGATTTCGCTTTGAAGTTTTTATAAATCATCTTATAGTTGGGCTTATTCTCTCCGAAACTTCATTTTCAGATCGATTAACTGTTTGTCGTTTTATTTTTTCAGTTATCTCTAAAGTCCTTAGATAATGGCTCGATGATCAGTATGCATGACTCCTCTTTTCTTAAGTTTGTCTTAGCTTTTTTCATGTATTAACTTCATTTGAGTTTTATATTGTTGTTCTATAGCCTCCAATCTCCTATGGGCAAGTTCCTTTTCTCTTTTCTCCCGTTCATTCTCTTCTCTTTTTAATTAGATCATTCTATTTTTTTATAGAGCTAAGATGAGCTGATTTCTAAGTTAAACACATTTTACATTTTTTTCACATATAATTATTTTTTCAACTGAACTTTCGTTTCCATATCAAGTTCAAGTTCTTGTTTCTGTCTACGCAAATTATCTTCCTTCCACTAAATTAAATAGCATTTACTTTTAGTAATTTTTTAAGCTTTTAATCATTCTTCATTTTTTGATTGTATATCTTATCTTTATGATAGGTTTTTAATTTTCTAGTTCCTTATAAGTAGTTATTTAACTCTCTCTTTTTTTTGTCAATCTGCTAGGACCCTATCAATTTATTTACTCCAAAATTTTACTTAGATCTGCCTGATATTTTTTTAACGCCCGTAACTGTTTTTTTTACAACTTGGGTTAATTTCTTTTCTTAAAGAGTTGATGCTTTGGGATATGTTTTTTGAATGTGAGGATGAGTAACTAATTTTTTAATTTTTTGTACCTCCTTCTTAATTTTTTGAGGTTTTTTCTATCTTTTTTTCTATATATCTTTGAATCTCTATTCGCTTTTATGTTTCTGGAGTCGCTGTCTGAGATAGTTCTCATCAAATTATTATTATTCTTCATTTTTAACGTTTGTATCTCTCAGATTTGTTGGCGAATTATTCTGTTTCTTGCTTTAAGGAAAATCATTATTAAACATTTTCTACTTATTCTTCAATTCTTCAAATTGATGATCATTTTCCTATGATTAATCTTGCTCGTCTTATTCAAACTCATGTCCTATTCCTTGCACAGAATGGCATTCTCTTTAGCTTTCTTCTTCAGATAGATTTTTTCTCAAATCTGGTGCAGTTATTTTCGGTATGTTTTGAAGTGGAGAGTATGGTTTCAATTATTATGAAGGAACCAATTCTTCGTGAGAATGTATATTTTCTTGCCTTTCTCCTTATTTCTAAACCTATTCCTACCCTTCCTACCCTTCTTGCCCTTACTACCCTGTTTATCCTTATTCAGCTTATGCTTCCTCTAAAGCTCTTTAAACTAAAGCATTCAATAGTTGTACAACATAGAAAATGCTATCGACATCTCCATTGACTATATCATTGCCCTTAATTTCCAAAAAATCATCCTAAATGATCTCCTCCTGAGTCAATAGCAATAGCATTCTATCAATGGCTGCTTCTTCCGATTGAATTTGTAAGATTTTAATTAACTTATCATGAAGGAATGGATATATTATTTACAATACTTGTAAGTACCACTTCCTGGTTTGGAGCAATTTAATGCTGAACCGGCCCATGTTCAGCTCAAGGATTTGGTTAATTTAATTCCATATTTCGGCTATTTATATTTCACTCATCCAGAATTATTTTATAATTTAAATAAAATGTTTATTTATCATAATCGAAATCTAACTAAAAGAATAAAAATATTTTGATAAACAATATGCATAGAAAATAGTTCCTAAATCGATGAAAGAGCATTGATATTTTTTTCCAAACTATTTTTTTTTAATTTTATTCAGGTTATAGTAGTAATCATTTAAAAAAACATATAAATCGGCAAAAAATTAAACGGTTAATAAGATAATAATAAGATTATTTATATTTTTTATTTTTTAAAAAATCCATGACTGATGCTTATCTAATGCTCATTTATTAGTTTCATTCTATTTTAATTTGAATAATAAATTGAATTATGTACTCATGGAATGCAAGCCTACTTTAATTTCTTAGAAAGCATTTGATCTACTTTAATGCTCTTCCCACCATCAAGGTAGTAATCATTATTGGTAATCATTAATTACTTCACAATCACTAATTACTTGCAATCAATGATAACTTTACAATCACAAATGATTTCACAATAAACTTCCGATTTAAAAGCCTTAAGGCAAAACTTTGATTTGGCCCTTTTAATTAAGTGTGAAAGAATTCATAAATAGGCTTTCCCATTTTTTATTTGTAAAAATTCTAATCTCTGAAAAAGGTTTTCTCAAGTACGGTACTGTGCCATAATTCTATGAAAATTATTATTCTCACTTATAAAATTTAGCTGAGAAATAAGCTCAAATAAGATCATTCAACAACTAGAGCAGCAGATTTCATTGTTATTGCGATACATTTTGCGCGCTTTGAAAAGAAGGACGATTCCAACTATTGCACTTACAAATCCAACGCACAGAAGGATAATTCCAGTAGTCAAGACTGAAGTATTTGGATTGTAGCAAGTTTAATAATAGTAAGAATTGTTATAATAGCAACATTGGTCGTTATATGTGACAGTATAAGGGCTTCGACAAAGTTGCCAGTTTACTGTTTCAATGGCTCCAACTATGATCATAGTGACTCCTCCCAGCAAATTCAAAAGGCCAAACCAAAACAGGCAACAAGACCAGACTTACCATCCTGTGATATTTCCGATAACGTCCATTGTAGGCTGAATAACAGCACGAGAAGAAGAAGGATAAACTGAATAAATTTAAACTTTACCATAAGTAACTGGAGAAAGCTACCGTTGATAAGGCTATTGAGAAGGGTAGTAATGAGGTTGTTGATAAAGTTGTTAACAAGATTGTTGAAGAGGGTGTTGATTCGGAAGCAAATCAACTGAATTCCTGTTCATCAACTATGTATTACGATTCTAGAGCATGGCCAGTCTCTGAGATAAGGCTGCATTTTTTTGTTGAAGATCAGTGAGCATTGGATCTACATTTGGTTCCATTTAATTTTATATAATTATGAAAGATACACTTAAATATTATAGCCATCCCCATCTTAAATTAACTAATAATTGGTTGAAAAAATAATAAGAATTTGCTATTCAGATGAATTCTATTCAAATTCAAGCTTCTGTTACTCGAAATCATGTGCTTTTGATGATTTATCATTTAGGAATTTTCTTATAATACTTTGAAATTTATAGAGTCAGTCGAGTTTGTTGCTCCAAGGCAGATTATTTTACCTACTTTTTCTAAGATAGATTCATATGATTCAAACATACATTCTTTATTTTATTTTATTTTATTTTATTTTATATCAACATAGTATTTTATATTTTCTTCATATAAATTAACAGCTATTTCTTCTAAACTCTTTCTCGAGGGCATCCTTTCATTTATCTGTGTCAATAAAAAATATCGATGGAGGATATTGCATTATTGTCAGCTAATAAGATAACATAGATATAGACCATTCATAAGTTGTCACTCATGACCATCTTTAACTAAGTCGGTAAATCTTTGTCATAGAGAAACCTACTTAGTTATCAATGGATTTTATAATAAGATAATAATAAGATGATTTTTAGTTCTTGATTTCAATAAATCAACGACTGATGCCTTTTTATTAATTTGATTCTATTTTAATTCAAATAATAAAATTGAATTATGGACTCAGGGAATGTAAGTCTACTTTAATTTCTGAGAAAACAGTCGCTCCACTCCAATGCTTCTTCCCACCATCAAAGTAGTCAACGATCTAACTATTCCAAATAAAATAGCGCTCAATTTCGCACTCCTAAAAAAAATATTTTGAAACAAAACTTCAGTCGCTAATAATTCTAAACCCCCAATTACTCGAAAATATATTCAAATAAGCAGCAAAGTAACTTCACTTTTTCACCATTTCAGTATGGCAATTCAGTTAGTAACTCACTATCGGAAAGTCGATCATATGATGACTTTGAGGAACAAGAATATGAATCAACAAGCTATAGAAATCCAGAAATAGAGAACAGTAAAGTGAGCGAACATTTTATTTGGCCAAGGAGAGTTTCAGAATATTCTAACATTTAGTCTGAAAAAATGTAGTCTGTTCGACTTTTATAAAAACTGTAATCGAAATTGAGAGGATAAATTGAGAGTATTAATAAGAAAATAAATAATTTTAACTCTCAGATGATGATTGTAATAAATGAAGAACTTCAGCATATGAAACAAAAGATCTATAAAATGGTTGATGATATTTTTAAGGAGAGTGATAAATATGTCCAGTAATACATAGAAGCTCAAGAGAAATAACTAACTGGAGATTTAGTCTATATCAGGGAAAAGCTTCAAACTGAATACGTGAAAATTGAAACAATGAAAGAAGAAATTAATGGACCAAATTGGCAGCAAGTGGGAAGAGAAATCACTGCTGACCTTGAACAAAAGATAGAGTCTTTAACATAGCGTAGTGCTACACAGGAGATTGGAAAGTGGTAGCGAAAGGACTTATTTAATTATCACATGAGAGACATATAAGAAAGTTTAGTTGATATTATTAAATTCAAAGAGAAATATTGATATATATATGTCTGTATTTTAAGATTACTATTTATTGAAATAATATCAATAATGAAATGGTTGAAACTAATGACAGTTTCTTTGCTTATTCAGATTTATGATATGCTGCTCTTAATTGCTCATTTATAATTTTCTCCCAAACAAGTCAGCACAATGCGCAATTGTTTGAGGATTATTATGGGAGCTTCGATGCAAAAAAATATTTTACTATTCATCCATTGTATTAGGTCTATAGCCAATTGATTGTCTCGGCTGACTTGAATTTTATGATTGTAACTTAGACTATTCTTATTTAATAGGAAAATTTACAACATTATTTCTGAGTCTTTTATGATGTCCAAAGGCAAAATTGCCGATAGAAGTTTTCGGTTTCTGAGACTATATCTTTACTGGATCAGTATAAACGAATTTACAAGGCTAATGTTTCTATCTTTGATTCAGCAAAGAGTGATTAAGAGAATATTTATTTTAAGTATGAATTTATCCATGAGATATTGCTCGTTATCTTCTTTGGTTGATATATATCTCCTCATTTTTAGCAGGAGTATTCATTTCATATGGCTGGACAGAATATTTTTAAGGCCTCGCATTTTTATCTTGACTATGGATTGATTGCTGTGGAAAAATTCCATCGTAATTATGAATTAAGTTAATTTGGTTGTAATTGACAGCTTGCCCTTGGAATTATCTGTTTTGATGACAGCTCTTGGCGAGTTGACATAAATCTGAATTATTTTTTGAATGATATTTATTGGGTTGTCCATTCTGCAAAGATTTCTTGGAATAAGGACTTATTTGACCTTCACTAACGATTGAGGCCTTCCCCTCATCGAAGGTAACTATTTTTTTCATTTCCCGTTTGATGGAGATTTTACTGTTTTAATAAGATCGTTGAGGGGAATTTGGTTCTAGATCATTGACTGTATCGTTTCTGCAGCAACTAAATATAAGTGAACCTGAATCATTTCTGGATAAAAATCCGTTCTTACTATTGGATGTTTTTAAATAGGATTAGTTTTGATTTTTGATGAACATCAGAGGTAATGATTTTAATCTATGAAAGATTATTTTCTTAGGTCAACAATAAACAAAACATCATAAAGACGATTAAAACTGTTCGTAGATAATATTTACAAATTATGTTTTTTTGATTGTTTTTTGATTGGATATAAAATTTAATTTAGAAAACAAATATAATGGAAGGAAGGAACAGGCTTGACTTCGTTATAGACTGGAGAAAATACTTATTAAATCTTCTCATTTGGAACTTAATCTTCTTGCGTATTTGTCACTAATATATTGATCGATAAGCGAATGCTGAGATGGAAGTGTGAATATTAAGACCAAGAGTTCCCATCATAGTTAAATTAATGCTCGCTTTATGAAGCAGATTAACAATACAATCATATAAATTTTAGAATTCACTTTTATATGAAAGTTTCTTTAACGAATAGAAATGTTGATAAGATTTATATAATTAGAAATTAACTAAAATAAAGACTAAAAAAAATGAAGTATACTCAACAACAATTAGGAAATATCTAATTTTTTAATTTTGTGAGTGGGAATCGGCCATAGATCCAATGAGATAATTTTGATATATTTATTGTTTTTTTCTTCATGGCAACTCAAGATAGATATAAAATTATATTCACACAATCAATAATGAAAGAACCAAACATAACTCCGTTGCCATTGAACAAATCTAATGCTCAATTCGTTTATTTAGTTATGTATTTTACCATGCTCTTTACATTCAACTCGCAAACTTGTAACGTGGCTCAATGTTTTTCGTGCTACAACGGCTTTCCGGATTCATGCTTTTCATGCAACTCAGGCTATTGGAGAGCTGGGACATCTTGCTGCTCTAATGCCATACATCGGTGTACATCATGCTTGGTGAGCGTCAGCCTATGTGATGGTTGTTATAATGGTGACTACCTTTCAAATGGCACCTGCAATTCTTGTAGCAGTGCAATGTCATTTTGTGTTCGATGTTTGGACTCAACTCAATGCACTTTATGTACTAATAATACGTATACCATTAACTCAACGTCTCAGTGCCAATTATGTAGTGAATTAATGAATCATTGTCTAAATTGTTTTTCACCGACAATTTGTTCTCGATGCAATCCTAATACTTTGACTGTTAGTCCAACTTCATTTCAATGTGAACCCTGTGGTAATTTCCTTAGTAATTGCAAAAATTGTAACAGCCCGACGATTTGTGTGGCCTGTGTACCAAATCCTAATATTGCTTTAGATCTTGGTTCACATACATGCCTTGGTTGTCCACTTCTCATGACTAAATGCGTGACTTGTTCTGCAGGCAATACTTGCACTTCATGCACCCCTCTATACGCACCAAGCCCAGGGGTCAATTGTGTTTTATGCGCTTCATTAATGTTTGGATGTCTCAACTGTAGTGACAAGACTACTTGCAATGTTTGTAGTGCTGGACTAATAGTTGCAGGAGGTTGCTCCAAAGTTGCTGGCTGTTCTAAAGTCACTCAAGTATCTTCTCCAAGATCATCGACTTGCATTAAATGTAATAGTTAATAGTTTTATCCTTAACTTATCAACGGAGCTTGTCAATGCATTCAGGGACATTTAGCAGGATCTCATTGCACAACTATGGTGGGATGTGATAATGTTGTTCGAAACTCTAGCGGTGATACCTGTTTAACTTGCAGTATTAAATAAAATTTTATCATTACAGGGCAAATATGTATTTGTTTAACCGGATACTATTTAAACGGGTAAATATGTTCTTAAATATGCGGAGATGGCTTATTATTTATATTACCCTGTGATGATGATAATACTATTGATGGTGATGGTTGTTCCAGCACCTGCCGAGTTGAAACTAATTACAAATGCATTGATGGTTCTAAAACTACGCCAAGTCATTGCATTTATGATGGTTTTGTTTCTCTAACAGTAGTTAGTATAGATAAAGTCGACGGTACAAATGAAATAATGATAACTATCACTACTTCTCCAGCCATTAATAATATGCAACAAATGAATATATCTGGTCGTTGTAATTTTAATAGTTCTGGAGACTGCTCCCTCGTTAGCACTACTGTAACTGGTCCATCAATTCAACTCTTAGTTCAATATAATTCAAATTTAGTTGGAAGTACTGCAAATTTTTCAATAAACTTCGATCAAAACATAATCAAGAGCCCTCCTCTAAATTACAGCTTTCCTATAGTGGATTCTTCAGGGAAAGGTTTTTCTTTTGATCCTTTTATTTAATCATCTTTCCAAAAGTTAATAAAGTTTGCGGTTATGATTATTAGTGTTTCCGCTTTAATAATATTCTTTATCG
>Ga0302188_10000353_pt1 | contig 39176 bp, 41 predicted proteins | sample II_Bog_E2_1_FD_198783 | JGI IMG/M metagenome (GOLD analysis project Ga0302188, IMG submission 198783) | Peat permafrost microbial communities from Stordalen Mire near Abisko, Sweden - II_Bog_E2_1 | ecosystem: Environmental > Terrestrial > Soil > Wetlands > Peat | place: Sweden: Abisko... | reverse complement strand
AACCCCACCCCAACCCCTACTGACTATTATAGGTTCATTATGAGTAATATTTAAACAGATTGTATCGACCAAGCATCGAGCGATGGAGAGCAAATCTAACCACAGGATAGCCGGATCGGAAGATGCAGAAGGGCTGTGCGAGAAGGAAGATAGTGTTAAGGAAGAGGAAATCGATCACCTTGTTGAAAAACCTATCAACATCGTCAGAAGTCCTAACAAAAAAGCCGAGCCTAAAACACGACCAAGAACCGTTCAGAGTAGCCCCTTCTAGTCATTGGCCTATCTCTTAATTATCGTTCTTATTGGGGTAGGAGCGTTTTTTTATCTCCAGCAAGACAATGGCGAAGTTGGAAAGGAGGAAACGCCAATTAAAGTGGAAGAAAGCAAGGTTTCGGAAGCGGCTAATAATGAGACTTAATTTATCAACTAAAACGGCGAAAACCCATTTCAGGATATTGGCTCTTAGGGTGAGATATAACTAAGCGAACTCTAAATTTTAAGCAGATCATTAAAATAATACAAAACCGATTGCCAAAAGAAGGAGCAACAACTGTCGCAGAAAGTGGAAGAGCTCTAGGAGCAGATCCAAGCCGCTACCCCTGAGAAAGAACCGTATTTTATCATCAGTCCCTAGTTCTGGACCTTCTAAAGGGAGAATCCTAACTATTTGTAATCCCTGATGATGGACAACCACAAGCGATTTGCCAAAATTAGCAATTTTTCAGTGAACATCCTGACCATGGAATCTTACGGTAGTCATCTCTCGGACGAGGGCAAAAAGCGACTGGAATAATTTTTTTCAATGATGAATACGCGGATGGAAAACTAGCCTGGCAATCTGAAATCACATATCGACCGCATTCAAAGGCGTCTCATCTTGCTGAGTATCCTGTATGAAAAAGGAGGGATCATTGTCGATGATATATTCACAATCACATAGAGCTTTGATTGGATTCGTCAGATTAGAAGTAATCCCTACGTCAATCGTGGAAATCTCGGCGCCCCACCTAAAGTGGTAGGTTTTTACTCTCCCTTTTACAGTTCTTCACCTCAAAAGACAAAGAAAATATTGTACCCTGGCATGGAGTAGGTCTAGAAGTATATGGTTATTTTTCCTTTAATTGAAACTTACTTTATTGCTGCTGAGAAAAAGGCAGAATTTATTGGTAAGTTCATCGATGAAATCATCATCATTCTTAAGTATCCAATGACAGTCAACGAGGACATCGCTGAAAAGAGATATAACTACATCAGTGTTGATGGTAAGGATGTCTACTATTAATACGCCATCTTGGCAAGTCAAAGAGTTCTCTTTAAGAAACAGAAGTAACTTGACAAGGCTGCCTAAGGTATGGCCACCCAGAATTTCGCAGTTGATCATTATGGGTTAAACCTAATCAACTGTTTCTACGGTCCTTATAAGATAAGTGTGTTTTTTGAGTATGTGAAGGTAGCAAAGAGACTGCAAAATATCGCAAGGCTAGATCTCAAATAATACTAGGCCAGTGTGGGCCCAATGCGATATCTCGAGTTCTCCACTATTCCTTGGTAGTTGAAGGACTTTTTAACTCGGTTGAAAAAAGGAGAGAATAGCCCAAATGAAAAAGGAGTCATGAAAGGTTCCTTTATCCAGAAGATGTACTTTCCTGATGCTAACGAAACCTTCATCTACTAAAACCCTGAAAAACCATTTGCGAATGAAAGCGCTCAGCGTTGGAGCAGTCTTCCAAAAATTCTGTGGTTTTATTGGGACAGTGGTCTGAGTAATATCAACACCCTTCACGCCTAAGTATTTTTGTGCCTTGAAAACTTGAAAAAAATGGTGTCGTTATCTGGATTTGATTTTAAGTAAGTGAACAGTACCAATTTGAAAGACTATCTCGATGAGGCTATAATATAAAAGATATAATATGCCCTTTAGAATGGAAAAATGCTGAGGTTTCTACAAACGAGATCGGACCTCTATCGCCTGGCATTGCTGCACACACATGGAGGCGTGTACATCGATGCCTCGACCATAATTATCGACAAATTTGATTGGATTATCAACATTGCTAAATTTTCAAGTGAATACATCTTCAACAGATACGGTAGCCTGCCCGATGTACTTATCCTTTGGAACCAAAATTTTGGTGGAATGTTCGATTGGTAAGTAAATACCCAGGTGAATACTAAGGTGCAGTGGCATTTATCTTATCTAAACGGGTTTATCGCAGCTAACAAAGGATCTGAATTTATACGGGAGTGGCTTGAACTCTTTCTAGTATCGCTGATGTCACCGGTGGAAACAGTACTGGAAAACTTTGACAAGTGTCACATAACCGAGTATAAGTGGACCACTGAGAAAAATCACTATCTTCTCGGAATGGACGTGGCGAAATGCGTGCTGGGGAAAAGAGAAGATTTGATCAAGACCCAAACTGAGCCAAGATATAAGGATGCCATGGATTACTATAAGTTGTGGACCATCAGCAGCTTCTTGGGACTGTTTAAACTCCGCTACTACACAAACTACGACAACATGAACCGAAAGGGAGAGCATTACTACTTGACTCGCTACCCTCAGGAATACGCCGAAGGCATCATCGGCAAAATTAATTTCTTTATCAAAATCATCGGGCAATAGCGTCCGAGCGTGGCCAAATTTCTTATCGACTATTCAGGCAAGCTATTGGATGCGACACACTCGAAGTCTGTATTCAGGAAATACCTCTACAACTAGAAATACACCAAATTCGAAATAGTCGACGAGCACGTGGTCGTAAAATTTGATTGAGTGTTTATATCAAGCGTATCTATTGATAGTGCAGAGTGTGGTTAATATAAGCATTAAGCATCATTTAAACGCTTTTACTTTGAGGTCGTTCTAGGAGAGTCGAGACACACCGCCCTTCGTGACGAGATCGAAGGCGAAGGAGTAGGCGTTGGTAAATTTGATGGAGCAATACTCTAGATGATAAGTCGAATACATATGCAAGTCAGTTGGCGATTGCTCAGCGATTTGAAATCCTTGGAGCTCTTGTTGCACCGTTCGAAGCATTCTTACAGTGCGAGTTCCCCCTTGTCCCTGAGAAAGAGGATTTTGTTTTATTGGTGTTTGGGTTCGCTCATAGTTTAGGTGCTCAATTATATTTAATACGAATGCGAGTGATTGATAATATTTGGTATGGACGATAGATAATATTTGTTAGAATTTACAGTGAATGGGAAGCAGCTAAAGTCAGATTATAGGTAACCACCTCTCCACTCAGATCCCAATAAATAACCCAACACTCCACCACCAAATAACTACAGTAAACCCAGCACGCAGAATGAAAACGAACAGATGCTGCAGATCATCAAGTAAGCTTTCAGAAACTGTTCGCAGAATGGAATGGTCACCAAGGACAAATTCAACCAAGGGCTATCAATTCTCGAAGCATTGGGCTTTAAGAGACTGAGAGACACGCCTCTGGCAGATAGACTGTTCTATATATTCGATAAGGTACGCCATCACTCACTCAGAACAACTGCGGACAGATTGTGGAGGCGGAGTTCATCAAGGGCATCGGGGATATAATTAGTGATCAATAAAATGCCATTAACTGTTACAGGTCATCTATTTAGACACCTTCCGCGCCTACGATAAGGACCGAGACAATATGATATCCAGAAAAGAGTTTATGCAGTTCATCGAAGAAAGCTGGAGGGCAGCTTTTCGTTTGCTGTCCTAGGATATCGATTCCAAAAACTACGGAGTCAAGATCCAAGACATCGAGAGTTGGAATTCTTCGAAAATATCAGTGCTAAACGAACAGTCTTCGCAGCTATTCAACAAAATCGCAAACGGTGCTGACAGAGCGGATTACCAATCATTTCGAAGCTACATACTGAAGAGTGAGATCAAGGACATCACAGCACAATTGGAGAAGAAGAGCGCATTGGTTCCCTTGAACCTAACTAATCTCCGCTGATGGCGAAGTCGATTGAGAATACTATCTGTTGCATTGAGTATATTGAAATCAATTATCAGTAACGTGGAAATAGTGTTGTTATTAAATCGAATTGTGTTTATTGATTAGAACTATTTCTATTAGATGAATGCACATAAAGATCGATCGGGATGGTAGTTTAAGGACTATCTGATATCGTGGGGACTCGCAGGAGCATTTATCACGATGGGCTATCCATTGGACTTCGTTCGGTTTCGGATACAGGTCATGCCAGAACTGATAGAACGAGGTTTACTAAAAAAGAAGTACATGGGTATGATGGATTGCCTCAAGCGAGTGCATCTTGAATAGGGATTTAAAGGATTTTGGAAGGGCAACTTTTCGAATCTTATCAGACTGTTACCCAATGAATCTTGCACTTTTTATCTCAAGTAATTTCTGCAACGCACCTTCCACTACAATCAACATATGAGTCCATCGAAACACTTCATGCTCAATTCGACCATCGGTATTACGGCTAGTTTAATGGTGGCATTTACTTTCTACCCTCTGGAATACACCCGACAGCAGCTGACCAACAGAGTCGAGAGGAAGGGTATGGGGTTATGTAATTTCTTCAAGGAGACTGTTCATTCTAAGGGAGTAAAGGGGCTGTTTCAATGCGTTCACCTCTTCCTAATAGGTTTAATTATTTTTAGAGGAACTTACTTTGGCATATACGACTCTCTTAAAAGACACACATAGAGTGAGAAAAAGAAGTGGCTGATCAGTTATTTAGCGATGTATGCGGGTATTGTCGTGGCTTATCCAAGCGATACTGTTCGTAGGAGAATCGTTTCATCGGAGAAGAAATACTCCGGCATGCTGCAATGCTTCCGATAAATTTGCAAAAAAGATGGAATGAAGGGGATCTTTTCAGGGTGGCAGCTCATCTCACTACAGAGCCTGACAGGGGGTACGTTTTTCTACATCTATGACCGTATCTTCACCAATTTTTCGATGGTTGAGCATTGATCTGCATAATATAATACTTACTATACTGATTATTATTGGGCGCAGCATGGGGTGTTACTATTATAATAACTACATATGAGTTATTTATGATATACGATATACAAAAAGAGTTCAAGATTAGAGGCCCTTTCACTTATTATCAAGATGATAGCTTCAATTAAGCTGAACTGTCTTTTTTTGGATGGCTGAGGATTGGGGAGGGGTTTAGCACAAGGGACGAACATGTGATGTCCTCTCCATGAGTTCCAATCAATCCTGCATCTCGCTGCTTTTTAGTCACCACATCGAACCATTTATGATTCAGCGCCTATTACAGACTGATCCTCTCGTCGGGATCGATACACAAAAGCTGGTGGATTAAATCCTTGGCTTCCTAACTGATACTCGACCAAATGCTATCTTTCATCTCATACTCTCCTCTCGCCGTTCGCAGCAGAGTGTATTCCATATTATGATAGGCAAAAGGTAGCTTTCCGCATAACCTAAATTATAAACGATTTACAGAAAATAAAGGATGGAACCGATGGAAAAGGTGTCCGATTTGGGTGAAGGCTTCTTGCCGAGGATAATTTCTGGAGCAATATAGTTTGGAGTGCCTGCAATTCCATGCTTTTCTTAGTTCTTCTCCAACTCCGACTGATGGTTGGCCAATCCAAAGTCGATGATCTTGATATTCTCAATGCATTCGTCATCGTTGATCGATTCCAGACTGCCCGATGAGAATCTGTTATTCCTTTTTAGCATGACCATTATGTTTTCTGGCTTAAGATCGCGATGGATGATCTATAACCCATGCAGGTAGATGGTGGCCTCGATTATTTTGCCGATGATGAAAGCGCTGATGTATTCTGAAAGAGTCTTTCTACGACGGACATACTCGTAAAGATCCTTCCCATATATGTACTCAGTGATAATGTATATGTGAGACTTGCTCTTTAAAGTTTACTGGTATTTGACTATTTGTGGGTGAGAGATCACCTTCATTATTTCACTTTCATTGTCCAAGATGGCGATAGCCTGGTTGGTAAGTTTCTCAGTGTTAATGTCCTTTAGCGCAAAGGATTTTCCGGTTTATTTGGAAGTGCAGCGATACACTATTGAAAATTTGCCAGTTCCGATCATTTCGTGTGAGTTGTACAGATCGTGGAGAGTATCCCCTTCGTAAAGTTGGCATTTTTATAGGTAGCTCACCTGCTCAGCCTAATTCTTAAAATACAGCACACATTTTTGATAATTTTCGTCGCGGTGGTTGAGTTCAATACCAAACCCGTTTTAGTCATGCACTTTATTCATAGTGAGGCCCTCAAGGTAGATCACCTTAAAAGGCGTCCTCCTCTTTTTGTAGGAAGATGCTATAATCAGCACATCATCAACCAGCATGACGTAAACCTCCCTGATCTTCCCCTGCAACACCATCTGACCCGTGAATGCGCGTTCTATCTTGCTCAAGAAGTTGGGTTAGTTATCATAATAGCTCCAAATGTCAATATGAAAGCTGGTGTAGTAGTGTTCAAACAATTTTTTATGCGAATCGATCCACTCCGAAAACTGCTCGTACGTAAATCTATATGAGGAGATAGGTACATCCCATTTTTGACGTCAATGTGGTAAGAAGAGTAAATCTTCTTGGTAAATTACTTCACTAGCGTGATCATGTTGCAGTAGTTGATTTTATAGGTGAAATCGTTAAGTTTCAGCTAAAGGATAGTACCAGGGTCGCGGTACTAGGAAAATTCAGCGTAGTTTTTACCGAAACAGGTGACGTCTTGAGACTTGGGCTCCTCATAATTGAGTTAAATCACCGGTTTCTTGTTTTCGGAGGAGGATCTGCGATTGTGAATAAAGAGCCTGTCCGAGATAATCGATTCACTGCTGGACTCCGAGCATATACTTTTCGAGATGGCTTTATTGAGTTCAGGGATCATGTATTTATCCTCAATAAGTATCTATTTGAGTTCGTCGCGGGAGTAGTTGTAGAGCTGAATAGCACAGCGAGTACCATCTTGGTAAAATCAATAAATTTAATACCATTGTCTTACTCGTCCTTGAAGAAGTTGAACAATTGCTTGATCTTTTCGGAATGGGGTGCTTTCGCAGTCCGCGCTAGGTTAGGGAAGGAATACAGAGACCATAGAAAAATTGTTACTTCGTTATCAGTTTACGGGATTCGTCATCGAATTGCCGAAACAGTTTTGCGCCCCAAAGGCCGGTGAGTCCGAAAAAAAGTAGAAAGTTTTCGAAGGTCAGCAAATTCTCGTGATTTCTGCTGGCGAGGTCGTTGTAGATCAACTCGAGCATGACCTGCTAATCGGCGGAAACTGTCTAAAAATACGGCTACGTGTTTTTTGCACGGTTGAGTAGTATTTGCTGGTGGGATCGATGCAGCCCTTCCGAGACGACATGCAGAAGCAGAAATTGAACATTTAGGGGATTAATCGAAAATATTAAGTAATGAATACAACAGAACTACCAGCCCGAATTAATTCGAGAGAATAAACAGCTTTTTAAAGAGGTGGGAGGGGGAGAGTAGGAGTGACCGGTGGGTATCCGTTTGTTAGTTGTTGAAAATTGTTTCAACTTTATCTGCTTTCGGTGGGAAGAGGGTTATTTTGTTGCCTCTCGAGACTTTCTGTTTAAATTCAATAAAAAATAGCATAATTATCATGACGGATGAGGATCAACTCTTGTAGGTAGATGAACTCCGTTTTCAATGGCGAAAGTATTATCTGAGGTAGGTAGGCTACAATCGCATTAACTGCGAAGAGGCAGATCGGAGAACACTTAATTACTCCCAAAGAATGAGTCTGTCAGAGTTGTTGGAGAAACTGTGGCTTATTATAAAAATTGACTTGAATGGAGCATAGGCTGAAAAATAAGTGAAAACAAATCAGCTAAATGCGAATTAATTGTCCTCCAAATCTTGCTGAAGGTTGACGTTGACTCGACTGACCTTGTCAGGCTGCTCACTCTCAGCTGCCTCTTCTCTCATCACATCCAGAGTTACCATATTGGGAGTTTTATTATCTTCAGTGTATTTATAGTCCCGATTATCCATGTCTAATCTCTGAGATTTGACTCGGGACTACTTATATCTATTGCTTTAAGGCTGTCTCTCGTTGACTGAAGTGTAAATCTGATTAGTTTTGTGCTTATTTTGGCGTGGCCGACTTTTCATTTACAACATTTTTGCTATTTTTTTGAGCCGTTCCTGTTTAGGATCCTTGATCTATGGCAGTACGACAGAACTGACCCTTTTGCGCTTGTTTTATATGCTAAGTCCTTTTTTGTTGTACTCTCCCTATTGGTCTCCCCTTCTTCTCTCCACTTTCTCTATGCTTCTGTTCACCCGATCAATATCGTTCTTAACGCTGTTCAGCTCTTTCTTGATGGGTAGTCCGTGAAACTCTTTCCCCCTCAGTATTTAGAACTCGATCTCCCCAACATCAATGCTGTATTCGTTAAGGACAATCTAGTTTTTAAAATCGAGGGAGTTCTACTGCAAGTCATCGATCTTGATCTTCTTCTGCAAAGTGCCGTATATTTCCTCCTCCAATCCCTCATCACTAATCAACAGAGTAAACCTGACTCGGACTGCCTCAACCTCCTCTGTTGTAAAATTAAGCAAATCACTTCCGCTCTAATTGATGAATAATAGTTTCTGAAGGGAAGAAGCGAACCGTTAAAGAATGAGCACTTTCTTTATTCGATTGATTTCAACTATACAGTACAACTCGGCCTTGCCATCGTATTGATAGGTGTAGTAGTAGGAATTTAGTTCTATCTTTTTGATGTTAACTGATAGCTTGATGGTTTTGTAGGTTCCACTGATGATGTTCTCAGGCTGAAAGATGGGTTTGGTAAAGGGGTAGGGCACTACTTTGTTTATAAACAAGTTAGCCTAGCCTGTTTTCTACTGCTGGCGAAAGAAAGACACACTCAAACAGTTGACTCCCAGCCTCAACTCTCTATAGTTAATAACTGCAATTCCAATAAAATTGGTCTAGCTTTTGTCCGATCCATCCTGCACCACTTTCATGTATATATTTTCTTACTGCTTAATAGAAAGAGCAACGGCTTCGGGTACTTCACTCTCCAGCTTAAAAAAGCTGAAGTTATTAAGGTCCGGAATATAGACCTACTATGACTCGGTCTTGATAACAATTCCACAGTGGATGTCCTCATTGACTACGAGTGAAATTTGGGAGAATTAGAGCATCGTGGCTTGAGCCTGCTTGCCCTTGTTGCAGCTCTTCCAAAAGCTATTATTTTGAGGAAGCGATAGGGTTTTAGCCTTTTCGCACTTAAATTTTAAACTTGCGATTACCCTGTTTGTGCTTGAATCTACCAGTTTCTTTTTGATGGTGTTGAGGTGGTACGATATTATTTATTCAGCACCAATGTTCACCCTTGCAATCGTTTTGAAGTTCTTCTCGATAACAACACTAAAGTCTTCCTCCTCCGTTTTGATGATAAAATATACAATTTTGTTATATTTGAGGGTTTTAGTCGAATCCATCTCTCCACTTATCTCAAAAGCCTTATTCCCGTACACGATCTTCATTTTCATGTTGGCGAGATCGCTCTTCCCCGTCTCCATCTGCAGTTCGAGGTTGTATATGAGGAGCTAAAAGGAGTCTAAGAGAAGACTGTTTTCGAATCGATTCCGCCAGAGGTTAATACCCCATAAACAACGAATCTACATGTCGTAACCTCTTTCCTATCTGATCATCATCCGAATGGTTGTCGTCTATTCGTTAATCTAGTCCCACTGGTACCGCCGAGACTTAGCTCGCAATTTACCGTTTTTCACGTGCTGAAACTCCATCCAATTTGGCAGATTGATATTTACGATGGAGTTGGTCACTGGGATTATGATTTTACCTTGCTAACATACAATCTGAAAGTAGGATGGACCAGTATCCGCAGTGGAATCTGTATCGTTAATTGCTATTTGATGAATTATGAGGTAATGTTGGGAAATTTAGGGGATAAGCTGCTTATTCAGGATGAACTCATTCGGAGTCAGCACGTGGATGGTGAACTCCAAAATTTACCCCTGTCTGATCTCGTGTTTCTTCTTGGTAGAATTCCTGGTTCGCAGCTCAGTGATATCGACCTAATGTTGGAAGAGTATCATATTGTTCTCCCAATTTTGTAGTTCAAGCGTGGTGGGTATTTCTCCTTCGTGTTCGACCGGCAGCACGATAGTGTGTTCAATTTTGATGCTGAAGTTATCGACAGTATTGTTTTTATAACTCCTCGTAAAGTAGAAGGTGTTTTGCCACAAGACAGAGAGGTACTAGTCCTCGATCAGTCTCAAATTACGCAGATGCAGGCGAATGATATTCACCGACAGGTATTTATCAGTCATGAGTCAAACTACATTATAATCATTCACTCTTTAAATAGGAAAAATCAGAAGCAGAAGTGATCAACGCTCAAGGAGACTATTTAATTTAGTTAACGCTTTAAATCGAGTGTGTTTTTGCTCTGCGAGTTTGTTGGCTCGAGTATTTCTGGGTAGGTGGGCTGTGTTCTGATGTTCGGTCAGTGTTGTGGGCTAACTCCCTTAATTGTTCTTGAAGTAGTCATATAATTTGCTCTCTCTTTCCTTAATCTTCTTCCACTCATTCTAGTTATGCTTATTCTCGAGATATTACTCGAGTTTCTGAATAGGATAAAAGACTACTTATGGGTTGATCCTTTATCGAATGTTTTGGAGCGACATTGAAAGCTCTCTTTTTAAGCTTTTGCCCATTAGACTACTTAACCTTGACATTTTGGTGTGGTCACTTTTTTATTAGGAAAGAAATTTGTTCATTTTATACCCCTCGGAACTCAGCCTTGACATCTACGATAGACTTCCAATTAGATTTGTATTTCTTGCCTCCTAAGTCATCGAAGAGTGATTATATTGATTCTCCAGTTATTGAAAGTTGTCTAAGTAAGGTTAAAATTACTTTCAGCCTGGAAGTCTATGAAGAGGTATCGATGATGAGCAATCGCATCCAACGTCTTCTTTTCTACCATTGAGTTGCTGTGCAAAGGTCGGGATATCACTGCTGGTAAATGAGTTTTGGCTGTTCGCTGTCCTCTCTGCCTGAATGTGACCTTGGTTGTGATTTTCGGAAAGCTCGCCATCGTAAATATAATATAATTATTATTCACTTTTTGCTTTATTGCGGATGTCCTTCGCGTGAGAACCAAATCATTTCATTTCAATAGAATAATAAGAATGGTTTTATTCAATAAGAAAAATAATCAATACACTTCACTCGCTAAGTCTATACCCAGCATTTCCATCACAATATTTTTCATTTTGACAAATCCCTCTCTCGCATAGAAAGCGGCATATGTTATTCCTGGCATTTTTTCACTTAATAGCTCAGATTCCTCTTGGTTCTGTATCCCCTGCTTCTTCTATTGCTTTAGTTGCTCCTTCAGATTCTCAATATGTTCCCGATCCATACGCGTTTGCTCATTATGATCGGTTGCAAGAAAGCTATACCGATAGCAGGAGGAATATTTAACAGTGATGTCTTTAGCTGATTCTATCACTGATTTGTCCCTCCCCATGTTCGTCTGTTGGTTGTTACCCAATATAAGGGTCAAGTCTGAGTAACGCAACTATTTTCTGCAGAGGAGGGCCTACTCTATAGATTTAGCTTCGATGTTTTCCTACCTTCCTATCTATCGATATGTTCTCTTCGCCCCTAACTACAGCTTTATCTAAATCATGAGGGACCTTAAGGATTAGAGGATCTACTTGAGGGCTTCAGTCATCTGCAAGCCTAATTGAGCATCTTCTACATTTTATTATCTCATTTTCGATTCAATATCATCCAATAACTTATAGGTAGTAAACAGATCGTGAATACTGATAATGCCATCTTGATCGATATCCCAAAATCTAAAAGAAGCAACAGCCCAAATTCTGGGATTAGCAACCACCAACGTTTCCATTACCTGTTTATAATCCTCCATTTTCATCTGATCGGTTATTTTGGAGTTGAGCTCAAAGAAGTAATAAAAGTGATTGGCTAGGGAAGTATTGTTATAATTCGGATTGGTGAGATAATCGAGGAACGATTCCTTAACCAAGAAAGGCTTGATGACACTCAACTTGGATTTTTAAAGAGGAGGAACCATTTTTGAAGCGGTGCTGAGGGAGATGAGAGGATTTTTAAGGAGAGGCAAAGATGCGAGTCCAATGTTGGAAAGCAGGGACTATTTGGTTGACACCTCTAAATTCAAGACTGCTTTGCTTTTTGTGTACTTTGCTTTGGTGGATTGGCAGAAGGTGTCCCACTTGTTATTATTAATGCTAAATTTGACAGTTTCCTGTTTGTTTCCATTTTTTCTCAAATTATTTTTCACCCTCTCTAGTCTATCAATGAGATCGCCTTTGTTTAAGATCGGACTAAGCTTTTTCTGTTTTTTACCTGCTGGACCTTTGTTTTAGCCATCAATATCAATATCACTCAAAAAACTAGATCCTCTAAATTTTTACATATCCTCGTAACTAATTTTTTATTTCTCCCTCAGTTCTGCTTTTATTGTTGGTCGACGATAGATCACGGATGGATTCTTCACGCTAACTGATGAAGCTAAAGACTTTCTCTCTTATACTTTATTCTACAATGAGTTATGGTAGGAATATCGCATCCTCATCGGGTATTCAGGGTTCACTTCTACAGAATTTTTGACGTTTGGAAGATGCTGCACTTTCCTCACATTTGGCGCGATCTCACTCAATCTATGATTAGCGGGCTGCTGAATGGATGGAGGGTTAAAGTTTTATTCTTCCTCTCTTCTGAAATCAAGACTGGATAGCGGCGGCGTAAAGTTATATCTTTTGGAATTGCGCTTCCGATCGTAGCTGACTACATTGCCATACATTTTTTCCTTGATTAGCTGTTTGAGACAATGTCCAATTAATGTCTCCTCCTCCTTCCTCTCAATAATATTGACAGGAGGTGGGGAGTAGGCCGGATCCCCATGCGACGCAAAAGCAGAAACGTACCCACTGGGTCTTTCCATGTGCATGCTTGGATTAATTTTATTAATTTATGATTTATTCTGTAAATGCGTCACCCTGCACCATAAGCATAATTTAATGGGCGACTTGCTATAATCTGATGCAGTTATTCCGTTTGGAGTCGTCTATTAATATCTGATTATATTGAAACGCACAAATGGGGCAGCAGAATGGAAACGATATCAAAAGACGACAGATTTCTCTCAACTAGTGGATCTAGGCAGTCGAGGACAGCAGCAACTCTCTCTTTGCCAGCGTAAACCCTTTTCGTAAACGACTGCTGCTCAACAAGATTACGCAGGAATTGATCGAGTAATATGAGCTGCAATTCTTTAGTTAGCAGGATTTTAACTGCTACAGCGCTGATGTTGCACTTCGCATGGAAGACGGACAGAGTAAAATGGTGGAAGAGGGCAGCCAGAACTAAAAAAAATCAATTCAGCAGTGCCCGTATATTTATAAGGTGAGGTATTTCACCAATACGTCAGTCAAAGAACTGTGCTCCACGGTGTATAATGGCTTGCTGTACGTTTGCAAAGTAGATCTGAGATTGAAGGAAATCAATGATATTCCTTTCGAGGACCAACTCTATCTTTATGAGGTTTGCTTGGAAGGCTTCAAGTTGCTTTACGAAAAGGCTGGCTTCTTTTATATCACTGAGGAGATGGTGTTTTTCAATCAAGAGGGCAAAGCCTTCGTCTGGATGAATCCCAACCTATCGAAGCAGTAACCAAACTATGATCAAGATAACAAAGAGGTAAGTTTCGATTCAGCCGAAGGGCAAGGTTCCCAATCAGAAATGCTTAAAACTTTGATATTGCTCATAGAGTAGAACACAGACTCTAATTCCATCAGCAACGTCATTCATTTCCGCAATTATCTTGAGGGGAGAGGTCTGCTAGATCGTTTATCTTTCTATAAGGCTATAGAGTAGTTCCATCGCTACTGCGCGCAGTATCGACTGAAGTGCAACAGATATATGAAAGCCATATACGAGCTGTATCACGTAGGTGATCAGTCTTTTAGTCGGAGTGAGGTGTAGAGAGTGGAAGATGGGCGAGAGTATTAGTGTTTGAGGAAGAGTCTGCATCAGATTTAACCTTCTTTTTCTTTCTATAAGAATAATGAGAAGAACAATGCAGAGCCACAGAATTAGATATTGATAAGGGATAGAGAGCAGTAAAACGGGACAATGAGTAGAAAGAGTCTCAAAGACGAGTGTCGAAACAGCAAGGTAGTGATTGGTGGACAATCTAGAGATGATAACTATAATGAATTCTCGAGATAGAGGAACGATATGGTGAAGACTCCCAAAATACCATAAAAGAGTGGTCTGCAACGAAATATCTCAGCTGCATACATTAATCCTGTAATGGTTTTGCCTCTATAGTCAAGGACTAGCATTGTCAATCAAAACTAGCAGAGCAGAAAGACCCTCAATTTTGGTTTTACAAAGTAACAGTCAACTCCAAAGCAGCAACCCATCGAAATCAGCAAGTCTTTTCAGAAATCACACAGTATCATGTCTTTCAGCCAAAACAAGCCTATAACATTCAGTTATAAATCTAATACTCAACCAATCGCCCCACAACTTCACAACAACGAATATCAGAATAACCTGTAAGTAAAAAAACAAACTCCGCGCATTTAGAGAAGATAGACAATAATCGAACAACTCAATTCTCCACATTTGGCGAAGAGCGTAAACTTAATTGGATTGTCCTTATAGCAAGCCAACCATTATCCACTTCCCCCTCAAAAATAGGCAGTCATCCACAAATAGCCGAATAAACTCACTTACTACTCCTCATCCTAGGCCTACACTCTGGACAGTTAAATCGCCTAAGACATTGAGAAGTACCTAGGAGTGAATTCCCGTCTGATGTGACTGCAAATGATCTTCGAAATCACATCCTCATGATTTCTTTCCCATTAATTTATAATTTGATTATGGAATATGTATTTGCACAATCATTCCTTAAACATGTTCTAGCAGACTCTTTTACTTGCTGACTGACTGAGATTTATCGATTAGTTTAGTTATCTGCTCAGCTAGGTACTGTTTTTATAGGGTTAAGGCTCAGTCTATCTCAGTTTTTATATTGTTTTGCCGGCCTATTAAAACTACGATTGCTTTATGTGATATTTCGACAACCAGTACAGGCCTTTTATTTTAATATCGATATTACTGCCCTTGATGACTTCATTGAGGTACAGTTTAACCTTGTTCCACTCGTCCAGTTTGATCAGACATAAAGCCAGATTGCAGTTTGATTGTTGCAGCAGCTCACTCATTTTATGGTTATCCTCCTCTGTATCCGGAAAGGTATAATCTCCATATACAATTACTTTCTGATAGAAGTAGCTCGCCTCTCGAAACCTTCCGTTTTTGTAGTGGTTGTTACCCTACTGTTTGAAAAACAGCATGTTCTATAGTTTTTAGCTTGTCGGCTTTTCGTAGATCTATCGCTACTGCGTCAAGGTAACAATACTTTTCGATAGTCATGCAGATGCTGCGATGGTTTGTTATGAGAAGTGTTCGACTATTTCCCGGTGACTATTGGATAGTGTTTGAAGATGGTTGTCATCATCCGCTCAGCCTTTTAGCTCAATTTCATCGAATAGTATTAATTATGCCATGTTACAACATCCAAGATAATTTGCATAATGAGTTTGTATCAATATTCTAAATCTAATGCATCATAAGAAATAGTCAGGAACTCTCTTCTTGAGCACTTCATCGCCTTTTCTGGGAGCAGGATCATACTGAATGTAAGTCTGCTTCAAGTTTTCATCCACATCCATAATGGCAGCTTGATTGCCACAGCGATAGCAGTAGTTTGGAGCAGAGAAAATGGTTGCCACGTTTTTATTATGAGTGTTGGTGTAGCCCTAAATAAAATCATGATTACCTACATCATTAACTGATGGGCACGTGCAATCATTTTCAAGTTATTTGTGTGGTTGAACTGCTCAGCAATATCTTGACCAAAGGTGTAACCTGCACCTCGAGGGTTCATGCCCCATCCCGCTCGGTCGTCTGGGTCTGACCAGAGCAGATCGCACATTGGACCCTCGTGCGGTACCTATTGGAATCTTTTTAAAGTTCGAATATTGTCTAGAGTTTAGATGCTTGGTGACAGTCCTCCATGCAAACAGAAAAATTGATTTTCGACCAGGGCCGTGAGTGGAAGGTAGTCAAAGAGTTCAGTGAGGCACTTCCAGACATTGGCGTTACCATATTTGCGGCAGCATTCGTCATAGAAGCCATAGACCTGAGTAATTTGTCGTGATTCGTGATTTCCTCTAAGGATGGTGATTCTATCTTTGTAGCGTACCTTAAGAGCGAGGAGAAGAGTCACTGTTTCAACGCTGTGGTGGCCTGTCTAAAGTAACTCGTACCTCTATCAACGTAGTCGCCCATGAAGAGGTAGTTTGACTCAGGTACCTTTCCCCCGATTTAGAACAGTTCCATCAAATCGTGAAACTGTCCGTGAATATCCCCGCAAACGATAACAGGCGCTCTTACTGGGGCAACATTGGGTTATTCTGTCAATATCTCCTTAGCCTGCATTTGATAGTCGTTACCTTTTCGCAAAGGGCTTTGACTTCGGCCTCTGGTAGAGGTTTGCAGGTTAGGATATCCGCGATTTGCCTATCAAGATTGCTATAATCAGCCGCTGTCTTCATGGTCCAAATCAAATTATGGCTGAATTAATGAAATCAATTTAAATTCCAAATAATTATTGTAACCTAAAGAAAACAGATGGGATGAAGACGACGCCAAGCATTGAGAGGAGTATCATCAACATTCGTGATAAGAAGAGGAGAGGGATGTTTAAATAGGATCAATACCCGTACGAAGCCAACTCTGCCCTTACTGCGCTAATCTCCTTCAGATTCAGGGCCTTCCTTGTTTTGTTGGCAGTCTCGAGTCTCTTCTTGTGCCATGTGGAAGCACGCTCTCTTCTCTTGTTCTCAAGCTTGGCGATGAGTTCACGTTTTCCCCATCCGACTTGACTGGATAGATCTCCGAGGGTGCAGAATTTGCGGAAGCTGGACAGTTTGACAGCACGGAGAGCATCAGGTATGACTTCTCTCTTTTTGGTGTCATAGGGAGCAGGGACTCCTTCAAAAATTTTCAGTCTTCCGAGTGCTTCGGCTCCTCTTGCGATTTTATGAGGGAGCATTCCTCTGACAGCTCTCCAGAAGATTTTGGACGGAGTCCTGTTGTGCACGATGGTTCTGCGGGGGTTAGTGAGGAGTCTCTTCCTCATAAACTCTGCGAATTTAACCTTGTTTCTGAAGAGAGATCCGGTGATGTTGATACCCTCGGTCCTGACGACAGCTACTCTTTGTCCTGAATAAGAAAGCAACTACCGCTAAGGAGTGTTTTGGCGATGTATGAGGCGAGTCTGCCTAAGAGGTGACCCTTGGCATCAACGACTATTAACTTCTTGAACATTGTGTGGCTAAATTAATTATTATTTTATATATTTAATCGACATTAAAAGGGATGAGATTAGGAAGTATGTAATCTCAGATGAAAAGCTAAATCTTCATTTATTCTTGGTAGATTTCTTTAGTTGTTCAAAAGCAATCAATAATTCTTTAATTATAAATCTATATTTATAGGAAATTGTTCATAATTTTTTTTATTTTACAACATCATTCAGAAATAAATTAATAAGAGCTAACTGATATCCATGATCATCAGAGGTTCATATAGTTTTTTATCTTCAATTTACACTTTTCACAACAGTAAGTGCGTTTGTTGTCCTTCGTGAATCCGCAATTACCAATCTTTTTGCAGTACTATTTGTCATCAATATACTCATTAATCCGATAAAACTGGTGAATCCCTGTTCTGTTCCATTTGCAGTTCCATATCTTTTTGTGTTAGAATCGACCTTTAAACACTTCAAATAAGTTATATAAGCCAATAGCCTTTTCAGGCAACAGGTGTTTAACTTTTTTAATGCGATACGCTGAAATCATAGTAGAGAGCCTGTATTTGCTATCTTTCCTCTGGTTTGAGTTTATCAATAGCTGTGCTCATCTCATTTGTCAGCTGAATCATTTGAATATAGGGCTGGAGCTTCGTATCCTCCCTAGGCCTATCATTTGTGTTAAGTTTGAGGTTGTCCATCAAAGCCACCAATTGATCAATATCCATGTTTTTATGAGCAAACTTAGTTTGTAAAAGTTTATAAGGTCGAGCTTTTCGGTATAAAATTAATTTAAGACTCCATTTATTAGATATAATCCCTGAGATAAACAATTTTATCAAATCTTTATAAATAAGTGAAATTTAACTTATCTCATTGAATGGTAATTTATTATTGATACCTTTCACTATTTTTATAACTTTATGACCAAATTAAAACCAAGTTTTTATGATGATTATTTTGAGGGTAGATTTAGAGGAGAGAGTAAATTAGGTATTTCTAACAAAATTGTGAAGGCAAAATAAAAACAAGTATTTCTGTATTAAATATCAAGTGTATACTTATAAATTGATATAGGCTTAGATAAACTTTATAAATATTGATTACCATCAGGTTTATCAATTGGAAGACACAATTTAGTTGATCAAACGAGTGCCGGGGTAATCCATAATAGTAATTCCGAGGCATCTCTTTCCGGGATGGCTCTGCAGATAAGCATCTAGACTTTGGTTGGGCCCTCCATCCATTTTAGCAAACCAAAATGGTAAAACCCATCCGGAACCGCTCAAGAAGTTGACTTTCATTCTAGTTGATGAACACGCAAGATTGGCAGTAGTCATAACTAGATTTATCTTGGAACTAACTGTAACTGAATAGACCTGATATTCGTTTTGAATATAAATATAAGGTGTATCTGTTATTCCTTAATTTCCAGTCATTACGTATGTATTTTTGTTATGATCAGCAGCATAAAAATCAACACCAATTCCGCCGAAAATCCAAGCTTTTCCTCTCAAAGATCCAACTGTTGGGATGGATTGTTGGTAAACAGCATTAATTCCGACGGTTTGCAACAAAGTTATAATTTCTGCAGCTGGGTCTCTGTCACCACTGTTTTTTTGGAAAGCCAAAATAACAAATTCGATGGGATAACTCCTCAAAAAGGTTGCCACTTGGCTGAAGAAATCAGTTAAAGTTAAAAATTGATAAGGACCATGACCAACTGCTAGATAGCCATCCCTTGAATTAATTCTAACATCCAAGTACCTGATTCCGGCTTGTAATTGGTTTGTAATATCCCACGACTGGCATTGAGAGCTGTCACAGACTTGATACCAGCTGCATGTATAAGTTCCCGAATCATGAGTTCCAGGAATAGAAAGCATAGAAACTAAAGTGCTATTATCAATTTTTGATAACCAATTAGGCAAAATTTGATTGGAGTCTGGGGCTGAATTGCTGTTATAGTGACCCTAATCATTTTAATGAGAAAAATCATTCTTAAAGACATGCCTTGGCATTCCTTATTGCATTTTTTTAGATGATTTGTGTATATAAAGACATGTGACCTCTGTGAGAGCAACCAAAACAAGAAAATACCTCAGATATGCCCCTTTCATTAATTTCTAATAATAACAATAAATTTAAAACGAATTAATTTTCAACTGTCAAATAAGATCGAATAAAAAACAAATCTTTTCAGTTAAGAATAGTGATTCTTTTCTGATTATAATCAGCCGAGTAAGATCTGATTATTTTTAATGGTTCCGCACAAATTGATGATATTCATACCATCAGAGTTTTATATTATCAAAACTATTAAATAAATGGAGATGTATATATAAATTGCCCTATGGCCTATCGTCTTATTTTTGTTTGAGAATTTATATTATTTGAGACATTTATCTGTGCTTGCGAGATGCATGATCACTTTCAATCTCTTTGGAGAAATTGCCACTTTGCATCATCGAGATATTGAGTGTTGGATAAGCAAGAGATTTTATCTACAGGCTCATGCTCTCGAGTAAAAAGGGTCCAAACAAAGCAGCCTAACAATTTTTTGACGACTCTGCAAGCTACAGAGTATATCAGTTCCTATAAATCGTATCAATAATGCCTATTATAATAAATAGCTTGTATACTAAATGTAAAAGCTCTCGAAACAAAAAAACAGTTACCCGGAGGGAAGAGCCGACTACAAAGCCATAAAACAGATTTCCCAGCCAGAGGAAAACCCTGAAAGCTTAAAATTAGCTAATTCTTTCAAACTCAAAAGTTAGTAAACTAATTAAGAGCCGCAGGAGTCCAAGGGTATCTTTTTCAGATACTCTCACAGTTTGCGAATATTGGTATCAATTATCCTTTTGTCTTTTATAATTTATCAATTTTATGTGGTACATGCAGGCTCGAGCAGTTTACAGCAGAAGATCAATGATTATGAATATAGACACACACTCAATGAGAAACAATTGAAGAAGGTGCAAAATGATATGAATGAGAGGAAGATCGCTGAGGCTGAGCTGGTCAGCAGGATCGACATGATCAGCACCAAAATCGAGGGTGAAAAAAAATAGAGAGAAATTAAAGGAGAGCTTTCAATGATGTCGAACAATTAACAACCCTCTATGAAGGATGGGAAATTGATTACAACTGAGAAGGGAGATGGGTTCATCATAAACCCATAGGTTTGGATGTATGAAAAGCACAACCCCTGCTATTTGTAGCAATCGATGATTGCCAACAACAAAAGATTCGCCTCACTCAGCAACTTTAAAATCAATTCTCTTAGTAAATCCAATTATCAAAACTATCTTTCTAAAGAAGGGAATAGAAAGCTATAAATTGTTTTGAAGATACTCTGGGAAAGGATGGATAAGGGTGATCCAAGCTTAAAGCATCACTTTGATTCAATATAAAAGAGACTGATCCTGTTCAGCATTTTGTATGAGAAGGGAGGAGTCGTTATCGATAGTGCGTTAACTCTTACTGAGAATTTCGAATGGATTCGCCAAATCCAAACTAACATATATGTGAACCGAGGGGATCCCAGTACCTAACCTCAAGTCGTGGGTTTTTATTCTCCCTTCTACAGTTCTGATATCAGAAAATAGCAAAAAACTTTATCTTCAGAAATGGAGGACGTCTAAAAGTATATGGTGCTTATCCCTGCAATAGAAAGCTATTTCGTGGCTGCCAAAAAAAGGGCAGAGTTCATTGGAAGATTAGTTGATGAGATAATCGATATCTTGGTTTTTCCGGAATCAGTTTCGAAGGACATCCAGGAAAACAAATATAAATATTACAGACTCGATGGCAGGGATATTTACTATCAATACTTTTTACTGGCTGGACATCGAGTGCTCGAGGCCAAACAACAAGAACTAGACAAAGAGAATACGGATAGAACCATTCGGAACTTTGCTATCGATTATTACGGTCTTTTTCTGATAAACTGCTACTATGGTCCTTACAAGCTCAGTGTGCTTTTCTAGTATGTAACCCCCGATAGAAAGATCCAAAACATGGCAAAATACGATATTGAAGAGTACTACTCAAGCGTGGGCCCAATGAGATATCTGTAAATGACCACTATTTTTGGAGAATTGAATAACTTCCTCACCAGAATCAGAGACAATAAACTGGAAAAGTAGATCATGAAAGGCTCCTATCTACAAAAAATGTACTTTCCAGAAGCAACTGAATCCTTCGTCTACAATAATCCTGAAAAATGGGTTGCTAACTAAAAAGCTTTACCTTGGGACAGTCTTGCCACAATAATTTGGGTTTATTGGGATTCTGGAATAGTAAATGCTCCTGTCTAAGTCTTTTTATGCGTTCAGAACTTAAAGAGAATGAGTGCATCCTCGGGTTTTGAAGTCAAAGAGGTTAATAATGATAATTTGAAAGATTTCCTCGATTCAGCCATCATTTAAAAAATAGAATACACTCTGAAGAATGGAAAAATGACTATTTTCAAGCAAACCAAGTCGGATCTCGTTAGATTGGCTCTGCTCTACAAATACGGTGGCATGTATGTGGATGCCTCGGTCATTGCTGTAGAAAGCTTTGATTGGCTGGTCAACATTGCCAAATTTCCCAGCCAGTACATCTTTAATAGGTATGGAGAACTGCCCTCAGCTCTCATGTTCTGGAATCCAAATTTTGCAGGGTTTTTAGAATGGGAAATAGACCAGGCTGCAAATACAAAGGAAGGGTGGAGATATTCTTTCGAGAACAGTATCATTGTGGCCGTAAAGTAGTCAGAGTTCATAAAGTAGTGGTTTGAGTTGCTACTTTAGCTGCTAATGAAGCCAACCTCAGAAGTATTGAAAGTGTTTGAGCAGTGCAACATTTCAAACTTTAAATGGACTCATTAACGCGAGCATTATCTTCTCGGCATGGATGCAGCGAAGTGCGTGATTGGCCGAAGACAAGTCTGGATAAACAAATAACACAAAACAGAGTGGAAGAACGGTATGGCCTACTATAAGCTGTGGAGTATGAGCACCTTTTTTGGTCCTTTTAAAATTAGGTCAAATACAAACTATGCAAACCTTGAGAGATACGGCAACAATCCATTTTTTACTCGGTACTCGCAGGAATACGTGGAGGGAATAACGGGAAAGATGCATTTCATGCTAAAATTTGTCAGCCAATCGAGGCAGAGAATTCTTAAATTTATCGAAGAAAACTTTGATAGGCTGAAAGAGGAAACGCACTCTCAGTCTCTGTTCATGAGATACCTTTACGATGCGAAGGCAGGGAGATTTGAAAAAATTGGTGATAAAATCGTATTCAAGGCCAACAAATGATTCTTTTAGCATATTTGTTATAATTTTAGATTAGCATTATAAATGAGTCATCAATTATTTATCACTGTTTAGGTTGTGCCAACGACCAGTCTTGACAATGATAAGGAATGAAGATAGGGAGACATATAATCTCAATGGAAAAATAGATCGGCTTAACCTCAATTATTTTTATGTGTGAATTAATTCAATCGATAAATTAGCTCTTCAATTATTCGATGAGGATAGAGATATAGGGTATTAGAAGATTAAAGACCCACCGATAAAAGGTGAAAATATAAGGCAATAAACATCAAATTGAAATGAAGGATTAGGATTGTGAGAAGCGAATCATGAGGCTGAGTAATAATGAAGGGAACCCTTTGTTTTGTGTCAGTTACTCCTAATTTGATCGATATTTACACTAAATCAATGCTGTTTATACGTCTAATTTTCTCAATAGTTACACTAAATTAATGATGCTTATACTCCTAACTTTCTCAATAGTTACCCTAAATCAATGATGCTTAGACGGCTGACTTTCTCAATAGTTACGCTAAATCAATGCTATTTATACGTCTAACTTTCTCAATAGTTACACTAAATCAATGATGCTTATACCCCTGACTTTCTCAATAGTTACACTAAATCAATGCTATTTATACATCTGTATTTCTCAATAGTTACCCTAAATCAATGCTATTTATACGTCTAACTTTCTCAATAGTTACCCTAAATCACTGCTGTTTATACGGCTGACTTTCTCAATAGTTACGCTAAATCACTGCTATTTATACATCTGTATTTCTCAATAGTTGCCCTAAATCAATGCTATTTATACATCTGTATTTCTCAATAGTTACACTAAATTAATAATATTTATACGGCTAACTTTCTCAATAGTTACGCTAAATCATTCTACTAACACATCTATATCTTTCTCAGATTACTCTAACTTATGCCTTTGATACGTCTAAATGACTAAAGGCTGACGCTGTATCAATAAAATATTGCTTTTTCATTGTTCTAAATCTAAGTCAAGTGATTGTGTGCAGCTAATTTGTTTAAAGATAACTCTAGTCTGAGTCAAAATGTGTCTGAATAAAGGGTTTGCTACCAACACTCAATCATAATTAAAGTACTCCAACAGCTTCATAGGAATTAGTTTACCCTTTATTAAAATCTATATCAGAAATGAAAGACCATTTTCTGGATAGTTTAGTCCATACAACAATCTTGAGAGATTGGCCGAGTCCCAAAAGGTAAACTAAAGCAGCAAGGAGAATGTTGATGTTCATTTGGCTTGAGTTCAAGAAGGATAAGTCTCTATAAAGGACGGGGTTATTAGTAGTATTGTGAGTGCCAATAGTGAATGGGTTTGGTGATTTTAATAAGAGTTCATAATTGATTTATGAGTGGGAATTCTCGAATATGGATTGTCTTTTCCTCAATGCATGGGCTGACTCTAATTCTTGGGGGGTAGATTCTTGGAAGTCGCACCATCATCGTTCCTCAGTTCAGCCTTAACTCTGTGTTATCCTCATTCATGTCCATGTTCGTGAACATCGATGACTTTGATTTTGTAGCAAACTTATCTTTCTCTTTCTAGAATTTGTAATAGTGGGGAGAAAGGAGTCATCCAATATAAAATGGTCGATGATTATCGTTTCATTCATTAGTAACCGCCAATCAACAATAAACTTCCAAAGATATTTTGCTAAATTTGGATGCTAAATGCCTCTAAAGACTCTAACACTGAGATCCAACTTTCCCCTTAACTTTCTTTCCCCCCTCGCTGGAGAACATTGCATAAAATCATTCTTTTTTGCTTCTCAAAAGAGTAAAAATATTCAAAAACACAATAGAACAAAAGACTGAGACGAGGAAGGAATTTGGATTGGATAAGTGGAAACAGCGGTCATCGCTGCCTTGAAGCGAAGGCAATAAGAAAGCATTTGCCAAAATATTTTGCTATATCCTATGACTGCCTTTATTCTTATTATTAATACTGTATTATGCTGTATTATAAGTCAACAATAAAATTAACAAAAAATAAATGTTCTGAGAATTATCAGGAAAGGCTTTTGATGATTCAATTCAGCATTAAATTTGTAAATCATCCAGAATTAGTGGCTGTTTATCCAACCCTAAAATCCATAAATATGTGAAGATGTTTGCTCAAGTTAGATGTGCATTCATATAAGGACTGCGCACTTAAAATATCCCACTCCCATTTGCATTGTTTCAGACTCATTCTGCGCAATTATCCTTATGTGCTTCTAAAAATGAAAAATATTCAAAAACCCAATATAATAAAAACCTGAAACAAGGAGTAAATTTGATTGGATAAATGGAAACAGCAGTCACAGCTGTCTTGAAGCGAAGGCAATAAGAAAGCTTTTGCGAAAATATTTTGCTCTATCCTTTGACTATTCATAATCGTTATTATTAACGCTGTATATTATATTATAAACAATGATAAAGTCAAACAAACAATAAGGGTTTCTGAGGATTATTAGGTAAGTCGTTTAATGATCCAATCCAGCGTTGAATTTATAAATTGCCCAAAGTTATTGTTTATTATTATTGACTGACCGTAAAATCAATAAACATGTGAAGATATTTGCTAAAGTTAGATGTGCATTCATTTGAAGACTGCGCACTTGAATATAGCTCTCCCATCAGCATTGCTTAGCCTCATTCTGCACAATTATTCTTTTGAGCTTCTAAAAAGTGAAAAATATTCAAAGCTCAATAAAATAAAAGACAGAAGCAAAGAGGTAATTTTGATTGGATAAATGGAAACATGAGTTCCAGCTGCCTTGAAGCGAAGTCAACAACATTATTTTTGCTAAAATATTTTGCTCTATCCTATGACTGTCCTTTATTATTATTATTACTACTATTATTGATGTTGCCTTATAAACCAATAATAAATTAAACGAAAACCCCCCAAATTGATCTGTAAAAAACATGAAAATAATTATTTTGTGATGAAGGTTGACCTTTAAGATCTTAGGGAAGATTGTCTCACTCTTTTAATTGTTTGTGAATTCATAAGTAACTGTTTGGGTTTTTGTCTTTTTTCGAGTGGCAGATTTATCCTTTTTGTTTACTCACAATCCACGCTCAGGTCATCAATGTGAAATTCAATTGCCACGAGAATAAACTCTAAATTGATTGGCAGTGATACATTATATTTGAGAAAGGGCTAAATAACCTTGACCTCGCTTCCTACAAATCAATTATTAAATACCAAATTGATTCATAGTTGCAACAAGTAGCAAGGAATATCAATAACTATCCTGATGCTCATAACGTGCCTTAGAATCAGTAATAGGAAGATAAAGTATAAATATATAAATCAGAATTTTCACTCTTTGTTCATTGTTGATCTTATGTTGCTCTTCTCTATCTCATTCGTGGCTCCTTTAGAATGCCAAAGTCCGATAAACTGATTCTCGAATAAAGAAAATGACTTTATTGAGTGAATTAATGACTAATGGCTGATGAAGTCAAAGATATAAGGCAATACAAATGAAATGAAATCAAGGATTAGGATTGTGAGAAGCGAATCATGAGGCTGGGTAATAATGAAGGGAACCCTTTGTTTTGTATCAGTTACTCCTAATTTAGTAAATATTTACACTTCATCAATGCTGTTTATACGTCTGACTTTATCAATAGTTACCCTAAATCAATGCTATTTATACATCTGAGTTTCTTAATAGTTACCCTAAATCAATGAAATTTATACGACTGACTTTCTTTAGAGTTACACTAAATCAATGGTATTTATACGGCTGACTTTCTCAATAGTTACACTAAATCAATGATGCTTATACCCCTGACTTTCTCAATAGTTACACTAAATCAATGCTATTTATACATCTATCTTTCTCAATAGTTACACTAAATCAATACTGTTTATACGTCTAACTTTCTCATTAGTTACCCTTAATCAATGCTGTTTTATACGGCTGACTTTTTCAATAGTTACTCTAAATCAATACTTTTATACATCTGATTTTCTCAAATAGTAACACTAAATCAATGTTATTTATACGACTGACTTTCTCAATAACTACTCTAAATCATTCCTATTATTACGTCTTTTTCTCTCAAAAATTACCCTGAATCATGCTTATGAAACGTCTAAATGATTGAAAATAAACGCTTTGTTAATAAAATATTGCATTTTCGTTATTCTAAATCTAAATCAAGTGATTGTGTGCATCTAATTTGTTCAAAGCTAACTCTAATCTGAGTCAAAATGTGTCTGAGTAAATAGTTTGCTACTAACACTCAATCATGATTAAAGTACTTTAACGGCTTCATAGGCATTAACCTACCCTTTATTAAAATCTATATTGAAAATGAAAGACCATTTTCTGGATAGTTTAGTCCATACAACAATCTTTAGAGATTGACCGAGTCCCAAAAGGCAAACTAGAGCAACAAGAAGAATGTTGATGTTCATTTGGCTTGAGTTCAAGAAGGATAAGTTCCGTAAACTACTTGATTTTTAATAGCATTGTGAGAACAGAATAAAATGGTTTTCGTGATTTAAATTAGAGTTCATAATTTATTTATGAGTCAAGACCTCCCTAATATTTACCATCTTTCCTCAATGCATGGGTTGAGTCTGATTCTTGAGGAATAGAGTGTGGGAATTATACTAGCCTTTTTCATCAGTTCAACCTTAAATCTGTATTCTTCTCATTCATGCTCACGCCCATATGTTTATGGGCATCGATGGCTTTGATTGTTAACAAACTTATATATTTTTCCTTCTCCAATTTTAATGGTTAGAATAAATAGCATCAAATCTAAAATGATCGATGATTATCGTTTGCTTTTCCAGAAACTGTCAATCAATGACTACCTTTTCGAAGATATTTTGCTAAAACTAGATGCTAAATGGCTGAAAGCACTCTGCCTTTGAGATATAACTCTCCCATCACATTCTTTCCCACTCATTGTGCACAATCATTCTTTTGTGCTTCTAAAAAAATAAAAGGTAAAAAATGTTCAAAAATTCAATAGAACAAAAACCTGAAACGAGGAGGAAATTTGGATTGCATAAATGGAAATATCAGTCATAGCGAACTGAAGTCAAATAGAAATGCTCTGAGAGAATTGATATCATTGCGCCTGAATCTTTTTTGAATCTTTTGCTGTATGATATAATAGGCAATTATAACATCAAATAACATCATTCATAACACCAAACAAAACATTCAAATCCTTTTTTGAAAACATCAGAAAACAGGATTTGTAATGGTCGAACTCCATATTTATGATCCATAAAGTCATCCGTCGTTATTATTACTCATCAACCGCCATTAATCATTTTCAAGATATTTTGTTCAAATTTAGATTTCAATGCCTTTCAATCTGACTGTAAAATGTAACTCTCCAATTAGCATTCGAAATCAATGCCGGAATAATGTTAGTGTTTCTAAGGAAAGTATAACCATGTCTAAACTCAATCAATAAAGACCTCAGAAACATGGGTCAAATGCGCATTGGATAAATCGAAGCCGCAGTGACCTGAGGTGAAGTCGGTCACAATGGTCTATGCTGAATATGCTATGATCAGTGTTTGAATATCTTTGATGATGTTATAAATCCAACAAAAATAAAATAAATATTTTACATTCTGTATAATGAATTCATCATCAACCATAAAATCATCTTGCCTATCCTTATGGAAAGCGAGCAGCCCTTTCCCTAAAACTAATCATTCAAAATCGTTCAGCTGTATTTGAATTAATCAATTTTCTTAAGTTAACTCGTCACAGACATGGCTGCATAATAACAGAAACTCATTCTCCTAGTGGTTACATGCAATTTCCATAAATAGTACCGACAACCATGAAATGAAATTCGGGCTGTTTATACATGGCCCTCATAAGTTGGATTTCATTACGGTGTGAACAAGAAGTCCAATGCAAGGCGGCATCAGTGGCACGATTCATCTCCTAAATGAATACCTAAATTTAGTACAGAGCCGCATTTACCATTGAATCTTTTATATTAAAGGGTAAAAGTGGTGAGTCAAATTTTTTGAGAAAATAATAGTGAAAGTCGTACCATTATGTTGAGGTATTCCTTAAATCTTTTTAATCATCATTCGTATCCATGTCTATGGACATCGATGACTATGATTTTGTAACAAAATTCATGTTTTTATGACTCCTAATTTTCTTTAAGGACTCAGCCTTTGAAGATTAACTCCTCCATTAACATTTTTTCGAACTAATTCTGCAAAATTATTCTTTGATGTTTTTCAAAAAAGTAAAAAAGATTTAAAAGCTTAATAAAATAAAAGCCCTCAGTCAGGGAGAAGTTGTGTTGAGTAAATCAAAATCAGTCGTCACTGACTTGAAGGAAGTACGGAAGAACACCTTCATAAATGTTATACCATATCATATGGTAATCCCTCATATTATTTAATTTGATATTATGAACCAGTAATAAAATCAAACAAAACATTTAATTTTTTTGGAGAACAATCATAATAATAATAAATTGATGATCAAATCCAGCATTTAAAAGATATACAATTGTCCACAGTTGTTGCTTATTCAAAAGTAGCATTCATATACTCATAATAATTGCTGATTGATATTCTCAATCATTTTCAGAGGTTCATGAAATTATCGACCTTAGATTTGCACTTCTTAGTAATATGTACACCACACAAGTATTGTGCTTGCCTCAATTGTTGTCTGGCCTCTCAATCATCCATCTTCATCAATCCTCATAACTAGTTTTTGTTCAATTTACTTAATATGAAAAGAATATTGGAGAATATTTTATCAAAAATGAAGATGAGTTTTAATGTTTGATAAACTAACTCTCAAATAAAGAAAGGCTACTTTATTAAGGAATGAATGACTGACAATGAAGTCAAAGATATAAGGCAATAAACATCAAATTGGAATGAAAGATTATGATTGTGTGAGAAGCAGATCATGAAGCTGAGTCATATTGAAGGGAACCCTTCGTTGTGTGTCAGTTACTCCTAATTTGGTCAATATTTACACTAAATCAATGCTGTTTATACGTCTGACTTTATCGAAAGTTACACTAAATCGATTAAATTTATGCGCCTGATTTTCTCAATAGTTACCCTAATTAAATGATATCTATACGCCTAATTTTCTCGATAGTGACACTACATCAAGGTTGTTCATACGCCTTATTTTCTCAATAGTTACGCTAAATCAATTTTGTTTATACGCCTAACTTTTTCAATATTTACCCTAAATCAATATTGCCAATACGTATGATTTTCCCAATAAATACTCTAAATCAATGACATTTATACTTCTAACTTTCTGAATAGTTACACTAAATCAATGTTGCTCTACTTCTAACTTTCTCAATATTTACGCTCAATCAATGAAATATATACACCTGACTTTCTTAATGGTTACACTAAATCAATGCTGTTTCTACGACTAATTTTCTTAATAGTTACCCTAAATCATTCTAGTTATACATCTATTATTTTTATCAAAATTACCCTAAATTATATCCTTAGGACGTCTAAATAACCAAAGATTAACGCTTAATTAATAAAATATTGCATATTCGTTCTAAATCTAAGTAAAGGGATGTTGTGCAGCTAATTCGCTTGAGTCTAACGATAATCTGAGTCAAAATGTGTCTGAATTAAGGATTTGCTACCGACACTCAATAATACTTAAAGTACTTCTCAAATTAGTTTGTCCATACAACAATCTTGAGAGACTGGGTGAGTCCCAAAAGATAAACGAAAGCAGCAAGGAGAATGTTGATATTCATTTGGCTTGAGTTTAAGAAGAATGAATATCTATAAAGTACGGGGTTACTAGTAGTATTGTGAGTACCAATAATAAATGGGCTCGTGATTTAAATAATAGTTCATAATTAATTTATGAGTCAAGAACTTTCTCCTATTTACCATCTTTTCTTAAATGTGTGGGTTGAGTCTAATTTTTTTAGAAGATAGTCGTGAAAGTCGTACCATTATGGATCTTGAGTTATTCCTTAAATCTTTCTAATCGTCTTTCATATCCATGTCCATGGACATCGATGACTATGATTTTGTAACAAAATTCTGTTTTTATTACTCAAATTCGTATTAGTAGGAAAAAAGGAGTCTCCCAATCTCAAAATGGCCCATAATTATTGTTTGTTGTTAGAGAAGCCGCAAAATCCATACAAATTTTTCGAAGATATTTTGGTAATTTTAGATGTTTAATTCCTTTAAGGACTCAGCCTTTGAAGATTAACTCCTCCATTAACATTTTTTCGAACTAATTCTGCAAAATTATTCTTTGGTGTTTTTCAAAAAAGTAAAAAAGATTTAAAAGCTTAATAAAATAAAAGCCCTCAGTCAGGGAGAAGTTGTGTTGAGTAAATCAAAATCAGTCGCCACTGACTTGAAGAAAGTACGGAAGAACACCTTCATAAATGTTATGCCACATTGCATGATAATCCCTTATATTATTCGATGCAATATTATTTCCCATTAATAAAATCAAACAAAACATTTAAATTTTTTTGTAGAATAATTATAAAAACATAAAATTGATAATCAAATCCAGCATTAAATTTATATATCGTCCAGGATGATTGTTCATTATCCGCCAACCGTAAAATCAATAAATTTGTAAAGATATTTACGGAAGTTAAATTTCCAATGAAATAAAGACTCTGCCTGTGAAATATCATCCACCAAATTAACATTTTTACCACCAATATAAAGAATTCTTTTTTTGGGTTTTAAGATGGCAATAGAATCTCGTTTAGGAGGAACGCTTATTATCAATTTAAACTCCTCTTTATTTTTGTAAATGACTCATCGGTTCTTATCATATGTGAAGATGCTAGAGATATTAAATTAGCAGTCGGATAGAATTAATTAAGATAATTAAGGCGATAATTATATCTTTGAGCAGCGACCATGGATATTTTCGGATTCTAAACGCAGGGTGCCTCCTATGACAAATTCAGACCCAGATATCCGCCTTCCCTTATATAGTCCTCTCTCAGCAGGATTGCGCATAAAAATAAGTATCTAGATATTGCCACTGGAACTGGACAACTACTTTTTGCCATTGCTCCTTACTTCACAAGCAGCAGAGGGTTTGATATCAGCAAAACAATGGTCTAAAATGCGATAAAAAATGTACCTGCCTTCTCCTCGATCTACCCAAATGCTAAGCTTTAAATAGATGTTTGCGATGTTAGCAAATATGATTAAAATATCAAATTCAACCTCATAACTATCGGCCAAGCCTTGCACTTCTTTCCCATTGAGACAACTCTGCATAAGATCAAGTCTCTTCTTTAAAACTAAGGTTTGTTTGTCACTTTTGGATACATAATTAAAGAGGTTTTAAGCAAGAATCCCCTCTAAGATAAGCATTTTAACACTTACTATTCTAAAGTAAAACCATTGTTCACTTTCGATCGCGATGACCTCCACACTTTTTACAGTGACAAATAGAAATATCCATTCGAAAAAATATTTTCGAAGGTGGAGAGGGAAGTCACACCTGTGGAGCTTCACATGAACAAAGTTGAATATCTAAACTACCTGAAAACAATGTCAGGCTACAACCTTTACCTTAAACAGTTCAATGACGACCCTCTAAAGTAGTTGTAGCAAGTCTGTGCTGAAGAAGTCACCTGTGTTTTGAACTACTTCAAGATAACGTGTTCTAACCAATGATGACTCAACACAATTATGTTTGATTTAATGCAAAACGAACAAATTTTGTTTATTTCAAATAGTATTGATAAGTATATGTTAAATATTCTTGAAGATCATTTGCTTTTCAGACTTTAAATTCAATTTGGAGCAGCTACTCACTTGCCTTCCACAGTTTTTATGCGTTTTATTCGCTGTTCGTAAAGGGAGATGATTAAACTTATCTGCAATCACTGAAATAAGCGCCTTTAGTTAATTTAGTCTCATCTTCTAAGACAGTATAAAGAGTTGTTTGGGAACCTTGCTGTGGGTTTTTAAGGAAGTAATAAGCAATTGGAAATAGCATCACTTTGAGAGCTGAAAAAGGGAATGGAAGATATCGTGATAGTTATGTTCTCACCACACCAGGATGTAGGCAGTAGGTGTAAGCCTCAAAACCTTCTTGATCGATCTTCCTTTGCAATTCTTTCGTGAATAGAATATTGGCTGCTTTCGATCGGGTATAAGCAAGTGCTGCTGTGTAGTCTCTTGTGGAGCCTAAATCATCAAAATCAATGGTGTTATTATTCAAATTGTTAAAAAATCCTCTGTGGGCTTTAGCGCTGACATTGATAATCCTTGGCTTTTTAGCCTTTTTAATTCTGTCCCAAAGTAGATGGGTTAGGTAGAAATGCCCCAAGTGATTCACTCCTATTTGCATCTCAAATCCATCTGCTGTTAGCTCTCTGTGTGGAATAGCCATCACACCTGCATTGTTGATCAAGATATCGATTTGTTCGCAATGCTCCTTAACTTTGTCGCTAAACTATCGAATCGAGTCCTTGCTGGCCAAATCAAGTCGAAAGTGCATAATCTTGGCTTCTTTATTTTTGGATTTGATGTCATGAAGTGCCTCCTATGATTTTTACTAATCCCTTGCCCCAAAGATAATAGTGCAGTTGTGCTTTGAAAGTTATTCAATGGTTGCCTTTCCGATACCTGTATTTCCGCCGGTTATAACTACAACCTTTCCTGTCAGATCTCTGTTGGCTCGGCAGACGCCACCATTAAAATATATTTTAGATATGATGAGAAAGGAAACAGCCGATGCCGTAAGGGCGAATCCCTGAGGAGTGGTGATAAATTTTTTGGCTTTTTAAAGTATGCTTTGCATTTCCCACAATTAAACTATAATAGTCGAGTTATATGTTCTCAGTAATAGTCAGACTTATTCAGCTAAGATGTATGAGAAAACAGTCATATTTAAAATGGATCAATACAATAAGGTAGAGTAAGCAAAATAGTAAGTTGAAAGCAGCTTGGATGAAAATTCAATAAAACTTCATCTTCTTAGAGATAATATTGGCAATCATAATTTTGTTGTTTAATTACTGTTCTGAATATTTATTGATATTAAAAGCAGCTATCTTTCGCTAGTTATTGCGAATTTTTGAATAATCCTTTATCAGCATCATAATTTCTATGTATTTGAACTGTTGATTTATCGATAGTTCACAAATAATTGTATGGCCAAATTGAATAATTGGTTAAAATTTATGCCACCAATTTAGAAAGTCTTTGGATTATTAGTAGATCAATTGATCTGACTCATTGCACATGGTAATTAGCATCAAGTACAAAATCACTAACACTTGCTCACTGTTTCTCCAGTTGTACAGATATTTCTTGAAAATTATATCAGTAAACATTTGTGGACTTGCTTTGATCGAATTCTAAAAATTGTAAAATAAAGGATAGATAATCGGGAGGTTACAGCCCAGTCAATGATCTCCTCTCTTCTCCGTCGATTCTAAAGAGCGGTTACATTCAAATTATTAAAATAGCTTTATTTTATTGTAATAAATGGGAAGTTGTCTTGCAACTCCTTATAAGAGGCTGTCTAGCCAAACGAACCGCCAAATCAGAAGCATCCGTATCATAAAAACTATCCAGTGACTGACCAATAAATATTTACCCTCCATCTCATTTACTCCGATCTGGCCGACCGAATAGTCGAGCACAAAATAAACATGTAAAACTTCCTGCTGTTCTTTCATAAAAACGGTTACTGGGGAGAGCGACTCTTTAAGTAGTTTGACTGTGATGAGACCAACCTCATTTCGGAGGAGGAATTCATCCGTGGAATCGGTAACTCTTCCTCAATTTAGCCAAAATTTTCAAATCAACAGAAAAGTAAAAAATAAGTTTGCTGTTTAAGTTTTTTTCTAAGAATGGACAGCAGATGGAGGGCGTATTTTTTAAGTAATTCTTGACAATGGTAGTGCAATATAATATTCAGCTTTATAACTACCCGAAGTAAGATCTGAAGGAGATACTGAACGATAGGGATTTTATTGAATTTTAGTTAAAGAAACATCTCATCCCCATCGAGGATAGAAAGAATAAAGACGAAACGCAGAGTCCCTGCCGAAAGGAGAGCATAGTCAATATGACTCCTTTTGCGGATTCAGGGTACAAGGCTGAAAAAGAGATTGAAAACAGGTACAACTTCTTTCAACTTGACGAGAGGCTATCATCAGGAAACATTGACAGCATGATAGGCAAGGACGTCATGCGCAACATTAAGGCGAAGTACAAATCAAACGAGACCATAGTTCGCCTCAAAGACGGTGATAACTTCTTCGATATTAAAACAACCAACATCCAACAACTGGTCAAAAAATTTGCCAAGAGGATGTTTCAATAATTTAAAATCGATGAGAAGCACGGCAAGTCATTCACTTATTATGCAGACTGAACTTTTAGCAATTTTACAGCTGGATCAGCATCCATAAGGCACTCTACTAAAACTACTACGATGGCTTTCATAACTTCGTTTGGGAAATAGACCCCAAAACAGAGATTCCGAAATATATCATCTCTCACTAAAAGAGATCATAAGCTAGGATGATGCTTGAAGATGCATTGATCAGAATATAACTCTATTTGGAGCACTCAATTTTGGTGATAAGCGCTGAAGATAAACCGGAAACGCCCATATAGATAGTTTGTCTGGAGGGGATGTGCGTTCAAAGATTATACGAAGTTTAAAACGGGTTTGGAATATAAATCTGCCACCGAGATGGCTTCTACTCCTAGAAGAAGATATATTTTAAGAATTAGAAGCTACTCCTCGAATGGATGGAGTTGCTGAAGTTCTACCGGGGCGAGACGGTGCAGCAGCGGTACGAGATCGGCTAAAAGATCGGGACTGGCAAATTTTCAGTGGTGTACAAATGTCGCAACGTAATAGAAAGCAAAGAGTATGCGATCAAGTAGATTGCAACTTTTGAACTTGACGCGTAGTCCAAGAATCTAATTGCGTATTTAATCCTCCATCCAGACATGAGAGTAGCATAATGCAGATCATATCGCACCCCCTCCTGCTGGAATTTAAGGAGTGCATCCAAACGAAAAGACATCTCTATATCATCACAGAATTGGTGAAGGGGAAGGATCTGTTCGAGTTCGTGAAGGACTACCAGTACCTAGATGAGTACGACGCAGCCAAGATCGCTCAACAGATGATTGTCGGGATTAGGTTTCTGCACTCCTTCTAAATCGTGCATCGAGACATAAAGCCTGAGAATATTATGGTACTTTCTCAATAACCTAGGTACTCCAGTCATAATTTATGTGGTTATCGACGAGTAATCCGACGAGGTGTCCAATATTAAGATAATTGACTTCGGGTTCAGCAACTATCTATCTAAACTGCGAGAAATGAAACGTGAATGTAATGGTTGGTCGACAAAGAACTGTTATCCGGTACGCCGAATTACATCGCTCCCGAAGTACTGAGGGAGGAGGTGATTGGATTCAAGATTGACAACTTTGCGTTAGGAGTTGTGTTGTACTTCATGTAGAGATTCGCTAAGTTAGGCTGACGGGCATGCTGCCGTTTAATGATCGTACCTTAGCCGGCATACTGAGCAATACGATGTTTGGCAAGTTTAGATTCAGCGAAAAGCGGCCTGTGTCCTCTGAGGCATAAAATTTAATATAATGTTTGCTGAAAACCAAACCAGCAGAAAGGATTTCCCTATAGGAAGCAGTTAAACATCCATGGTTTAACATTCTAAAGGAGCCGCGAAAGAGATAAAGAAGAGTAAGCATAAGATCAACGATGAGCAAAGAGTTAAAATTCTGATTTATATCTTTATACTTTATCTTTCTATTATTAATTATAATAACACGTCATGAGTATTCGGACAGTCATAGGCATCCTCTTGCTATTTGTTGCAACCACCGCTATGAACCAGTTTGGTATTTAGTAGCTAATTTGTAGGAAGCGAGGTCAAGGTTACTTATGGAAGCTTGGCAAGACTTATTAGCCCTTCCTCAAATCTCATGTATCACTGTCATCAATTTAGAGTTCATTCTCATGATGTATTCTTTGGAAGGGGCGGAGTTATGTCTGTTACTGGATTTTACATTGACGATCTGGGTTCCTATTGGCAGATAAGCGAAAAATATAAATCCGCTACTAAAACACACAAAGATGCTGTCCAGTGTGGAGACACGATTACTATTTCGAGTGCAATTATGGGCTATTTCTTAAGAGTAGAAGAGACACAGTTCGGTTTGACCACCGAACTACTGCCGATGGTGCACGGGATACAAAGTCAAAACATTGATGAGAAAATCAATTTTCAGATACAGTGCGTGGAGAAGGGCGAAGAGGAGGAAATCAGTTATAACGACAAAATTCGGCTGAAACATCAAATCACGGGAAAGTATGTTTCTCTTGACCCTGCGTATGCATATACTGAAGGAAATTGCGGAAGGGGTTGCTCCATTGCTGGACAGCTTGAATTGCACGCTCTCGATGGGGCTGATGAAGTTACTACAGTGTTTCAAATTAAAACTGGTTTGACCTTCGACCCCAGTTATGTAAACGGTCCAGAGACAGCCACACAATGATTCAACGCAAATTTCATGATGATTTATTTTAAAGTTGCCGTTTTGAGTATAGGAAATAATAATGCTTAGTCTTCTGAAATAATTTGTTGCGTAATTCTTAGTATATCTTTGAAGTTGGCAATAGACTTCTTGGATTCTGAATTAAGCAGCAAATGAAGAATACGTCATCATAGATACTTATTTTTAAAGCGGAAGACTTTCTGCTTGGGCATCACTCATTGGAAGTGTAGGCGCTATGCTTAAACAGCCCTAATTTCATTTCATGGCGGTCGGGACTATTTATGGAAATTGCATAATGTTTTCTTAGCTGTGGCCACGAGGATGAAAGAGTTTCTGTTACTATGCAGCAATGACTGTGGCGAGTCGGCTTAGAAATTTTTTTGATTAATTCAAGTACAACTGTACGATATTGAATGATCAGTTTTAGGAAAAGGAGCTAAGAGCTTTCGATAAGGATAGACAAGATGGTTTTAGGGTTGATGATGGCTCATTACAAAGATCAATGATAATGATAGGTTTCATTAATCTTAACACAATAAATATAATATCGATGAGGCAGTAGAATAGACAGCTGCCCCCTCTGTACGAGCCGATAACATCTTCCAGAATATCATCTTTTGAGGATTATAGGTTGTGGGAACGACAACAAAAATAAGCCTATCGGGCAGAACTCAACCAAGAGATCGAGGAGTTGGGCCAAAGAGGGAAGAAAGAAATTGCAATAAAGACTAAAGATAGGGCATAAATGATGAACTTGATCGAGGGAGAGAGGAAGCGTTTGGAAGAGGACAAATACACGAAAATTAAGACCGAGCAAAGATATATGGCCGCTAACCACCGATTGATGAAGCAGACTGGTTAGTCTCCATCGAGGATGACCAATAAATGCATAAGTTATCGAGAGCATCCCTTCTCCAAATTGGCTGAGGAGGAAGACAATCGCAAGAAACAAACAAAACACCACTTTATTTATCAGAACCAACTCAATGATATTCAAACCGAGGTACGCTCCTCTCGACTCAGATGAAGAAACAGCAGAAATCGAGGAGGCGCATCTTCGAGTCGTAGTAAAGAAAAACCTACATAAACCATGTGTAATAGCAATATAACAAGCAGTTGAAGGAACGGTAGGCTTTTGAAAGGAATTATCTGAAGATAGATAAATTCAGCAATGAGGACTACAAGAAGGAGTATTTGCAGTATCTGAAAGAACAGGCCAAGGCAAACAGAACAACGAATAGGAAGAAGATGGTCAGCGAGTGTAGTCAGATGAGCAGTGCGTCGCCAGGATTTATTGGAATGCTACCTTGCAATCATGATAGACAGCTGCAACTGGAGAAGATAGAGCGGTCATTGAGACTGTTTGGGCAAGAACCATCGTGCAGATTAAAATCCAGCTTCGAGGGAGGAAAATCAGAGTAGCTGAAGGTCTCTCACAATGTTTGGAGAAAAAGCAATTGCGAAAAGTCTGTCACTGAGAGTGTAATAGCAACAATAGAACCCACTATCAGCAATACCCCTAACCAGTTAAGTACAGCCGAACCATTACCTGACTCACTCCAAACCCAACTCTCATAAAGATGCAGTAAAAAGGTAGTGAAAGCGAAAAGGCAATTCAAATACACTGACATTATAACTGGTTCTAGCCGCATTGTCGAAGTTTGATTCATGATTTTCTAAATTAATTTAATCAAAACAATCAAGTATATGCTAGAAGAATCATTTGTTGACTTTGAACACGATTTTGCCACCAGCTTTTTCACTCGCTGATTTATCTTATTAAATTATTGTTTGATTTTCATTTTTAAATGTAATCTCTGCTCCTTGAAAATTACATTCCCATTT
>Ga0302188_10000351_pt1 | contig 39348 bp, 42 predicted proteins | sample II_Bog_E2_1_FD_198783 | JGI IMG/M metagenome (GOLD analysis project Ga0302188, IMG submission 198783) | Peat permafrost microbial communities from Stordalen Mire near Abisko, Sweden - II_Bog_E2_1 | ecosystem: Environmental > Terrestrial > Soil > Wetlands > Peat | place: Sweden: Abisko... | reverse complement strand
GCAATTGACCAGCAGAAATGGCTGAAATTGAAGCAGTATATGAAATGAATGATGTGAATGTTATGACTGCTGAATATATATCTATGAATAGATACTAATGAAAATATACCAAGGTAGATCATTTCAGTCATATAGTGAATTTAATTATAATGTATGATAAGTTTAAAACTATAAACGGAATTGTAAACAAATCAGACTTCTCCTAAGGCTTAAGTCTTTGGCTGCGTGTTGGTAATTGATCTCCTAAACATTTATATTGACTTTTACCACTCCATCTTTGTACCTTCTATTAGTTATCGTATCTTCTTACGGGGAACATCCTTAGTTTCAATCATCCTGAGATAAAGAAGTCCATAGCAAAATACAGAGCAAATGCCAAAAATCAGGAACATATAGGAGACCTCCATCTGTTCGATTAAAATATCAGAAATCAGAGTTACGATTGTGATTAAACCCCAGTATATTATAATTACCAACCGAAGACTTGTCAGAGCCTATACTGAGTAAAGCATAAGGATTGGACCAAGCGAAATACTGAATCCTAAGACATGCAAAAAGATGATAAACACAGTAATGGACTCGTGCTAATCGATGAAAAAAGTGATGAAAAAACCACAGAAAAGGGCAACAATCACTATTCCATGTCCGATGAGCATCATTCGCCTGCGTCCGAAGCGATTAATTAGAAATCCACTTGCTAGAGTAACCAATACCTGAAAAAAGCCAAGAATGAGTACACTGATATCTGACTCCGTCTCATCTCCATTCTAAATCACCATGAAGAGTTGTTTGGCATATTAGAGGATGGCATTAATACCTGTGGCTTGACTAGCAACTGCAAGGATTATTCCCAAGATGACTTCGTTAATCTTTTTGCAGCAAGGCTTCAGCTTTTATTATTCTTACTCATCATCTTCATCCTTCGGAGCTTCGGGAACTTAGACTGGAAGAATTTTATGTTCACGAATTTATGACTCGAAAGACTTCCAGTTTTTACCATACACGAATTTCAAATATTTACGGACAGCAGCGTTATCTCTTTTGTAGATTAAACGCTCGATGTTATCGAAGGGAAACAGATGAAGAGTGATGAGATGCACGATGAGACACACAATTGGTAGTCCAATAAAGAGACGTAAGGCCGTTTCATCGCTAAAGGTAGTGTTGTCTAGAAACTGTCCCATGTAAAAAGCAAAAGCCATTCCGAGCACCACTGAGAGTTGACTGAAACTTCCAATTATGCCACTCGCAAAGCTTGGAGATATGGAAATAATATATGATGGGACAATGCCCGTAGTAAATCCGCAGAAAACCCCCATCAAGAATCGTGATATGCATAATACTGGGGTGTAGATGGTGATAACTTGCATGATGATCGCAATGATGCCTATATAATCCAAAGCTCTCAGCAATTTGTTTTCCCCGTAGGTTTACAAAAGATGATCATAAAAGAAGGCAGCTGCATAATGATACTATTACTTATGAAGGCTCCCACGGGTAACAGGGTATAGGTGATAGTAAAGTAGAGTTCGAGTTATTCGTCAGAATATTGATGGTAGTCCTGGATGTACTCTTCGAGCATGGTGAAGTAGACAATGAAATAGCCCATGACTAGCGATGAGAGGGAGATGACGATGGGCACGAACATGATGAGTATCTGATTTAATCGTGCAAGTTTCTGCATTCGATATCCAAATTTAAATATAAATTGGATCATATCTGATTGATTATTACATGGATGTTACAATATCTATGTCATTATCAAAATATCAACTCACTACAATCTCTACTCCTCAATCACTCTCAATTATGACAGATACTTCTTGACCGAAAATAGGGTTTGCTACAGCTGAGCCACTCGCAATTATAAGTAATCCACGCGCTTGCTGGCCTACATTGAGTCGGAATTTCCATGTTATTTGATTACTTCTTTCTACATCCTTTTCTATGGGTTTGCATTGTTTTGAATACTCTTTTGCTCAGCTTTAGAGGAAGAGATAGCAACGTTCGAAAGAGCTGGAACGATTATGTTGAGAAGATTGCGAATATTTTTAAAATGATTGCCTTTCTTGCTTCTCTTATTATGCAAATCTTAGGCCACAGACTTACTGATTCCGTCGCACTCATCTAACTCACTTTTTATCTTTTGTACCTCTTTGACTTAACGTAACTTTTGGCGCATCTCGTTTTTCTTTTCCTCGAGATTAGCTGGAAATTTGTTAAGCAATCCCTGCAAAAAATCACAGCCGAGTAATCCTTTTCCTCCCCATCCACGTTTCAGCATCACTTATTTAACGATTAGAGTATCCGTTGGCACGTCATAAATGGCGATATGAATTGTTTTGTCTTGATTTTCTTTATCGAAAAAGCGTTAGTAAAGTCCCTCCATAAATGCGTCAATAGAAACATAACTAAACTCTGCACATCCTATGAGATACTGTCCCTCTCTAATACCTGCTTTCTTGATGGGAGAGTTGTTTTGAATGTCTGTCACTGGAAAATAAGTATCGAACGCCTCATCAAATCGCTCTTTACTCAATTTGACGCCGATGAAATCATTAACTTCGTTCCATTTGTTATTCGGAGTTACTTCAATTGTGCGCACTTTTCTGTATTTGGTACTGACTATCTTCACACTAATGACTTTGTCGATGTTATCGTTCATAATTTGGAGGAGAGGCTTGGATAATCTCTTTTTAGGCTAATTCGACAATTTTTCCAAAATATCAGCTGTGGTCTTTTATGGTTCTGGAGCAATGGCTTCGATGATAAAATCAAAAAACTCTTAAACCTTTCCATAGAAGGGGCTATTCTCCTTAACGGCGATGATGCGATAGCCTTCCCCCTTTTCCAGCACATCTTCCGCATTATTGCTATTTCCCATTTCTAATGTCACTCTATTTAATTTAATCTTGTGATGGCACAACACATGTAGTGAATTGGCTTAAATAATATTTAAGATATGAGTATTAAAGCACTGTCGTTGCTGCTTCTCATTGTTTTAGCGGTGGGCAGAAAACATCTGAAGGAGGCAGCCAAGAACTAATCCCCAGATCATAAAACAGTTGTTGAGGCCAATCACTTCTTCAGCAACTATGAGACCTTCACCACCTATGATATCAACAGCGTTTAAAAAAATAAATCTATCGTCTTTATACTCAAGTAGGCTGATAAAACAACAAAAGATTTGAACGATAACCCCATCACTATCACTCTCACATCCGGAAAACAAACTGAGAGCTGCGTAATCAAAAATCAAAGAAATATTTGTGGACTTAAAAACGTTGAAGAGACTGAAATGAAGATGAAATTGGAATGCAAAAAGACACCATGCGAGCTGTCTTGGATTATTCTACAGCCTGGTTCTTTCAGCGAAGATGGACTGCATGAAATTGATCAACTCGTCGAAATCAATCAAAATTTTAACCATGCAACAGTGGTTGCCAGTTGTAACGATCCTAATTTGAAGACATTCGCCTCAGACCTGAAATTGTATACTAACAGCAATTACCAAGTGGTGTAAAATAAAGGCATTGTCTACTATCTGTTTGACAACTAGCAAAAGGGATACTACTACGTGACGACGGACAGTGATGCAAGTAGGAAGTGTGCCAAATTTGCGGTAAGACACACTCCTGATGAGATTGAGTTCAACCAAAAAGATAACCTCACTGAGGATTTTATTATTCCTTCACATACCAACAGCTATGCCATTAACAAAATACCTGCCACTGATTTTAGAATTGATTCGTTCTTCCATGCTGCCAAGTATCAAAATCTTACTGATAGTTTAGGAGTGCAGATCTTATTGATGGGTTAAAACTCTAAGCAGGAAAGGAAAGTGCTATCTCAGGTCACTGTTGACGGACAGAACGATAAGAGCGCAGTAGATTTGAGCGTTGTTTTTAAAAAGCCAGCTGATGAGTATAAGAAGCTATCAATTGATATTGCCAGCAAAGGGACTTAGATACTAGTCGTGAGTATGAATTTTGTCGCAAATGAAAGGCAAGAAGTAAATTTGGGAGAGACCAGCTATTTCGTACTCAAAAAAGGAGAGAAAATAAATTATAAACTAATTGGATAAATTGAAGAAAAGTCAGATACGAAGAAGACATATATATTTTCTTCAGATGCGAGCAAGTTTGCAGTAAGCTTAAAGGAATGCATCAAGAAGATTGGATGTGAATTCAGTCTGTAGGCTCTTGACGATGGCTCTGGAAACATTTACTTGGGCCAAACGTAGTAAAAAAATCCGAAGGAAATAGTAGTGGTGGATTTCGATCGATCTGTTTCTAAGAAAATACGCGAGGGAGAATAGTTACTGCTTAAAAAATCAATAAAGGCGAAGAAAGTTGTGCAATTCGTTGTCAATAGCCCCAATGTGATCATATACTCAGCTACCAAAGCGAAATGTTAAATTCCGAGCTCTTAATGCCACTAGAAAATGCTGAATTCTCATAACCCCATAATCTATGAACCGAAGGAAGACATTGATTTGTTTTTGCTGGTTTCTGGTCTTGACAACTGTGAGTTTACCCTAACAGCAATTGATGAAGGCGATTAATTTGTTGAGATTTTCGATAGCAGGCCTTTCACCTATCTTTTTGATGATGCTTAAAAGGATCTTATCTTTAAATTTATACTGCCCTCAAAGATGGATGTCAATTTCAACTTGATCGCTCCAGTCAATTAGCTTAATTTAATCGTATATAACTCTGATAAACTCAACTAAAACACGGAGGGAGATGTTTCCACCGATGGATATATTACTGTTGCTGCTGCGGAGATATCCACTCTTAACTTCTTTGTTAAGGTATAAAAAAGGGAAGAGTTCAAGAGCAAATATATACACTTTACCTTGTTGGCTTCCACCAAAGAGGGAAACGTGAGATTATAACCTGGACTGGCTCACTACTAAACCCTTCCTGTAGAATAGACTCGCGACTATGTGTTCGAATTTTAAGCAAAAAAACAGATACTTCTTAACTTCTACATCCACAATATCCAATAATAAATCAATATCCTTGTTAAAGTTAGTACCAGCGACGAGTACAATAAACCCGAAGAAATTGTTGAGTACACTGTCAGCACCGAATCTGAGGTTATTGACATCCAAAAGGTAGCTGAATAGCTTTGTGATACTCAATAGAACTGCTAACTGTTCGTGCGACTGTAAAGCAAGATGCAGGTGTAGCTAGATGTCACAATTACTCTTTTAATAAAGGATTCCATTATTGAACTGAAGGATGGAATATGGAATTCCTATCACATCAACTAAATCGCCAAAACATCGCACTTCTATTTCCTCCCAAAACATCAAAATAAAAGTGTGACTATTCTTTACAGATCAGAAATCGTCGATCTTAAACTAATGTATAATATCTGGAAGACTGACGATCAATCAATTAACCCTGCCAATTGGCCGTTTCCCACCAAATGGAAGGATTAGACTAAATCACCCCATTAACTCTATTACAGGCCGACCCAATTTATCCATATTGATGCGCACATTCTCAAAAAATGCTGGCCTGATTGCGTAATCCTCATCTCCACTGTCGAGGATGATTCCTTCTTGAAGAACCGATACAACAGTTACTTACAAGATTCGTAGTTCAAAATTATGGCTTCGAACAACTACATATAGATTCCTGAGAAAATGAAAGTTGATGTGATTTTAAAGAAAAATGAAAGCAAGCAAATGCTCGTCGATTTGAAGTATGTGACTTAAAAAGATGCGCTCACTTTCTTCACTTATTTTACGATAGGAACTGTTCAGTTATCAGGAAACGTATATGATGAGAGCAATCCTCGATGCCCAACTGATGGTGAGAGTTCTGATTTTAGTTTTGGCAATTTAGAGACCCAAATTTCGATGGATAATATAAAGAAGAAGCTGAAAGATAATGAAATGAATGAAGACAAGAATCCATATATTTGTATCCTAGCCAAAGCCTATCAAGACAGTAAATTCAGTATTGAATATACTTCAGAAAACAATATTATGCAACAGGTGAGGTTGGACTCTTTTTATACTGTCAAATCAAAGGCAAATGAGGTAACTATACTTCAAGTGGATGGCACTCAAGAATTTTCATTAAAGGTGACCAGAACTGAAGGCTTTCCTTATATTGCTTATAAAGTCTGCTCATAGGATGCCAAGGATGACAAGGATGCCAAGGAAAACACTAAAGACAAGAAATAAAAGAAGAAAACGAAGGACTCTAAGGAAAACAAAAAGGATTTAGACTTTTAGACATGCTTGGAAGATTTTAAGAATAGCGATAATAGAGGGTTGCAGTTGGCCGATAAAATGACCAGCATGTCTCAAAAACCATGCGAACGGTGCATAGTGTTCATCAAAGTCACTTCTTAGGATCCCTCCGAAATAAACCTACACGCTCAGTCAAAATACGCTTAAACATAGCTGCTTTAAAACCAAATGATCACCGATTAACTCTAAAAATAGGACACGAATGCGTATCTGATAACGTTCATCCGAAAGGAGGAACTGATAATCAACATCCAAATCCAATATGGCGATATAGAGGTGGATATCGATGGTTCCTAAGGTTCTTACATCCATAAAGCCAACGAGAAAGGCAGCAATAATATCCACATCACAATTCCGCCCAAAGCAAAAGGCAATAAAACAACTGAATCGGAATGGGGTAAAACTTTCTTTAGCATGTACGATTTCTCAACTTTTGAATCATATCGTCTAAGCATAAAACTTCAAAACAAAACAAGTTCGGCCATATACACGATCACTTACTCTTCGGGAGATCCATAAGTGTTTCTGCAGGATGGACTCATTACCAACTACGCACTTCTTCCCAATAAAACAACCAAGTTCTTGTATAAGAATCCTTCACTCTCCACCATTTATCTGCATTTGTCAATGGCCGATTCTCAAGTACTCAGTAAACTGAAGGTGCAAATATTGGCAATCAATGATGAAGCCGATTAGGATTCTGGTGTGGAAATAGCTGCCAAAATACCAAATTTCAAAAAGAAAACACCCAATCCCACAATGATTATGGAACTGCCAGCAAATAAATTCTTCCAGATTAAGGTGACCAGCCCAGACACTAACGTTCAACTGCTTACTATTGGAATAAATAACCAAGAGATTATTTACTTACCCATTAACCATGAATTTCCAGTTCAACTCCAACCGAATGAGTACATCTATTTGGTAGTGAGTGTCCCCTATGCCTCCTTCATTTCGATGTAATTCAAAAAATGCGATTAGAGCAGTATTTCACTAGCCTACACTCTGGATTATTCCGATTTCATCAAGGAATAATTTTCGTATGAGCAGGAAATGGGTCCGGATGAGCTAATGACTGAACTCCAAATTAAAACAAAACAATCAGGAAGCGTGTATATCAAAGTCAAGAGCGCTGCGGAAGAGGATTCGCTCGTAACAGTTCGGGCTTTGATGAGTTTTATTAAGATAAAAAAAGAGAAAGCTCATGCTGGTGGAAAGGGACTTATTTTGTATAAAATCATCGATTCTACAAAAGCTGAACTCAGCTTTGATCCACTTACCTGTCCTGCCGCCAATAAGAATTGCTATAAAGACTTTGCCTTTGTTTCCCTCAGTTCTGAGAAAGTTTAAAGTATCTATGCTCAGTTAGTCTGCTCTTCTTTTGCCTTCGATCTCAATGACAGACAGATCATTAAACCCGCAGAAGCAACAGCAATATCGACATCAAATACAAAGGAAGGCAAAATTACTTTCTCTCAAGCACTTAAAGGAGATCACCAATATGTGGGAGTAAGAGCTATGAATGCCAAAACTGGAGAGATTGTATATTATAAACCCGTGGAGATGACAACTATGTGGGGAATGGTATCGAAAGGAGTTGTTGATGGAGCTGTTACTGTGGATAAGAAGACAAAAGGGCACGGAATTATAGTTGGAGTGGGCATTATATTACTCATTTGCGTTTCTCTAATTTGCTACAGGCGCAGAAGGCGCAGCTCAGATTACACCCCCCTTTCTGCACTTGAATGATGAACTGCCATTAATTTGCCATTTCCCTGAGTTATTATCCTTATCCGGCCGTTTTGGCTGTATATTTATCCCATATCCTGCTCGGGTAACAGAATGAGATTACCCCTGAGGCAGATTTGTTGGGGACAAATCCGATCCATAATTTCACCATCATAATTTGAATATTTATAGTAATCATTGTAATATTTCAAATATGAGATAAGAAAACAAAAGCGTTAATAAAAGGAACACCCAAGTCTTCGCCTTTTTAATGATTGTCATCCAGATTATGGCGTCATTGGTTTATGGCTTTCTGTTCACCATCAACGTGGGGCTCATCAATATCACATCTGTCTTTATTACTATTATGTTGGCCATCCTCACCATAGCTGGTACCTTTCCTCATATTTAGGCTTTGGACTTGTCTTTTCTAATCTCAAAAGACTTATTTGGTCAGGATTAGGCTTTACTTTTCTCATCACTGCCATGTCAATTCTACTCTACCCCCTAATTAACGCCTTCTGGACCAAAACAAGACTGCAGAATACATCAGCGAATAATTTTTAAAATAAATACTATTCATTTTTATTGGCCAACGAGAACATCACCCAAGACCAAACGTATGGTAACTGTATTACAAATGCAATAAAATGTGCCTTAGCTATTGCAGTTGCCTTTTCCTCGATCGTCGGTCGAGCTGGAGCCTTATAGTGCTTGCTTGCCACTGGAATAGGAGCCATAGGATTTGAGCTCAACAGACAAATCATATTGAATCTGGCGACTGACAGTTTCGGAACCTATTTTATATTTACTTACGGAGGATTTATGGGTTTAGCCATGGGTTTTATTCTAAGATTAAGAGAGAATAAAGTGGAGGGATGCACGACCGAAAAACACCAGCTGAATACATCCTCCATGTTCGCCACCACTTATTCCCTCTTCGGAGCACTCATCATCTTCGCCTTGTTTCCAGTATTAGCCTACGAAATGGACAGCTTCAATTTAATCAATTATTCCAATTTTTTTAGCTTTACGAACGGTCCACTATCAGTCATAATTGGTATGGGAGCTGCTGTTATCGGAGCATATAGTATATCTTCGATTGTCAACGGAACTGCCATAGCGAGGGACCTTATTCATGCGCCCATCGCTGGCGGAATTGTGGTGGGAGCTGCTTCCGCCTTTGTCACGAGTCCTGTGTACTCCTTTGTTGCAGGATTTACCGCTGGAGTTATTCAGTCAATTATACAAAATGCGATTGAATCACCAGCGATGCAAAAAACTAGTGTTGTCTCAACGATTTCATGGAGTCTCTTTGGTATTCAAGGCATCATTGGAGGGGTCTTCGCCACTGGATACAAAAATATCTTAAATTACAATAGTAATGGCTTCACTTACTCCGCTATTTCGTTAAACTATAACCCAGGTTATTAGTTAGCAATAGCCGCTATATCGGCGGGCATTGGACTTGGCTTTGGCTTGATTGCTGGGCTGCTGATGCTGCTGGCAGGTGGCCAAACCACATTCGATCACTTCATCGATAGACCCTATTGGATAAATGATGACGGAATTAGTTTTCCGAAAGCTAAATAAATATCAAATATTCCTGGATAATAAAGGTCTCCATAAAAACAAGAACCGACCGGAGTCATCCCAGGAGATGTTAGCGAAGTAGAATTATAAATGTCCTTCTCCGAAGGAGAATCAGTGAGGAACCCTTATGCTTTTCTGTGATCTTTTAGTGTTTGTTATTTTTATAGCCAACCGACAACAGTCAGTTGTTTATATGAGGGAAATTAGATATAATCAGATAGAATCAATTAATATTAGATTTGGCCTTGCTCTTGTTGTTTATATCGATTTACATGTTTAGAGGTATTTCACTGTGCACAAATGTGCATTATCCCTATTCATAGACACCCTAAGTACTGATTCTATTCCCATTTTGGTCTTAGTATTCACTGATCCTCGAAAAGAAATGAGGGGGAACTGGGTTTGTTTTCTTTAGTTTTGCTGCCTCTCCCTCCACCATATCCATACTTTAATGAGAGTTAGCCTGATTGATACCAAAAGGTGAAACTTTATCGACAGTATGACTCTGTCTCACAGCTGCTTCTGAAATGATTCTTTGCGGCTATTACTTGTTCAACAAAGGATTTTGATTGGTATTGTCGGTATTTGGTTTGGAAGAAGTGGAAGCAGCGTTATTCACTCTTTTTTCATTGGCACAGCAACCCATAGATAATAAAGTTATATCTAACACAGCCAAATTAAATTTGTATGAGTGTGCATAAGAATCGACCTTTATCCAAAAATTGTTCAAAATATAATTTCACATCTTGTCGGCAAGATGGTTATTCTATTATATCAGCAATCATTATAGGATGATCCCTCCAGTCGAATTCATCATTAATTGAGATTTTATGCTTTAGCGGAAAGATTGAGCCACTGATTAGGCATGCCCCCAGGGTAACGATTTTGAGTCTTTAATCTTGGCTTCAAATTTATCCAAAGTAGAATCGCTTAGACTCACTATACTTCCGATTTTGCCAGTAAAAATTTCGACAGTCTAGCGTGGATATTACCATATAAATGGATTTAGACCATCAGTTTCATCCAAATTCAATTGACTTTCAAGCTTATCAAAGCCATTGGACTGACTCGTACTCCAAAATCTGTAGTAAGCAAGTGCTTATTTTAAATTACTGTTCGGAATGTCCTTCAACATCTTTTGTTTCTTAAATATGGTACAAGAAAGAGCATCATATACCAGTAAACTTTTATCCCATTTTGAGAGTTTTTCCATTTCGGGGTCGCACTCACTCAGCTGATGAGAACTTCCTTCATGTCTAATCTGGTTTATAAGTTCCTAAAACCAATCACGAGTGAAATTACTCTCTTTGACAGCAGCGATAAAATCCAAAGAATAATTCAACTGTTTTGCTACTTTAGTGGAGGAGGTCTAATCATAGAACCATACATTATTTGTACTCGATAGTGTATTAAACAACATAAACACTTCAGGCAACTCTCCAAATCTATTGTAAATCAATGCTTTTTATGATTTAGCGATATCTAAGAGCCATTCAAAACCATCAAGCAGCAAATGGTTACTCGTCAATAATACTCCGCCTTGGTTCAGTAAGACTCCTAAACGGTAAAGATGAGGCTTATGAATCAGGCTCAGCTAGAACTATAATATTTTGCTGATTGTGGCATAATCTTAACTTTTCATGAGTTTGCCGGCATTGCCGTCATTTATTTATCCTAGAGTAAATCCATCAGCCTATGCAGTAATGTTAGTATTCATAACTACTAGCTGTTTGATGAGATGAGCCTGATCAATACCTTTTGGTTAATAGTACCACACATTTTTAGAGAGGTGACTCCATTCTGAGCCGTTCACATCAATTTCCATCTTCTCATCATTGCGAACCACTCCTTTGGCGCTATCATTCAGGAATATAAATCGATGGAGGAACGAACCTTCCAAAATAGTCTTACTCTTGTCATTGTTGGTTATTTCCTCGACAAGTTTGTTTATATCCTCGTATTTGGGAATGAGAGTTGCTAAATGCAAAGGGCCTGTTCTTGCCTATAATTAGTTCACTGTTATTTTGCCAAGATGCTGAAGAACAGTCTAGGAACTGATTTTGTTATCGAAATAATGCACCAGTTTATGAGAATAGAAGCGAGAGTTGATGGAATAAATGCTGTAGTAATCAAGTGCCAGAATTCGCATAAAGTACTCATCGATCTGTTGTTGTCTTGCTCGTAGAGTGAAATGACACGCTAAGAAAAAAGCCTAATAGTAGACATCATCACCATGCAGCGATTTCGTCAGGTCTTATATCTGAGATAATCGCTATTTAACTTTAAGAGGTTATTATAGAATCCTCTTGAATTATGGAATGAGATCAGTAATGAAGTTGGCATCCTTTATTGCTGCGAAGAAGTTGGTTTAGAAAGATGGAAATTTCACTAAATACTTGCTGCCCATCAAAATCTACTTATTAGAACTATATCCTTGAGTGAAAAGCCCAAATATTTCTGGCATGACCTTACTCCCTCGATTGAGAAAAGGATTTTTCTCCAGACTGTTGAGCCAATTCAAATTTTCCAAAAGGAGAGTTCTTCTATGTATGAGGATGCCTCCATGTTCCTTGAGTAGGTGTAATAAAATGTATTTTTCCTTAAGATTCTGAATATGATCATTCAGATTGCTTTTTTCAGTCTATGCTCGTTTTTATAGCCCTTTCAGGAAGACTTCAATCTACTTTGATAATTTTACAGATAGCCATTTATAGTAGTTGGTGCTTGTCACTAATCTGACTTAGAATTTGCTGAGACCACAGTAGTGTTGGAGATTTTTTATGCATTGCTTGGTGAGAGTGGTATCGCCAGTTTACGAATGAAACACCCACACAATTTTAGGCAGAGTGATCCAAGGCTGCAGCTCAGCATTGTTTTAGAGGAGTAGCAGGCCATGATTGTCAACTATTTTCAAAGTTGACCGATAGAGATACTTCATGAATAAAGAGTTGCTATGAATGACAGCTGACAAATTTTTGTAATTATTTTTCAGGACACTCTCCAGATAGTTATTAGTGTCATGCATTTTTACTGGGTAGTATATTTTCCCCATTACTGACTCTACGAATTACTGGGAGTACCTCCAGAAAAAGGGACTGGATTAGGAATCATACAGAAAATTAGTGTACTCACTTAATTTTAGCTACCCCATCAATCCATTTACTCCCCAGAGACCATAGAAGCCGACTGAACTGTTTTTACTCTTCTTTTCATCGAACTCTTTCTGCTTCTCTCCTAATAAGCACTTAAGGGTATCCAGCATCAGCATTTCCTCATTGTTTTATCGGGACCACTGATATTACCGAATGCCAGCTACTGCAAATTTTGTCTATAGTTCTTGCGCTGAAACCTTTAAATTATTGAGGTACTGCTTAAACCACTCGGCCATAAGAGTGGTATTAGCTTCGCTGCACATGAAATTGTTGTAAAACCCTAGATTCCACGCCATTTTTGAGTTATTAGCTTTCTATTCGTACGTCCAATCGTAAACTCCAGCCTTGCGTGGATCGAAATTCAACATAACTTTGGGAAGCACATCCAGTCTGTTCCACATTTTGAAATCTTTATAAGTTTCGACAACCCAATTTAAATTTTAAGTGAGGATAGTAAATGGTTCTATCCATATTCCTCCAGCCTACGAGAGAATGGCCAAACTAACGAGTTCACTTCTTGATTTTAAATAGACTGAACCTTTTTTATATTTTACAGCCTCGTTAATCTTTTTAATGGACTCAATAGATAGATGTTTTTAGAGGTCTCTTTATGTGAGAATAGTAAATGAAAAACCTGATTTGAAAGCTCTGTCTTTGACGTGCTCAACCCAAAACTGGAGTAAAAGAGAGCTTTCTTCCTCGAAGCCAGTGAAATAGGTCCACACATTTTTGGGAAAGTTATCCCATTTGTTGATTTCAATCGCTAATTTATTATATTTCAACGAAAAAGTGCTCCGTGCGAGAGACTTATCGAGGATATACTCAGAGATAAAGCTGTCCGCGAGGATGCGGTTTTCCTGGAAGCTCTACTCAAACAAATTGATGATTTGATCCAAGGGGTCAATCAGGACTAAAAAATGAAGATGTCCTATTTATTATTCCAGCTGAGAAAGAGTAATGTAACTTAATCGCTTGAAAAGACTCAAGGGTGCGTTGTTGCCTAACATAAAGCGAATTTTGTTCGGTCCAAAGTTTTAGTTAATAGTGATTATGTTGTAGTAATCGATGGCTAGAGAACTGCTATTATTTCCGTTCAGCCTTGCCAGTTACTTTTACTTCTTTCGGAGGGTGAGCTGGGAAGAAAGGTAAAAAAGTTATTTCATTGGCTGATTAACATCTAGTGAGAGTATGTTGATATCATTAGATTGCACTAAGTCGCCCACCTTGTCTGGATTTTCTATTAAATGATAGAATTGGGTGAGCATATCTTTTATAAAATTGCTGTAGGCCACCGCGTAAAGAAAGTAGGAGTTTATGCTCGGGTATCGAACAAGATATTTTTCTGTCTCCTCCTTAGCTTCGATATTTTATTTCTGTGGTTTTGAGCTTCTTTCAGGAGAGTAGAACCCTACTATATTCGGTGTTTTTCCCCGCACAGCAGCATTAACAAAGGGACTCTTCGAAATCTAATCAATCCACTTAATTCCGTCAGTCAACATGGCATTGGAATCGACATAGATTCCTCCATTCCTATACAATATTTACAGAATAATGAGTTCCTTCGTAATTTTATCCGCGATATTGGGGGTTAGATCAGCATATTTAACTTTATCGTGAGTCTTTTAAACTCGCAGAGCATCCACAAATATGGAGAGCATGTTGGCTCTCTTTTCAGGCAAATGTTGTTTCCAGTTACTCTCAGTGAGTTCTATCATCGTAAACCCTTTCTCTTCTGCTGCCCGTTTTGCCATGAGGGTAATTCTTTGTTTGAACCATTTCTGTAAAACCGGAACGTTTTCATCATAAAAGACCCACAATACCTTATTCATCTTTTCCGGGTTTACTTTTTACTGCTCATTCTTCTCGATATTAATGTCGACTCCGTTTTTGTTCATTGTCATGAGGATATCACCAATTTATTTTTACTGCATTCGATAGTCGTAAATCAAAAACAAAGCTGTGGTTAGCAAAAGGATAATCAGAATGCAGAGAGTGTACTCACAACTGTAACAGCGAGTGTTGAATACTCGAGTCTCTGTTTTGTTATTAATTTTTATACCCAGTCCGTTTGACAAGGTCTTTTGCTAATCCATTTCCTCATCAGAAACGTTTTCAATGAGAGGGTCGCCTGATGGATGTATTTAGTGTTATTATAAGTTATGCTATTGTCGATTCCGCATAGGTTTTGATATTCGAATATAATCAGGATCAATTATAAATTAATAGATATGACACAACAAATGATTTAATTAAAATAGAATTGTTTAACTGTCCATTAGCAATGGCTAAATTTGGAAAGGAAAACTTAATTTTTGATCATATTAAATTTAAAAACAAAATATTATTGGAGTTAAATTACTGATCAATTTTCAATGGATCCTTGCAGACTTATTAATGAATTATATGCATAAGGTAATCCTCATGGATGTCGAATCCTTCTATAAACAGAATGGAAAGCGTAAAAAATAGTGGTACCTAACTCATCACCATCAAATTATATCCAAGATAAATTCCGACAAATTAGCAAAAATATGGGTGGCGTGATATATTAAATTTGCGTATTTATGATGCATCTTACTTACCAATTTATTATATCCGCGAGTATAAGATTCATCTATTTAATTCAATGAATATCTGCTCCTTTTTATGTAGCATACTCCTCATATTTTTGTCTTACTCCAAATGCGCTTACACACAACCTGAACAAGGATTACCTTATCCTTATGACGGAGAGGCCTTTCCCATCAATTACACCATGGCTGCTTGTAAAGAGTACATCGGAGATGATGTTTGCTGCAACTAAGCCAACGCAAAACTCACCAACGATAATTTAAAACAGATTGATGGTGCCTTTTCCTCAGGATCTGGGGGTTGCGACATCTGTGCTATTAACCTCAAAAGGTTTTGGTGCGAATATGCCTGCTCACCCAGACAGGCCGATTTTTTAAAAGTGAGCAGCAAATATTTTGAATATCCTGACCCTTAAAGACCAGGAAAGACAATTATGGCCCAATAAGCCAATTTAACTGTGGAAGCCAACACCGCCTGCCAAATATTTAGCTCGTGTAAGCGAGTACCATTTGTGGCTTCAGTCAGTGCGATGGGTAATCCAGCTGGATTTCTTAATTTCCAAGGTCACAACGCAATTGACAATGCAATGCAGTACATTAGTGTATTTTTTACTTACGATTCTGAGAAGGGTCTTTATCTCAATAACGCAACAAATAAAGCTAAGACATATGAACCCACTTTATGCAATTATTCTGAGCCGATGTTGCATGGGTTTGAGGTGGTGCAACCATGCAGTTGTAATAGCTGTGAGTAAGCATGCGACAACAGTAGCGGATTCAAGTATGAAGAAGCAAGTCTTTGGTAGGGATTTAACTATCCTCTAGTGCTTGGAATGTACGGCGGAGTTGCCCTCATTGCTGGAGGACTGACTCTATACAGATGGAGGAGATAAAAAATAAAAAAGCAATGATACCTGACTGACGTTTGCACATTTAATTCATCTAGAAAAAATAATATAAATACAGCAAATAATCATCAGTTTTTACCGATCCAAACAGTGAATATGGATAGTGGATGTCTTTGAGGCCATTGTTATCCTGTAACGCTGAATTCAAGTTTATTTGCGGGTATAAATCATGTGATTACCGTTTCGAATATGATTTAAATTAGTTCCATTAACTTATTTTCCATTTATTCGCATGGGCAGTTGCATGGCAGACAATTACGATAAAAAAGGTCACCATCTTCATGATGGCGACCACTAGGCATATCCTGCAGACATTAAGCCGAAAGAGGGCACTCCGGAAGCCAAGACTAATTAATAAACCACACGATATCCGGACTCCAACAACTATAACCGCAGAGAAGTTGAGAGTCCTAAACCACTATAAAAATCAATGACCGAGGATCTACCTTCAGTCCTTCCCAACCAATCGGTTCGATATTACAAAGAAAGATGATTTGATTTTAAATTTTATTAAAAAAATAACTAGTTGTCATTTTTACCAGCGAGCCATCCAATCTAGCTCATCCTATTGGTTGGCTGCAAATCTGAAAAACTCTTTGATTTTCATTGAACGTGCTTCATATTCTTTTCCTTCTAAATTTGATTAAAATAAGAACTGCATCTAGTTGAGTTGTCTACTGTGAGTAGATGAAAGTGAGTAGCCTTTTGGAAGTTGTAGTGTTATAATAATAGAATAAGTATAATTATGGAAGATTTCGCACGCACATGGGGATCCTGCTCCAACAAGGAGATGGCAGTGGTTTACAAGTATAAGCAACGCATCAGATAAATTTAAGACCAGGAAATCTGCCAAAAAATTGTCAATAAAGATACGAACAGCTTGGACTTCTATCAGATCACGCCCAAGGAAGAATTACCGAAATATTTGCAGAAAATGAGGTTTCAGACTCTTCATCTCAAGGAAAGTACGCATATACCCATTCAGAAGACATTGCCAAGAGTATTAAAATATTCAAAAAGGAAAATACTAAACCATAAGAGATGGAAGTTCGCAAAAAACTCAAGGAACAGGGTCATATCATGCTGCTGTCTGAAATGTACTTGTAATGTGATGAAGTTATCAGCACTTGGGCTAATCCTGCGAGCATAAGCGTAGTTCAACTCACAACTAGCTTAAAAATGCTGAACAGGCTAGTGATCTTGAAGAATGGGAGAAATTGAGGAGATAAGAGAAGTTTCAAATGACTAAAATGTTTAAAAGACAGAAACCAGTTGACCTGAGGGCTTCTCAACGGAATGACAGTAAGGAAGAAGTTTGCCGCAAGAAAGTCGACACAGCAATATGTAAACAGTTTAAAGATGGTTCTGACTACAAAAGTGAAATCTAGCATGCCCTCTAAATTATCGAGATGACCCATTCCAGCTAGGCCAATATGCTTAACCGCTATATGCTCATCGAAAACAGTTCTAAACTTTTGAAGAAGGAACTTGACGACAGAAAGTTGCAAGTCGAAGACACCATAAAATCAAAAATGAAAATTTTATTTGAAGCAAGGACAGATTATCATCGCTTGTTCTAAGAGCACCATCTGCTTGAACTTGAGGATAAGATGATTAAGGAAGAGATTATAAAGGAGGAATCCACCCGCATTTCACATAAATCTCTGGGTAACATCCGGAACAACGAGATGCGATCTCAAAAACAAGGGATGATAGAATAAAACTAAGGAAAGATAGCGAAAACAAAAAGAATCATTTAAGGACTGGAAGAGGCTGTCAGTAATTTATAGGAATAGTTGCATAAAATTATCCTAGCGGAGACTGTATACTACAAGATATCATTGAGAAATGGCAACGATGTCAGGGACAGTGGACTTGTGTGGGTCATCAAATTGCTGCAGATCAACTAGCACGACATCAATCACTATTAGTACCCGTCATTTTTGGATCGCAAGAGTAGACTGTTCCTTGTTCAAAAAGCTACGAGCGAGGAAGAGGAGCAGCTGCTGCTATAAGACAAGAGGAGGTTTGTTAACTAAATCGGCAAATCAACTTCGGAGGCTAAACTCAATCGTCGAAGCATCCTCATTTCCAAGTAGCAAAACAATAACGATCGCATTATTGAATCAGATTTCAATAGTGATCCAGTGCCTAAGAAGTATCGTCGTTCGCTTAAAAGGATCTCTCAACTCAACGAATAGTTTATAAAAAATAGTACTTTGATGGTTGATCTTCGTTAGAAATAGCGCAATAAAGCTATAGAGATAAGCGCAGACTTGTAAGGTTTGTCAAACAAGGAGATCTACACCCAAATAGGCGAACGCATAAAGAAGCTTGATTTGTCCAAGATGAAAAAGGATAAGCTCGGTAGCAAGAAAATGCAGTTGCTGTAGTATCAGAATCTTCTGGAGAAGATCAAAAACATCGATATCAAACTTGAATAAATGGATTTGCAGCATGAGAACCATCTGCTTGCACACTACCGCGAGAATAAGAACTTGTATTTCATGCAGGCAGCAGCGTGCTTTGGCTACAAACGCGCCTATTCCATGATAATTAAGCACTTTTCGTGGAAGAGCTACCATGATCCGCCCAAATGATTAAATATATACAATGTTGTAGTACTATAAACAGTAGTGTATCATGACTCTACCTCATGATTCTTCTAGAGAGACGAAGCTTTTCTCGAGGTTATCTCCGGACCAAAGCAGCGGTAATGCTGCCAATCGTTGTTTTTCCTGACATCCTTACATCTTTCACGCACCTATTGTACCTTCTTATTCGCTATATTGTACTGATCAATCGTTTTGCGAACTTGACCTTTTTTGAATTTGAGGCACAAGCTTTGCTGTTCATATATCTTGGATAACTCACAATTTTGCTTTTTCAACGAAGAGATATCATTCAGGAGCACTTTTAAATCTATGACCTCTTACTTTTTTGGTTCATCGGCAACCCTCGGATAAGAGTGCTCGTGCACTATGGCATGCTGCAGGCTTGCAGTCCTGCGATGGCCTAAACTATATTTATCACTGGATTTTTCTTACAACGGTATGGTTTTTTCTACTTCAAAATCTCCTTCACCAACACTTAAACCTGTGCAGTTCACAGTGGAGACTGAGCATCCCTTCATACTTTCCATCTCACTCTTTCTATTCTTAATAACTCCGTTTTGTTCCTCAATTTCTAAGAGTTCCTTTAATTTTTGCAAACTGATTAATTCTTTGGAAAGTAGTTCTGCTTTGGTACTTTCTTCGGATTAACGATCCCGAATTCTCTTCTCTTGGAACTCCTAAACTGTTTGAGTTGGATCACGCTTCCATTTTGGCTTTAGGAGAGATTAAAAGGAGGACTGCTTATCTGCTATAATTCTCCTTTGATCATAAATCTTTCCCTCGTAGTCTTCAAGACGTTATCTGCGAACACTCTCCTCTTACTATTGGATCTGACGAGTGATGAGGAAATCCATAAAAATCTGTTGTCTCTGAGAAATGTAGGCATTGATATTATCAAACAGACTATGAAGATAGATGAGCTCCTATTTGAATTATGGAGTGGGAAGAGAGTCAACTTCGGATATGGTGGCTTTCAGATTGATGGAGGTGGCGTAGAGGGTGTCCTTAATATCATCGATGATCTATTCGGTTTTGGCTTCGAGATGAACGATGTTTTTCATATGTAAAAGCAATAGTATAAAACATCTTTATATTAGTAAATATCTGCATGCAGTCAAAATAGGACTTTTCTATATTGACAAAGGTTGTCACCAATACAACTATGATTTTAAAAAACAATTAATCGTAATTACTATCACCAATCTAAGATTAGCTGAGACAAATTATCAATAAACTTGAGTCTTTGATGGATATGATATTATTTTGCTATCAAGTAGTTCAGGATACTGATAGCTTTCCCCTGTCTGATTTTTTCTTCACCAGAAATAAATAGTTTAATTTAAAGATATAAAAGTCAAATTATTTTCCCGATAGGGGTCTATTTTTAGGCAATCATTATAATTCGTAGTCATACATATATAGATGGGTAACATCATATCATATGGTGTTAAATCATAATCAATATTTATGGAGCAATAGTTTGCCTACGATTTCTTTGTTGTTGGAGGAGGCTCAGGAGGACTCGCAGCTGCTTCAGCTGCGGCTTCGTATGGTGCCAGAGTTGGCCTTGCTGACTTTGTCAAACCTTCCCCTCAAGGTACAAAGTGGGGTTTAGGAGGCACCTGTGTGAACGTGGGATGCATCCCTAAAAAATTATTCCATTACGCTGGACTGCTGGGATAAGCAAAGTAGGATCTCAAAGAGGCAGGTTGGGACATAAACACATAGGGCCAAAATAATTGGAGCGAATTAGCTCAAAAAATAGGAGATCACATCAAATCCCTCAATTTCGGCTACAGGAAGAAACTAATGACTTAAAAGATTAAGTATTTCAACAAACATGCTAAACTACTTTCGCCCCATGAAGTAGAACTCACGGGCAGTGATGGAATTCCAGAAGTAGTCACAGCTAAGTATATACTGATTGCCACAGGCGGCAGACCATCAGATCCTGGAATTCCAGGGAAGGAACATGCAATTACTTCAGATGACATATTTTGGAAAACTGACAATCCTGGTAAAACTTTGGTGGTGGGGGCATCTTACATAGCCTTAGAATGTGGAGGTTTTATGAAGGCCTTAGGAGTGGATGTGACCATCATGGTGCGTTCAATTCTATTGCGTGGCTTTGACCAGCAAATTGCCAACAAAATAGGAGAGTACATGGAGAACCAAGGCACGCGTTTCGTAAAAAAGGCAGTCCCAATTTCAATAACACTAAACTCTGAAGGCAAGAAAGTCGTGCTATACAAGCAGGGAGAGGATGAAATTGAAGATGTGTTCGATACTGTTCTGTTTGCTATAGGAAGGGGCGCTGATACTAAGTTGCTTAATCTGGAAAAAGTTGGAATTAATATTGCTAGCAATGGAAAGATCATTGCCGGTGATGATGATCGCACCTCAATCGATAATGTCTATGCAATTGGCGACGTGTGCCAAGGAAGACTATAACTGACTCCGACAGCTATTATGGCAGGCAGACTCCTCGCTGCAAGACTTTTCAACAATGGTAAGCGTACTATGAGTTACAAATACGTTCCGACCACTGTCTTTACACCCATTGAGTATGGTTGCTGCGGTTACAGTTAGGAGGATGCAAAGGCCAAGTTTGGGCCAAATAACATTGTTGCATACGGTAGTGTCTATAAACCACTTGAGTGGAATCTCAACTATAACAGATTCCAAAACGGTTATGCGAAAGTGGTGGTTAATAAAGCTGAGGAAGGCAAGATCGTTGGCTTCCACTTCCTAGGCCCAAATGCAGGAGAAGTGACACAAGGATTCGCAGTAGCAATCCTTAAAGGAATTACCAAAGAGGATCTCGATTACACAGTAGGAATACATCCTACAATGGCTTAGGTATTTAATTGTTAATAAAGGAATTCACATTGCTGAAGGCTATCGCTGGAAGCGCAGACGAGGAGAAGACTTCTTGCTGATCTTGAGCAAATGGACACTACCTGCTTTATGTGGCTCCTTTGACGCTATATGATACTGGCAGATCAAACCCTCGGGAGATTGCTAGTGGATGGTCATTGGATAGGGTAAGGTTGGGTAGTGAAATGATACATGTAACTTATTGAACACATGATGTATTAATTATTGGACTGTCAGGTATTTATCAATTTCTATGAGTGCACAGTTTATTATTTTATAAGCAGATGAGTAAAGTGTAGATATCTTCGATACGAGATGGAATTTACTTCGAAAAATTAGGAAACATTCTCACCAGTTTGCAGGAGTTTGAGAAAAGGAAAGGCTAGTTTTTTGGCAAGGCTTATAATGTCAGCATTACTCTCATCTTCACTAAAATGGAGAAAAACAATATAGAGTTAAGGAATGAGATGAATGAATTCATTAAGGTGCTAAATATGCAGTATTCCTTCCTCAGCAAACTCAAAAAGGAGGAGAAACCTACTCAGATATCTCCTGTTTTTAAGGAGTTTAAATAATTTACGGATGAGTTTAGTGTCATCAAAGAGAGTCTCATGGAGTTAAACGATTTCCTTGGAAAGTTTATGGGAGTGACCAACTATGAGTTCACCGAATTAAAGCGAATCTACGAGGAGAGCGAGGAGCTCAAATATAGGTATGAACAGTATAAATTAAAAATGAATCAGAGCTACAATCAAAAAAAGGAAATGATCTGCTCTAAGAAAAACATTAAGAAGTATTTCTAAATATCAAAGATACTCAACCTGATCTCCTAAATCACCAAAGAAAAAAATGATAGCAACGAGCTGAGTTTGAAACTGCATCTGATAGCCACCAAATAAGTGAGCAGCAAGGCGAAAATGTATAAGGATATCTGCGACAACCTCGAATATATTTCGGGATTGTACCAAAGAAGCTTTAAAGAGGACATTTTGCAGAAAATTAAAATATATTTCAAGGATAAATGCGAAAGCATACCGAAGGAGAGGCATTAGCTCGGGAGCATGAAATTGGATACGACCAAAACAGAATAGGCTTATAAATCAGTGGAAGATGAGTTCTATGAAATATTCAATAGATTCGTCAATTAAATAACCATTGCCCGATGGCCGATTGTGTATTTCGACAAATCTAAATAGTTAGACAATAAATAAGAAAAGAAAAAAAACATTACTATGATTCTGACTTTTGACAACAAAATACTGTTGTACCAATAGTAAGAAAAAGACATCAGTTTGGAAATCAATCTCTAAGACCTGAAAGTGTACAAACCCACCCCTGAAGGAACAATCGAAGTCAAGAACAAGAAGAGTAAAGACAAATTCATCATCAAGTTCGGCACTGTCTAGCAGTAGGATGAGTTCTATCTGCATTACCAGCAAATCGCTCAAATTAATTGATAAATGGGATACTTTATAATATAATCTTCTGTTATTATAAACGTTCAATGAATATCAAGTTAGCAAGCAAATTCAATTAATATTATAATAAATTGTGAATGATCAATTACTCAATCACTATCAATCTGTATCGCATCATCGTCAATAAACCTTTCGTTTGATCTTCTTGGCTTTTATTTTCGGATCCTTTTTATTTTATATCTGTTTAAGCCATTATTTCCTGAGACTCTATCTTTTCTATTAAGATAATATCTTTAGTAGTCAGCCTTTGAAATCTATTCAATTTCATCAGATGTATTCATCAGTTGCATAGAATGAGATGTGTATTTTTAAGGTTAAGGCTTCGCTATTATTTAGGGTAAATCAGAGATCAACTCCAAATCATCATCGCTGGGTACTATCATATTCCTTTTCAGGACATCCATTGAGGAATCTGAATCAATATCCAGTTCATAGATAATGGTTGGCTCATCGATTTGTATCTAGTCAATTTTATGTAGATATTGCGCGCAGGTGATCATGTGGTAGTGGTGGTTAATCACCCTCTCGTGGAAGCAGTAAAACTTAAGTTCGACGTTGGTCTTGAAATCTTTATTGGCGAGTTGGTAGTAAATCTTATTCTTTTTGTTAATTCCGTTGCCCCTTATTTTCTATTGGGCTTCCAACCTCGAAAATTTCCAATCGATGATGCAGCACTTCTCTTAATTTCTCAGTAGAAGATCGAAGCGTTTAAACTTTTTGCAGGTCGCCCACCTCATCCACTTCTCTACCGACATGGTTTGGTATCCGTTTTATAGAAACTATTTTCCGATGATATAGCAAACTGTGTTCACAACTTTGAATAGATCATAAACAAACTTGTTATGCTTCTGCATCTTTTGAATTTAACCTGCATTTCGGGCCTACCCTGCGCCTTTTATAAAGATTTATGCAAGTTTATGAAGAGCAATTCCTTCGTCTTTCTCATGGATTGGCTTGAGGCCATTCCTCTGTTAAATCCATTGAATTTTGTTGTAGTAAAACTTCTCATTCGGAAGGGTGCCCTTTTCGATTTAAACCCCATTCAAAATAGAGTATCTAAAACTATGCAGATATAAAATGTTATATTCGACGTCTTCCAGCCATTTACCCATGCTCAATAATCTGTTATAAATTTATCTTCTCTCCTTACCACTTTCAAAGATTTTAGTATCGTTTATCTGCCACATTACTAGCTTGAATCGAGGAGGCAAGTTGCTGCGATGCCTTGATGCTGCGTTTAGCTGTTCACTAATTTGAAATTCCATGAGTGAAAAAATAATCACATCTCCGAACTGTTAAATAATGCGGTAGCCTTGGACAAACAGTTCTCCGATATAAGTGAGCAGGTAAACAAAATGTTTGTCCTCATCTTTATAGGGCCGAGGGTATTGGTTTGGACTCTAAAGGTACTGTGTGATTTTGAGTTAGTCTTCCCGAAATATCATCGATAATAAATATTATAGATTGATAGTTGCACCGCCAAATTATTATTTTGTGTTGTTTCATAACTCAAAGGCAAATGCAGTTAGCTTTATAAAAGTAACCATTTCTCAAGATAACTTTACATTATTTTACAAATGGCATAGTGGCAAATTATCTGATATTAAGACGTCAGTTTTGCTGTCGTAGGAGATAATAAAACTATGGTTGGAAGCAGTAATTTTGATTTATCATCTTTAATTTAATTAAGGTCATATTTGAGTTAATTCGAATGAGCAGAAATCACATTGTGTAAATTGTTTTCAGTCCATTAGTTTGCTCTTCTCCTCCTTCCAGAGCACTGCGACCTATACTTTTACTGGCGGCCCCCAAGCTGCGTCGAATTAGAGAAAACTCCTGTCTGGAGTTGACCTTTGTATCCAGGGTCTTCTTCAGGCTTGGCATGCCGAACATGGCATTCCAGTTTCTCAAATCAATGTGGTACTCCTGCACATGTGGCAACTTAGTAAGCAATCCACCCAAAAAACTTGTCATATTCTTATGAAAATCTTCGACTCTTAACTGGGCGATGTACTCATTGGGATACTTGACCAATTTACGACTGACAATGTCCTCAGCCTCATTCACCTTCTAAATCATTTATTTGTGAGCCATCTCATCCTGCTTGCTAAAATTTGGATCTCCTCTCTTATACTTGTAAGTCGGTTGCAGAAACTTTGTATCGTTATGCTCCAAGAAGTACGTTAGAGCTGCCACTATCTCTTCAAGCTCCTCCCCCTTCATCTTTGAGAGGGATCCTCGATTGAGAATGGAGTTTTGGTCGTGTTTTGAGCTTTAGAAGTAACCTCTAAGAACTTCAATTGGGAGAGTGTCTTTCAGAAATTTGTAGGCTTCCTTCTCTCTCATGTACCATGATGATATCTCCAATCTAAATTTCCTGTATTTTAGATTTTCGACAATATTCTCCAAAAAGCTGCGGAATATATCCACCAATTTTTTGTAACTGATGTAACCCCCTTCGAACTACCAGTCAGCCATCTGTATGTTAATTTCTTCGCAATGCATCTCAATTCCACATTTGTCGATAAGACTAAACATTTCACTGAGGTCCTCCTCTCTACATTTTCTGAGATTTGTCGTTTGCAGCCACAGTGTTTTAAGCTTCTTTCGATCCAGGATGGAGCGAATGGCCTTGTAAATTCTGCTGAGGGAATCGTCGTTCACATCAAAACCGTTGTAAATGATCTTGAGAGTCATCAGTTCTTGACAGTGATAGACCGAATCAGTTAAATATTTAAGGAAATTAGTCTTCATGGCTTACTTGTACGCTGGAAAGTATCCATACCCACAACATTTGAACGACAACTCTACGAAAGGAGGATTTTTGGTGGCTATATCAAAGTGAATGAGCTCTTATTTAAAGTCTCTAAAAGTTTTAGAGGCAAAGAACTGGCTACCTCTCTCATGGGACTTACTAGCCTCAGTCATTAAATGATTTAAAATAGTTTATTATCTGTAGCATATAATAGATCAGTGGGTAATCACCATGCCAGTAAGCCATTTGAGATAAGGATATCTCACTATTTTAGATTCGTTGTTTCGAAAAATCAATGAATCACCATCAAATTCATTGAAAGAATGGATCGCTGAAGAATTATACTAATCATATTTATCATTGGTGCTTTGGTGCCTTTTAGTAGCTGGCATAGTACTCCTGGCTCCGATTAAACAGGTAGTTTCTCTCTTCCTCGGGACTCATCTCCTCTCGTGGATTTTAAATGATCTCCTGTTTTTTGGGGTGCTCAATCAGTTTCTGGTCGTAAGCATATTTTACTAATAGAGAAAGGCTGTTTTCAGCTGTCTCCGCTTGCAGTTCAGGAATATGCATTTCCACCATTATATCCAGAAGCTCCATTGTTATCTATCGAACATTACTAAGAATTTCGGGTAGCGTCCATGAGAACACATCGAATTTGACTAAGAATTTATATTTTTCGGGTTACTGTTCTTTGAACTGCTTTATTTTGATGTTATTGTTCTTGATACAGGCAGAAGTACCTAAATCCAAGCGACAGCACCTTTGTTTCCACAAGTTCCACAGTAGTTTGGAGCTGAAAACACAGTTATTACTGGAGGTGGCTGTTTGCAACCGTTCCAAGCATAAGTTTTGTACCCCTCGAGAAATACTTCGTGCCCTCGAATTATTGTTGTTAAATCGTTGGCTATTAGAAACTCATTAGCCAGCTCAACTCCGTAAAGGATGGAACAGTCTCTCGACTCGTTTGGTTTGGATTTATTTTTCATCTTCCCGTTTTATTTATCGATGGGATCCGACCAAATAAAATCGCAAAACGCGTCATTAGTCAGTGTGATTTATTGAAATCGATTAATCGTATTAATTTGAGTGACCTAAATCTCGATAGTCATACCTCAGTCATCTTATCACTGATGCCCCCATGAACACAGAAGTATTAGCGATTTACAATACATGCGATGGGCATGGCGTTGAACACGTCCAAAATGCTTTAGTAAACACTTTGCGAATATTTATTGCAGCACTCTTCTCTGAAGTTGTACTGTTGGGTCATTATCTTCGATTCATGGTTGCCCCTCAAAAGGATTATATTTGCACTATACTCGATTTTCAAGGCCATCAGGATTATCATGACCTCGATAGAATTGATTCCTCTGTCAACGTAGTCTCCCAAGAAGACGAGTTTAGTCTTGAGGGGAAAATCGTTTCTTAAAGCATCGCAATGAGAAAGAATGTTGAGCAAGTCGTAGAACTGACCATGTACGTCACCGATGACAATGACTGGATCTTCGACAAAAATGAGATTGGGCTAGTTTTCTGTATAACTGATGGAGTACGAATGATATGGAGGCACTTGGTGATGATATTGTCTAATGCAGGGGTATGCAGTATAGTTTCATACGCGAGCTATTTGCTAAGTTTTTCAATATTAATATGTTCATTTGGAAGAGTTATGTCCTTCCAATAGAGTATGCGTCTATTTTAGGCCTTCGCTATCTTCATTACAATGCTATTTAAAGTTAATAACTATACAATTAAATAATTTAGTTATAAAGGGAAGGCTTAGTTATAGCAAAGGGCGAGAAGGTATGATCCAAAGGACAATTATGCATCATCAAACCTTAATATAATAACAAAATGGGTTTTTGAATAGTTTACTCAAGAGCACTTTTGCTTGTTTTTTATAATTTCAGAACAGATTTTCTGCTTAAAATCCTCCCACTGCTTTAGATCCACTTAATTGCGACTAATATCAGCTTATTATGATTTAATTTCCGCGATTTTGGCAATAATTTACTGTATTTAGCGGGTAAAATTGCTTAATTTGTCGGGTGATAGAAAGAAGAGTCGGGTGTTGTTATGGCTGCTAATCTAAATCTGTAAACGATTACAACTGAATATTTGATTGCACTCCTTTCAAACTCTTGCTTACCATTGAGTGTAGAGTGAAATCCTCGCCAGTTTATTGCTTTTCCTCTTTATTTTTACTGCTCCACTTTGTGGAGATAATACTGCATTGATTACTCGTTTTATTGCAACAGTTAATAGTCTTTTATGTTGGTTCTTCTCAACTGGTGTATATGTAGAGGCTGCAATTCATGCAGACTTTTCTTAATCTTATTTTTATTTTACTTACTTCGAGTTATGATGGACTCAAAACATATTTATACTCTTCCGCTTGCCACAATCATCAATTCATTGCATTGCTATCCCTCTCTAACAACGATCTACTGAGAAGAATATACTTTACTCTGTAATCGATTGGCTACTACTAATAAATCCTCTTTAATCATTTTGTGCACTCCTTTAACTGAATTGAAAATCCCATCAAGTAAAGTAAATCTATCTTCAATATTTAGACTATTAGTCAGAGCTTTTTTATATGAATTGATGGGAAATGTCATAAACATACACTTTTCTAAAGTTTTAATTGAATAATTTATTGTTTTATCTCCTGAATTTAATGGTAAGCCGAAAGCTTACCCATCAAAAAGAGTTGTTTCAACGAAGGGCAAACACTAGCCTTGTTTTAATAACAGCCGAGTTTCAGCGGAGAGGTTTCTCTTGACCACTGACCCATAAAGTATAACATAAAATAAGCTCAGCTCAGACGCCTCTTCAATAACAATTTGGTTCTCCTCTATTTACATGAGCGAATACTTGATTTGAAATATGGTCTTCAACATGTCAGGCTGCAGTTATTTAAAAAAAGAAAGACTCTAAGTCATTTACTTAATTTTGAAATTGATATCACTTGTGTCAATTCCATTTTACCTTTTTTGAACCATTATCTGATACAGAGACATCAACTACTCCTCCTCGTTTATATTGATGTTGCTGTATTTTTTAAGAGGAGATTCCCTTTTACGCTGTGCTTTGCGAATTGCATATTAAGTATCAACGCATTTGTTGTAGTAATCCTGTCGGTACTAATCGATCTCCATGTCCTCAACTTGCTTGTGTGAGAGCTAGAAATTGTCCGATGCCATTGCAAAACTAATGAACTGCTAATTCTCCTTCTACACGATATCTGTATTGAGATACGAGGCATACTCATATGGCATATTCTCTTTCATAAAATTGAGGTAATTTTGTTGGCGAAGTTTAATTTTCTGTTTTTCTTCGGGCGTTACTGTTTCGTGCTTAAATTGCTTCATTTGCAGCTTTAATGATTATCTTTATTGTTCAGCCTGCTTTTTTTGATGTTTAATCTGGTTCTTTATCAAAGAGTGATCGATTGTTCCCGTTTATGTTAAATAAATATTTTATTTCTTGATCCTCTTGATAGATGCTTCTCTCTTGTTCCGTTCGATATAATTGGTTGGCTTTAGAGTTGATTATTCATCGGATATTTTCAATAGGGCAGTATTTTTATCAGTGAAACATTAGAAGGTATTTTTATTGTCAATAGAAAGTCGCGTAGTTGCAGTGACTGGTCGATTCTTTCTTTCAGTGGGTTGACGCTATCGGAAATCATTGAACTCAGTGTGATTAGTTGGCAGCTATTTATTTAAAAATTGCCCTGCTGACTGAGGTCGACGAAACGCTTTGGCAGAATGTGACCTCTTAAATGCTGATTGGATTCTATTGCCATTGGGATTTTTATCAAATGTTTCATTAATACCTGGGCCATTGATATTTGAGTAAGCCTATGTTGAGGAATTTCTTATAATGAGCATTTTTTTATCTTTTGACTCGAGGTTCGAATTTGTTCGCCTTCCTTTTAAACTCGGGTTTCCACTGCTTTTGAGTCGTTTCACGATGGCTTCATGGTTAATAGGTTTTACTCCCTTCACAATAAATTTAGAGTAAAGCAGTTTAGTCATTGTATTGTCGTTGCTGCATGCAGGTAATCTGCTGAGACTGTATTGATTATGTTCGGGGACGAGAGTGATGGTGGTGATTGCTCTCGATAAAGCGGAGTCTTGCCTTTAACTGCCTGACATAATATTGATAATATAAAACTACAAATACGGATGGTGAACTCCTTTGAGCATAAAAACAAAAAAAATTCCTTCTATGAGAGGATCTGTGATTATTCTTTATTATTTTTAACGATGGAGGCAAATAAATATATCGAATATCTTATACTATCTATTATCACCATCTCCCCTTCCTTTCATATTAGTATGCTTTTAAAAAATCATTAATTTATTTATAGAAGCAGCAACTGCCTTGAAATATAATGGTTCTTTAAACAAGAAATATTTGTTTATCTTATTTTGCAAACGTCCATCAAATGTATTTACCTTTTAATATTAAAACTGTGAAAAATACAAAAAAATGGGCATTTTTAGTACTCAGCGAAAGTCTTGAATGTCTTAAAGAGTAAGAATAAACTATTTGTTTCATTGTCCTTCTAGTCTGTTTGATCTCTACAATTTAATATTACTCGAGATTGTTTTGATGCTTAAAAATTCAATAATATTGTTTCATCTTATCTATAAAAATCACCCGTATGATATTTATACCGAGATATGAAAATACTAATATTTCTAAATGCAAATTCCAAAATCAATAATCAAATAGCAATAAATCCAAAGACCAAATATTTCAAATTTAATATTAAAACTGAAATTAAAAAAATGTCATTATTCTTAAATTTAGCATGGATAAAGTATAATACATTTATTTATCATTTTTTTATTTTTGTCAACCTTAAAATTAATTATGCTCTTAAATATTATTTTAAATTCTGATAATTTTAATTTGATTAAATACCATATCTTATGAATCAACTTATTTATAAATAAAATAAACAAGTTTTATTCCAAAGTACTATTTTTAATAAATGACTTTGATTCAACTAAAAATTTACTTGCTGTTTTTTGAGGTTTGCACAATCTATTTTTATTTCTTTAAGTTTAATTGATGACCATTGATATCTTATTGGTTCTATGTATATTCTTTCTCAGATCATTTCAATTATCATTTCAATTAATAAACTAATGCTTTTCATAGTCTCCACGAGAAGTTTTACATTGCAGAAATAATTAGCCAAGTTTTTAATATTCCCATGATCTATCAATCTAATAAAATCCATTTAAATCGATAAAATAATTAAAACTAGTTAGTGGACGAACTCCATAATACATCAAAGCAAGTTTTAATCAATTAGATTATATGCTGCATTCATCAAGATATTTATCTTATACAAAAAGATTAAGATGCTTGAACCACAGAGCCAATTTCTGATTACAATCATCAAAATAGTCAATCATCCAAGAGTAAGGATAATAATCCATATTTTTGTTTTATGATATTTGATTTTATAAAAGAGAATATCAACTTTAAGTATGATCTTTGATCAATCGAAATATCTTTTAATATCCAGATGCGACGTATCCATCAATTTGGCCCACACAATCAAGTTCCAATTTAGGAATAGTTGTCAAAGCTGACTCCAGATCAGCAGATTTTGTACCAACTAACTCAATCAACTCCATAGAATATTGTTGCTAATGTTCTCCTTTTTCATAATATTTCCTAACAAGTGAAGGAGGCCTTAAACAAGGTGGAAAAGAGAGTGAAAATGTTTTGTCGTTACACAATTGACAAGAAGATCTTCAAAATTGATAACTGGGATTGTGAGGAGGAATCACTGATAAAATCTCTGGAAAACATCTCCACCCTTATTTTCAATAAAGACTTTCATTTTTAATTTCTTAAACCTATCTTATTAAAAATTCAAGATCCATGCCTCCTTCAAGAGTTCATTTAAAAGGCATTAAAATCTAAAAAAGAAAATGGATTTTAAATTAATTAAGAAACGTAAAATACATTATCATTAGTGATAAATCACTTGAAAAAACAAAAAGAATATTTAAATGGGTAATTAAAGTCAGAATAAAATTCTATTTGTCATAAAAGAATTCTTTCTCTTTCCTAAAATGAAAGATTGGCTCTTGAACTCAAGTCTATTTTCTATTTTTTCCATTTTTAGCATATTAAAAACAAAGTTAATAATATAAGTGATGATATGGAAGAGAGATAATCAACTGATGTTGATAAATTTATGCCTTTATTTAAAAAATAATAATTTAAAGATCTTATCTTCATTTTACTGAGAATAAAATGCTAAAAAACTAGAAAAATAGTAAAACAAATATCGACTTCATCATTAACTGAACAAAATGGATAAATAAAACTTAAAATTTAAGGCTTATAAATTCCCACTTAATACATTAACCAATAAATCATAAGTCAGGCAATATACTCAACTACTATCAGACACTAGGACTATTTTTATACGAGGAATAATTATCTTATAACTAATTCGGCTTTATACTTTAAATATGATCTTTTGAAAGTTCTTAAAATGTGTCCTCATGAGTATCTTTATCCACTTACTACTATAAGAAATAATCCAGAATTGAGGAAAATAAAGCAAGCATAAATATCAGAGCAAATAGTTAAATTATTCATCACAACCACATAAGCTATTTGCTAAAAGAAAGCAATTTTAGTTTATGCCTAAGGAAACAAATTTACTTAACTTTCTTTAAAAGATATTGAACTTCTATTTCAATAATTATTGAAGATGGCGTATATTATTTTAATGGAGGCCAAAAACTTTTCATTAAATATTACAGCCTCCCTTTTCAGATAATCTCAATCCTTTTCGGCTATTATTAGAAGTCTAGGCTATTTAAAATAGATTGAAAATCCCTTTTCTATTTTGCAAATTATTCTAAAAGTTATCGATAAGATAATATTTGAAGGTTCAGTAGATGAAAATTTGCTGGACAATGCTGAGTTAATAAATCACTTAAGTAATTTAGTAAAAAGAATTCAATCTCCTGAAGGATAATATTCTTGCTTAATAGACTTTATTGATAAAAAATTATAGAAATTAGTCCAGTTTGGTTTCGACCCAACTAATATTCCTTTTGAAAACATTTACTTGTGGAAAATTAAACAATTTTTTAAGAATGATGTGCCTTTTGAAATGATAGAATATTTTTCAACTTAAAGGTTTTGCAAATTCATCGATAAATATCCAGAAAGTAATGTTGTGTTTCGAAAGTATCTAAAATAGATAATATCTGAGTTGCCTTTGAGCACATAGAATTTATCGATATGGTAAGCAAAAAGTGAAAGAAAAATTAAATTGTTATCTCTTTTGCACAAAACCTTTATCTTTTATAACTTACACAATTTTGTTTCTGATTAGTAACTTGATGAAGGCATAATAAAATCCATTTAGAAATACAGTTTCCTCATCGCTTAATTGCCATTGGTGTCACAATCTTCTTCAAGACTATAAAAACAAGCCAAAGTTAAAATTGCAGAGCTCATCAAGGAGATCAAATAACTACTGAATAATAATGATACAACTCAAATTTAAACAGAAGATTTTTGCTTAAAGGAGGCTACCTAGGATAAATATTTGAATGCTCTTGTAATGAAATCTACTTAGCTGAAAATTTGGTTATAAATTCAGAAATAAAAATATATAAGTAAATAAGCAACAGTTGATTTGCTGACTATATCTGTAGAAATTGACGTATTACTGTCTGATATATATGACAGAATTATAAAATATTAATTTCGGTTGAGTAAAGAAGAACTAGCAAGACATTTAAAAATATCTAAATAAATTTAAAAGAAAAGAGATTAAACATTATGGAAAAAAGTACATAAATATCTTGGAGATATATTATCATAAACTATTCGAAACAATGTCTTTGCAAGATATGATATAAAGTCACAAACTTAACTCATTTCCATTTTATCAATATTCTTTGATAAATTTAAAAGGATATAGAATAAAAGATTAATTCATACCTTCCTTTCCAATTTTGACACAATTGGTAGGGTGATAAATAATAAAATGGTGTTTTCAATCGCTTTTTATTACTACTCTCAGGAATATCTTCTACCCACCCTATAAAAACTTTTCCTTGCTTACAATCCCCCAGTGTAGTTAAAATAACATAAAGACATCTTATCTGTAGGAACCAATTTGATAGAATTTATACAAAAGCAAATAGATAGCAATAAAAATCCGTAGGAATAGTTCAATCAAATCATAGTTAATAAAATTCATCGAGAACTCAAAATACTACTGTCCAACATTTTTTCATTTCTGATCGTAAATCAAAGAGTCATCATTAATGGACTTTAATATCATGGCAGAAAAAATATTTAAACCATTAAAAATAGTCTCTAAATTGATATTTTGAAAAAATGCCATGAAAGAATTAATAAGGACAATATAAATTTCTATTACCAACTCTTAAACAAAGAATTAATCAATGATTTTATGAAATTATAAAATCCAAGGCTCAGGGCGAGAACAAGGGGATAAATTAATTCTGAATTGTTGGGTGAATAAAAAATACATGAAATTTAATGCATTCCTTTGAGTAATTCTATTCCAATTATTGAGAAAGAGTACGGACTAAATAAAAATGTGATACTACGAGACATATCTCGAAAGATATTTTTATTAAAATAATGTTCCTAATCGCAAACAATTCAGAAATTTTACACTTATCTACTTAAAAATATTACGGATAAAAAAATGGCAAAGAAATAAATAATTGGATCTCTAGAGTTAGCAATAAAAGGAGTCATAGAAGCTATAGATAATGAAGATATTAATGTTTAAAAAATCAAACTGTCATGTGGTTGGTTGAGGTATTTATGCAAATAATCGAATCTTGATGAATCCTTCAAACTATCAGACTACTTCACACCCACTTTTATAAAAAAATATCTTACATTTTTAAGAAATAAATCTTAACAATAAACATAATTTAAGGAATTATTAGGCTCTTCCTTGATAATTCTTTAAAAAATTATTCCGTATCGATTTCCTCACGAAGGGTAATCAAATTTTTATAACATTATGAGAGAAGTATGCAGTCTAATTTTAATAAGCTTACCAAACGTTAAATTGACTTAAAGTGAAGAAATTCTTTAATCTCTTGTCCTGAAACTAACAAAAAATTACCGTATTTAATTTGATAGGGTCATCATTTAATTAGTAAAATTGTTGACAAAAGATCATAACTACAGCAAAATAGTGACTATAATCTAGCAGCTAATTAGCAACGAAGCAATTGGATTGATGGAAATGTAATCGGATGTAAAATCTTACTTCTTAAAAATATCTGAGGAAGTCTCTGACAAATCACCTTTATTCTACACTTCAACCTTAAAAGATTTTATAGATTATTTTAAAATTAAATATAAAGAGGACATCTTAGGATTTAGAAACCTCACCAGCAAATTTTTACAAAAAACAGCATTAAAAAAATAAGATTCAAAGTAAGAGTAAATCCTTTTAGCCTTTGATAGTCGACAGTCTTTTGGATATTCTTAAATCAGTAAGAAAATGTTTACATCCTATGAACCTTCTAATATCATAAAGAATATCATAGATATCGTGCTAAATTCAGAGATAAAAGAAGAAGTTCACTTTATCAACAAACTCAGTGCCTTTCAATAAATATTTTATTATCATCCATCTTTGCTACCTCATGTGCTCTTTCATCCAGTCAAATCTAAAGAAAACACCACTAAATTTATTGATGTACTGATAGAGAAAACATAAACCTTGAATACTAAAATATGGGAATTTATCTTTTATTCCTGTTTGGATCATAGTTTGATTCTCACTAACGGGAAAAAAAGTATTCTTTTTTCAGAATATCTTTGCTATTTGATACTCTCAAAGGTAAATTAGAAGTAGTTAAGCTGCAATATGCTTTTATTTATCTTAAATATGATTCAGCTTAAGAGATTCAACTATTTAAGCAAGTTCAACCTTAATTCTTTCACCGCTTCTCTAAAAACAAGACTTGAAGAGACATTTATGAGGAGGAGTGCAGAAGACTAAAACAGTTAATTGTATCGCCACAATCTGATAATAACTGAAATATTACAGTATATTTACAGGTGTGACGAGATCGATAATTTGAAGTATGGCTATGTAGTGAATAGAGGCAGAAGATATGAAAAGAATTTTGTTAACTAATGTTTAATTCCTTTTAAAGCTATCATATTCCATTAATTTTTGGAGAAGAGGAATAATCGAAGAAATAAAGAAGAGTTAGTTCGCACTTTATAATCCGCAAACTTTCCCATTTTATGGTAGCAGAATTAACTCTTAAAATTGGATGAAATATATTCAGGATTCCTCAATCTAGAGAGATTTTAGAATAATTTCATTAAACCAGCATTAAATTCTAATAAAGAATAGTTCCAACTTGAATCTTTTAACTACAGTGCTCTACTTGACGAGAAGTCTGTATAAATCAGAAAAATCAATAATTTATCTCAAGCTTTATTGAATACTTCCAGAAATCATTTATTTTAAAAGCGAGTTAAAGGAATTAAAAACTATTTTATCCGAAAATAACCTTAAAATGGCATATTAGATTAATAGATAATAATGTAATTGATTCGTAGGCAGTAAAGATAAGAATAAAGACAGAATTAATAAAGAAGAAGGAGAGGAGGAAGAGGGAGAGGAAGAGGAAGAGGAAGGAGACATCGCATCAGCAATTATGTGCCCGAAGATATTGGTTACACAGACTAAAAGGCTCAATACTAAAAATAAAAATAAATAGAGAATAAATTTACTTAATCTATGAAAAACATATCTCACATACCCTCTGAAAGCATTGAATATGAAGTCAATCCCGAACAAAATCAGCAAATTCCGCAATTTGACTCTTCGAATAATCTTCTAGTGGAAGAGGAAGAGTAAATCAATAGAATAATAAAATAAATAAATGAACTTCAAGCAAATACCTTCGAGCATAAAGTGGAAAAGGGAGAATTAAAGGGGATGAAATATACCGAAATGCTTTAGTTTTTAAATAATAAGTTAGCCAATGCTGAATACTAGCATTACTAAAATATACTCGATGAATAATCTTTGGCAATATATTTTTGGGACCGTCCAGAGAAGCTACAATATTTAGACGAAAAGAGAAGAAATATTGTTGATTATTATGCACAGATACAACTCTCCAAAGCTTTAATTAAAAGGACTTCCAACTGTTAGTCTCTTTATTCTGCTAATACCTAATAGATTATCGATGCTATAAATGACAATTATGTAGATATTAAGAGGGGCTTATCAAGAGGTGATTCTTTCACCAGTGAATAATCTTTTGAACTATAGCAAAACGGCTTTTCTCTTATCTCATAGCCTCAACTTAGCATCAATATTTTTCCAAAGGTGAGTTAAGATCTTGTGATTAAATTGATCTCCTGGATTTATGTCAATTACCCTGAAATTTCATGCAGTGTTCTATCGTTTTTACTTGAAAACAAGCAGATCCAAAATAGACTATTAAATACTCTCTTGTATTTGCTGAGAAATCCTTTGGAAAGTCCCTTGTTCCCTAAAATGGTGAAAAAATGGAAGTTGCCAAATAGATAATGGATCATATAAGACAAGAAAGTTCAATAATAGTACATCAGAACAGAAATACTGAAGATAATCTATCAGGCAAAAAGCTATTGCTTTTACAAAAACGATGAGTTTTTGAATTAGTAAATAGACTGCAAAGGATTCAGAGATATATCTATCACTCCAAAACAATAATACGAATCATACTATGGGTAAAATACTTACAAGCCTTTTCTATAAATACTGGAATATGCCATTGAATATCATCATAACTTAGCAGCATTGCTTATTAGTGGAGTTCGAGATCTTCCTTTATCAATAATGAAAAAAATATTGAAAGTATTCAAAAAACCAGAAATTAAGCCAAAGAGGAGATAAAATCGTCGTGATAATCACTATATCGGTTAGGATGAAATGCAGGAATAGAGAAAGGTAATCTGCTAGAGGCTATTTTAGAATATGAGTGAGCTTTATAAAAACTAACAGTTTAAATCATTATACTTTTAATAGTTCCCCTTAAACGAAAAATATCCAGATTATACTATTTTATCCATCCTAATTACCTCCGAACTCTATGAACGTCCTTTTTTAAAATCTCTTCATCTCAAACTTCTCAAGTAATTTGAAAACAGCCCCCAAAGTTCAGCAATTCTCGATTTTTTCAATAGAATCTTCACTATTTATACTCATAAATAGCTTTAGATTAATACATAACTCGAACATTATCAAGATATCTACGCCTCAGTGTTCAAGTCCTTAATCCAACGAGACAAAAATATATAGCAATAACCCATAAAATCAATAATAAATATTTAAAAATTCATGAGTCTCTAAATAAAGCATCTGCTTCTTAAATTTAGAATTAATTCACAAAGTATTGAAGATCAATTGAGATGGTATTAAGATAGTAGCTAACAGATATATTCAAAAAGAGGAGTGGGGATTTTTTAATCAGCTTTTTAGGAAATGAGGAATAAACCAAATGAATTTTGGGAGAAAACGTTTAGGGTCACTTTTATTGATAAGGCTGGGTAGAAAGAAGATGGAGTTGGAGTGGGAGTCGTCAGAGAGTGGTTCACTTTAATGACTACTGAGATGGTAAAGTTAAATTTTGGACTATTCACTTTAAATAAACAAGATTTTTACTTTTTTAACCAACTTTCAGGACTAAATCCTCGGCATCTCCAATATTTCTAGTTTATTGGAAAGTTATTTGCAAAATGTGTCCTTACAAAAACATATTTTATTTGCCCCACTTTCAACATTTTGCTTTATAAATATCTGATTGATCCTGCATCCATTACTCTTACAGACCTGAAAATATAAATTGATAAATAATTAGAGTTTACTGAGAAAACTTTAACCATTATTGAACAGGCAAAGACAGCAGAGTAATTGTAATTGTATGAGACAACATTTATAATTGAGAGAAGAAGGTAGATCACATCCATTGATCGTTTGGGGATGATAAATTTAAATGGAGAATTGAAATTTAAATCAACAGGAACTTGTGAAGATATCAAGAGGAACTTACAAATATTAAATACGAATGTTTTAATTACCAATAAATAGCTTTAAACTAATTTGCCTTCTTATCGAAAAGAATATTGTCTACTTGAAACCATCGAACTCACTTAAAATGGGAGAAATATAAGCCTTAATTTATAAAACAAGGAGTAATATTTAAGACTCTATAAATAAAAGCTTATAAAGAGCTATTTAGATCCGATTAAACCTCAAATTTAAGCTTTTAAGGATGGATTTTCTAAAATTGTCCCCATCAAGTATCTGTCAATTCTTACACCAAAGGA
>Ga0302188_10000348_pt1 | contig 39385 bp, 19 predicted proteins | sample II_Bog_E2_1_FD_198783 | JGI IMG/M metagenome (GOLD analysis project Ga0302188, IMG submission 198783) | Peat permafrost microbial communities from Stordalen Mire near Abisko, Sweden - II_Bog_E2_1 | ecosystem: Environmental > Terrestrial > Soil > Wetlands > Peat | place: Sweden: Abisko... | reverse complement strand
GAGATACATGTAAATACAATTTTATGATAAAAATTTGATAGTCATCAAATGAAGATTGCTCTTCCAATTTATATATTACGATCCAAATGAAATGAAAATTCATCGTCATGATTAAATGAAAATTCATCGTCATGAAAAGAATATGCCGAAAACATTACTTCTTGATTAAAAATTTTTAGCAACTCAGCCTCGAGATATTTGTGTTCAATACCTGCTGGAGGAAATACCCATTAAAAATATGGTATACAACCTAAAATTTCATCAACTGTAAGATCATGGAGTTACAAAACAAGATTATATCCAGCTTTAAACAGGCTTTCTAAAAGGCATCACTATCAATATAAAACCGTTCAACTCTTTTACAGCCCTTTACGAAAATTATATCAGCAGTATTGTTGAGCAAATCAAAATCATTGGCTTTAAGCAAGAGAATTAAACTGAAAAGAAGAAGTTAAAGAGGGGAAAAACCGAATGGACTATAAATCCAAGCCTAGAATATGCCAAATGTTCTAGTATAATTAGGATGAGTCTATAAAGTGAATATAAAGTGAAGGTGTTTTTTCCTGATTCCTATCAACAGCATGGAGCTGAAAGGAAGTATTTCTGTGGATTTAAAAAATTAAATAATTTAAAACTTTTATTCTAGATATCCTGTAAAAATTAAAATTGAGTTATCATTATTTCTTTTATGATTCATAGATTTATCTTTCCTTTCGTACAATTTGGCAAATTTGATCAAAATATTCTTGCTTCAATCCGTATATCTTGCAAAGATTACTGGCGATGGATTCTTCATTATCATATTAATGAATTTTTACCTTGACTTTGTTTTTTCCTAAATCAAATTAAATTATGAATAGGACAACCTATTATGTTTTTTTTCGCTCTAGAAATTTTGGTGGGTTTATTTTTTTCTCTCTGATCTTTTGGTAGTTTTATCCAATAGGCTTATAGTCTCTCTTTTATTTCTCTATTCGAGTCTTTTAAACTCCAATTTTCATTCTATTAACAGCTTTCTAATATCCATTAATAGATGTGCTTCTTTTTCTGCAACTCGATGACCGCACTCTCTCCTTTACCAATTCAGGTTTAAAAGTACACTCCTAAAGCTATTTTTTGTATCTTTGCTATTCGTCAACTTTTTTCTGTACTTACCTAATCTTGTACTTGTCGATTTGATAAAGGCGGTTTACCAAAGCCTACTCCTTAGATTTGTCTAGATAAATATTTTATTTATTCTTTTAAGAAAAGTTAAAACTAGTCATGGTCAAGAAGTTGTAATCGGGAGATAATTTATTTTTAATGAATTTACTTTCATTCATATTCAGAAACCGTTATCGAATCTATTCATTTTCATCATTAAAAGGAATTTGCTTCAAAGCTAACTCAAGCGAAATCAATTTTTAAAATTCTTTTTGTTAATTTTTTATGGCCTCTTTCTTTTCTATTTTTTCAATTGATTTATAATATTGACTGTCATGCTGTAGTTTTTTCCAGCTTTCAACAAAATCATTCACTGATTATTGATCTGAATATATTTCGGCTAATGATTTTTTTAAGTTTGCTACATTCTTGTCATGGAGGATGTATATGATTTCCTTCAGTTCTCTGGTTTAAATTTCCTACTAATCTATCATTTTCCAAAGACAATATACAAATTTTGCCTCTTATTTGAGTCTGGCATTTTCAAATTATCCTCTGTCTAGTTTTTATTTTGCAGCTTAAATACTTTCAATAACTTGCAAAATTTTAGTTGTGTGAAGTATATGTATGCTAGTTTAAATATTGACAACATCTTCATCTTGGAAAGAAGCGAGTTGCCCGTTTAACTTATTGATGAGGATAAGGTTACTGTTGGGATTTATCTTTTTGGATGACGACGTTGTCCGAATCCGTTCCTCCATTTGCATTTCGAGGAGCTGTTGTTGATGCTTTTTTAATTTTGACTCACTGTATAGGTTTTAGTAGTTCATGCTTTGTTAAATGTTGGAGCTGTTAAATAATAAAATTTATTGTTTAACTACTACTTAATTACAATTTGAGAAAAATCAAGCAATAATATTAAAACTATCGAATATTAGCTCGCGGAAAGTAAAATCTTTGATTATCGCAGTTAAATTTCATATGTTCTTATTTAAGGGAAATTTTCATTAGATTTTTATTAAAATTTGAAGGTGATTTTTTGAATGAAGCACTTTTGTATGACATATTGAAGTGACTAAAGGTCTACAATAAACATTCATTTATTATATTAAAAATAAATTATGAGAAGTCATATTAAATCCCAAGCATTTCTTTCCCTAAATCCTTCTCTCAACTGCAATTTTATTTAAGATCATGTCTATGAAAGATTTCTCTCAGAAGAAAACAGAGCACCTGATCTAAAAAGTAAATATCAGTATGCATCATGTCTTTAAATTAATAGAAAACGTAACTGTTAATCAATTTCGCTTAAGTTAAATAGTGTAAAATACGCCCCAAGAGAAATCTATTCTATGAAAAACCATGAAAGGAAATCATTAAGGAAACTGTAGGGCCTCACTTCTAATAAATAATCTGACAAATTTGATAAAATGAAAATTTTATTGCAAGGGGACATAAATAGAATTTTTCGCGTCAAAAACTATGGTAAATGGTTGAAATGATATTTCTCTCTCTTTTGCTAGTAAATTATTATGAATTCTGTGAAATATGAAAAAAAGCTAATTTATAAGATGATATAACAATCACACTTTGAATGGAGCCAGGCTGGACCTCCTAACGTGTTCAATCTCTTTTTCAGTATCCCTCACTCGAAGACGCAAGCTTTAAATTTCTGCAAATAAGATTACCATCATGGCCATATCTTCTTTGATTCTTTTTTCGAGGGCTGATTGATTGGTAAAATTCAACCTTAGTTACTATAGATCATCTTTTTGGACTTGAACTATCTTTAGCAATCTTTAAATTTCTGCACTCAATACTTTATTCTATATTTTACGAGAAGTACCATTTCAAAGAGGTTTCCGGCTTCTTTCAATTTGAGTCTTAAATCATAGTGCTCTTGCTTTAGTTTTTCGAATTCTTGTACTATCCTCTTTAATTATAATATTTATTGATGTGAATCTTCTAAGCGTCGTTGAAGATCAAAATTCTCTTTCTTGAGGTCCTGCATAATATTTTGTAACCTTTCAAATTCTTTGTACAATTTATTAATGCTGAGTTAACTCTTTATTACCTTTGTTCATATTCAACGAGATGCTTATTAGCCTTATTATACTCTTCAGTTAAAGTTATATAAGAACTCTTTAATTTTTCGTACTCATTGCTGACAGTACTAGTATGCTATTCATAAGATCGCAATTTTGTTTTAGATTCAGCATTGACTTGATCCCATCGAGCACACTATTATATTTTTAGATGAAGAGTATTATTTAATCGTTCAATCTCAGCCAAATATTGAACTTATTTTTTATGTGTATTTTACAGCTAAAAAGTGGATTATCGGATATGATAATTTTGACTTTATATTTATTGAGTTAATTTGCTGATTTTAGCTTAATATTCAGACATTCTAGAAGCAGTTGCGTTATAATTTTACCCTACTCTTCTTCTGGATTATTCTAGCTAATTATTAAGATTGTTTAATTTATTTTCTGCATCCCTCTTATAATTTTTAAATAGGTTTTATGCAGAATTCAATTCTTCATATTTCATTTTTAGATTGGTATTTAATCTTTCAACTTCTTGGCTTAGTAAAGCTATTCTACTTTCATAATCCGCAATTCTTCTGTTTTAATCTGATAATTATCTGATAACTTTTCTTAATTCCTCATTTTAAGAGTTGAGAGATGTTAATTTTTGTTAGAGAATGGATTTGGCATTCCTGTGCTCAGCTAAAAGACCATCTGATTCATTATATATTTTTTGCCATTTTTCAAGTTCATGCTAATACACTCTGATTTTGCCTTATAAATTATTGAGCTCGTCAATTTTGATTCTCAGTTGATTGTTTAATCTTTAAATTTATTGACTTAGAAGGGAGATTTTACTTTCATATTATGGGAGCCTTCGGCTTATTTATGACATTTATTTTAATCTTTTGCTTAACTGTTAGTTTTAGATGATTACTTGTTTCAGTTTCGCTTCCAATTCTGATGATTCCTAAGATTTTTGGCGAAGAAGTCCCGCAAGTCGGTCGATTTATCCAGAAACTTGAGTCATACGAATTTCATATTCTTGCACTCTTTTAACATTTTGATCTCTCTATTGAGTAACAAGTTTAAGTTTATTTAAAATTTATAAATGATTCTTATTGAGTTCATCTAATTCTGCAAGTTTCCTGCGACTTTCTTCCTTTTACGCATTGCCTATTTTAATTTTATCTTCCAATGATGGGACGATTTACTTACTATATTTCAGCAATATCTCGTTCAGCCTTTCAATTTATTTGCTTAGGACTGAAAACCTATTTTAATAATCTGGAATTGTCCTATTAATATCTGATAGCTATCTCAAATGCTTTCTCATTTCGTCATTTTCAGTAGTTAAACTAGCTATTCTTTGTTAAAAAACTAATGATTGATTTTTAAGATCTCTGTGCATGGCATTTTCTAACTCTTAGATTCTCTGTCTATATCTTTTAAGTTCTTCTTCAAGAGACTTATTTTTATTTTCCAATGAGCTAATCTCTTCAACTTTCAATTTTAGATTGCCGTTTAATCTCTCCACTTAGTTAAGAATCAACAAAAATTTATTTTAAAGATCAGGAACTTTATTGGCCTCAACAGTCAGCTGCCTCATTTTAATTTTAATTTCTTCATTTTCCTTGATCAGATAGCCATTTTTGTTTTGGAAGTCCCTGATGACGTTATTATCAAGATTATCAATTTTACGCTGATAGTTAGTAATTTATTCTTAATAGGCCCGACATTTGGTTTCCCATACATTGCTTTATTAGACTTTCTTCTTGAGAATGGAGTTTAATCTTTATATCTATTGGCTTAAAATGGAAATCTTGTTATCGTACTCAACCAATTTGCGATTTGAGTTTGTCAAATCCTGTATTTTCCTATTCAAATTGTCATTTTCCTGACTGAGGGATCTTAATCTTCCCTATAAACTGGAAATATCCTATAGCTGTTCTTTGACGACCATATTCTGATGCTATAATTATTGTGAAAAATATGATTTCTTGGACTAGACCTCCTGAATTTTACGGTAGAATTGCTCATTTTATTGACTGAGAGCACGAACTTTGGCTTCATATTATTGACTGAGCTTTGTTTTTGCTAAAGAGGTTTCATTATATTTTTTGCGAAGTTCTTAATTTTCTTGCGATATTCGACTCAACTTTTCTTATAAAGTAATAAACGTTGCCTTTAATTGTTCAAACTCACTTTTTTTCTTATTTAGTTACATGTTTTCCCTTTTAAACTATTGCAAAATATCGTTTAATCGTTAGATTTATTGACTTAAAATGGTTATTTTATTTTAATACTCTGCAAATCTACGATTTGATTCATTTAAGTTGTTCCTGAGCACTTCAATCTCCTGATGTGCTGCTCTTACTTGCTGATCAAATCCTCTATATTGATTTTCTTTTTCCCTGAGAGATGTTTCCAATTATACAACTCTCCTTTTGTAGCTTTAAACGTCATACAGTGATTTTTTATATCTTTCTTCTAATGAACCACTTTGATCTATATGAATTTAGATAGTTCCTTTCAATCTATCGGTTTATTGGGATAAAAAGGATATTTTTGATTAATATTCAGTTATCTTTTTCCTGAGATCGTCATTTTCTTTGGAGACCATTTTGAATCTCTGATCATAGTTTGTGACTTATTCGACTTTGATTTTCAAAGCATTATTGAGTCTATTGATTTCAGTACTGAGAGTTCTCATTTATTATTCGTATTGGCCAAATTTTTGCTTGAACTGATTATTTTAGTCATAAATCCTCTTGGCTTTTAGCTCATTTTATTTGCTGATGGCGATGATCTGTTCTTGAAGATAATTATTCTCTTGTTTAAGCCTATCTATTTCCTGCATACTTTGAATACTTTTCCTTTCCAACTCATTAATTTTAAAATCGCTTTCTGATACTCTTTTGGTTTGAATGGCCCTCAATTCTATCTCGTAGCTATTTATCTTAGTCTCATAGTTTTTGTTTTAGTAATTTTTTACTCTTAAGCTCTATGTGAGTCTTTCAATTTATTGATTAAGAACGGCAAACTTGTTTTAGTATTAAATTTTGTTTTTATTCTAAAAGGACAGCTTGTTCAATCGCTAATTTTATTGGGCAAACAATACGATTCTTTTCTCATACTCTGTTAAATTTTGTTTAAGATCTTCATTCTCCTTCATCCTTCTTTTTAATTAATATTCGTACTACTAAATAATCCTCTGATTTTAAAACTGAAGAGATTTAAACTGCTCATTTTTGCTTGGCGAGGCTATGTCTTCCTCCATCTTCCTTAAAGTGCGATTCAATCGTTAAATTTCTGCAGTGTAATATTGCTCCTTTCGATTGATTTAACTGTTGTGTTCTACTTCCAAATCATATATTTTTTTGGAAAGGCCTTCCACATCACTGCCTTTATTTTTTAGCTGTTGTTGCAGAGAATTCACTTCATCAATCCTGTGCTTTAAGTTTTGCTTGAGGAGATCTGCCTATTGAATAAGCATGGAAATATTGTTTTAATATGAAATGATTTTTCTGTTGAATTCTCCATATTTGTTGTTAAAATCTTCAACTTACCTCCTTATCCCTTAATTTTTATGGAGCTAATACTCATACTGACTATTTTTCCTGTTCGCCTCCTCCAACTCTGCCATCTTCTTTTTTAGCACATTATTGAGTCTTTCAATTTCTTTGCTAAGCTTTTCAATGTTGGACTCATAAGTTCGAATCGTATTTCGATTTTAATCAATATTGGGAAAATCCTGTGTTCTGTCATAACTTTTCTTTTCTATTAATCGATAGCTTTATTAAAGCTACATTATTTTAGTTTATAGCTAATTAATTAGGTCACTCTTCTTGCGATTGTCTTCTAGAGCCAACTTGTATTGATTTGCAAAATCACTCACCTCATTGGACTTCTCTCTGAGTACTAGATTGAGGCGATCGATCTCTTGCCCAAGCATTCCAAATCTATTCTAATATTCTGCGATGGTGTGGTTGATGTTGGCATACTGATTGATAATATTGTTTTTCTATTAAATTTGGTAGATAAGCTGCCTTGCTTTATTTTGCAGATCATCAATCTCTTTGGTCTTTGCCTCATTGATCTATTTGATGCGTTTGCTTTCGAACTACAGTTTTTTGAATTCAATTTATAGTTTATAATAGGCTTCGCTCTTTTGATTATCATGACTGCGACCAGATTACGATCTCAACTTTCTTGCAAGCTCATCATTTTATATATTTTTTGCACTGATGATCTATTGGTACTCTCTCAGTTTTCCCTCTCTTGTTTTCAAGAATTAATTTTCTTTGTACAGTATTTAAATTTGTTTGAGACTTTCCTCATATTTTCTAATGAGTTCCGACTCGTAGCCTGCTCCCAATCCCAGTTTTTTCTTTAGTTCCTAAAATTCTGACTGTCTAAATAATAAAATACTGTTTGCTTTCTCACGAATTATCTCAATTTTACGTTTTAATTTTTGTAAGCGCTTTCCTCTCCCAGTTGCTCAACAAGTTCTTTGATCTGAACCTCAAATGAGTGTCTATCAAGGTCTTTCCTCTCGTTTTCTTTGAATCTAAATAATTGAAAGGCTACTTCAGTTTGTATTAGTCAAGGTATTCGCATAATCTTTAAATTTAAGCGGCTTGCAATAGGCAGACCAACTCCAAGTGCTCTCCCATGAAATTTCTCCTGCCAGGAAGTCTGGCGATCATCGATCTAATTCAAAATTTTATAAACTTGCGGATATCGTAAGGATCACCAGGCTCTATGATGTTCCACATGATTTCTCTTTTTTGGACACTGGAAACGAGGCGACTATTGATATTAAGTTGACTCTATCTGCTCATGGGTTCAATTCAAATTTGAAAAATGTTAGCAATAAAATATATTGGAAAATATAGATTCGCCATTGTATCTCAAAATTAGTTAGATTAAATGCAAAATATTCTCGAAAGCAATTAAATGAAACTTAATAACTCAAGATATGAATCATCCAATTGTTGTCGCCTGTCCCTGAAAAGGTCTAAAATTTCGAGAGGCACTAGCTTAATTTGCATTTCTATTTTAATAGTTCGGGCCTTGACTATTTTGAAAGGTATTGATAGAACTGTTCAAAGGAGACATAGGCATCATTTGATAGTTATTGACTTGTGCAGGCTCATTTGAATGTGAGGAAGAGTAATGCTTAAAGTTTTTATAAGCATAATGACTAAAGAGGACGGCATTCGGGAAGTATGCTACTTTTGCAATTATAAAAAGAATTCTGGTTGCGTTTTTGCTCTCAATTTTTTAGTAATACTATATTCTATGTCATCAAAGTTGTACAGTCCGATGAATTAAACGTAGACAAAGATGCACTGCAAACTGCATAGCAAAAAGTAGTTCAAAGTCATCGAATAATTGAACTCCGCCCAGCTCAGATACAGAATATAGGCAAGAAACCCCAGTAGGACTATAAACATAAATTCCCCACAGAGTAAAGCGAATAGACTCAAAATGAACAACCCTGCTGCCAGAAATTGCAGAATATTTTTACTTTTTCTGAGTTCTTCCGTGAAGGCAGGCATCTGCTCAGGACACTACAAGCACATTAATTAATATTATAATATTTCACATCAACCATGAGCATACATATGATAATCAGGTCTATTTTGTTTTCGTAGCCGATTGCCCTGTTTTTTTACTTCCATTCCTTTTCTGATAAAATTTTAAAAACCTCTATTTTTCTTTGAGGACATGCTATGGATCTGCGAGACTTTCAGGCGGGGTAAGTTTTGCGATTTTAATGATATTCCTCTCAATGCGATTGATCAAGATAGACATTTTGGGAGAAACAACATTTTTATTTTTGCGATATTTTGCTTCCATCAACACTTCCGCTAGAATTTACTAATTTTCTAGCAGTAGTTATTCGGCTTGGTTCATTTTAGTGAAGTGATGGCCATTGGTTTATGGCTATTCTGATTAGTTCTTGGACATGTTATTATTATATGTGCAGATTAATAAGTATAAATATAGTGTGCAAACCATTTTACCATCAACAAATCAACAATATTCAGTGACTAATTACCAATCAAATAGAAATAGGATGATTTAAGGCTCGAAGTTATGTTTTTATTAAATTAAAAAAAAAGCGGGAAGCTATGATTTAAGAGATTGAAGAAGGAAATATTCACCATCCGACCCAAGAAACTACTCCGATGTACTCTTTCAAGGATATTTAAATCTAAGATGAGAAATCCATCCTTATTTATTTTTTAAGACACCTTACCTTCGATGCACCAGAAGATACTATATGGGAAGATCTTACCTCTGAATAAATTGTAAGGCTCAAATAATTGATAGATAAAATTTACACTTCTTATAAGTCTAACAAAAGAATAAAGAGCCAACTTCAAGGACTATGGTCCCTGCTAATTTTTAGCTTCGGTCATCGGAATGGACTTAGCTTATATCTTTATTTTTAAAAAATAATCCAGCCTGAACCTGAAGCTCAGCTGAGAGCAGCCTCATCTGAAGTTAAATAGGAATATATATAATTTCAGCCAAAGTAATATTTTCGCAAAAATAACTAATGGATTAAGGACAAGCACTTTCTCCAAGCAATTACCGTTTTGGAGACACATAGCTAGGGATTAAATATAGAGTCATTGTCTAAGTTTTGCTACATATTTTTCGAATAAGTACATACAGAAGTAGACTACTTGTGCATTTCGAGATAGTTCCAATAAAAATATAGTACCTTCAAAACAAAAGTGATCAAATCATCTAAATAAACTAAGGTAAATAAGGTTATATTCAATGATAGGTTTTGCAATGAAAATGTGGTCTTTTCTGAACCAGATGTCATCAATACATTTCAATACTTTACCAAAAATTAATTTCTGTTGAATCAATCGTACTCCAGAGCCAACATTATAATCGATGTCAAAAATAAATGCAAAACTGTTATTTAGCAGATATCTGAGTAAGAGTAAAATATGGAGGACTCAATTATAATTTAGCCAGATCATTCGCACCCAACTTCAACTATTTCAATTCCTAAAAACAATCAATTAACAACTTTCTCCAAAAGCTCAATCACCAAGAAAATTGTTTCGTACTAAAGGGAAAAAAGTGTAAAAAGACACTAAAAGCTAATAAGACGAATGCCTCGATATAAATTCATAGAAAAACTGTATGAGATAGAAGATAAAAAAAACATTCTGCTCCAAGATCTAAAAAATAAGAGAAAAAAACAAGTGCAAATCAAAAAAAAGAATAAGAAGTTGCATCGCATTCATCGAATAAACTACTACAGTGATGAGTAAGAAATGATGGAAAGCAGCGGTAGGTAAAATCAAAAATCGAGAAGAAGAAGAATGGAGATAGAATCTGCTGACGAAGATAGTAGATATTCAATGTCAGATCACTCCATTGGCAAGAGGGATTATGATAATGAAGAATCATATAAATAAGCTCATAAAAAAGCAAAAAATAAACGAAAATTACAAAAAATATGCCCAACAAACAGAATAGATTAGAATTACTTCGTAGTGCCCGACGACTAATTCTAATAGCAAAGCTTTAGAGCATAATAAAATCAATAAAGTATAGAACGCTCATTCATATAAAAAATAGAGATGCTCAATTTGAAGGAAGATCACTCTCTACAGTATCTCAAAAAAGTGAAGCAAATAAGATTTGACAGGAAACCATCGTAAAAAATATAAAATATGGAAATACGCAAATTGAATTTGGATCAAGCTTAAAATATTGTGCTTATGGTTGATCTGCATGCATATCTGGAATATTTATCTCGGTTGGAAAATGACAAAGAAATTCGAAGAGAAGTCATCAACGTTGCCAAATAGTTTACTACCTTTCAAGAAAATGTAATGAATATAGACATCATGATTAAAATTATCGCTTTGCTGATTATCTCTGAAGATAAAGCAAACCCCACTTTCACCATCTGGCTAAAATATAGGGAAAGTTATATTGTTCCTATGCTCAAATACTCCATAAATATGAATGTGTACTACCTTCTCTCCTAAATTATCAACAATTTGTTTGTATCTTTTTGCAATGAGGATCTGACTATTTTAACAAAATATAAATAGTTTTTTGCCATACTATTCAATATTAGTCATAGATTCAATCATTTGATTAACCTTGAGGCTAAGTTAGTTGAACTCATTTATTAGGCACTGCCTACACAGAGGGCCAAATAAATAAACTTGTCTTAAAAATCTCACATTGTTTTAGCAAATCCTTTGATAATTGGTACAAGCAATATGAAATTTGCTCTATCTTAGACCGATCAACAAATTGCCTTGATGATAGCTAACTTTGTGTTTGACAATCTCTTTTTATATCCCCTCATAAATAATGAGGTGCAGCAATGCCAATATATTTAGCGCTTTATCAAGGACATAGTAGATGAGCAAAATAAAGGGCCAATTGCTTGGATGTACTGCTTTGTTGATTTCCTCAAGAAGTTTCATTAAATTTACAAGCCATCCATGAACTATCAATATTTCAAAAATATTGTTATCTTGATTGGAATTTCTACAAGTCAGCTAAGCATTGATCTCATCAATAGTGAAAATGGGTCAGAGATCAATAAGCATGTTTAGTTTTTGAGATATATCTTTCAGGAATACATTCACTTTGAATTTAGTAAAAATGAATAAGTTAACTGCCTACAGCTTCTTAATAAACTGATAATTTAAAACTAGTTTAAAAAGAAGTACGAAGAGCCAAAAAACAGCATATCCATCATTATCTACTCCAATATCTTGGCTCTCATTATGGCTTTTCCACATTTTAAAGAAAATAATAATATTCAAAAATTTGTTTTTAAATACCCCAAATAAAAACTATTCGGCAATATGGATTAAATTATTTCAAAGATGTAATTAAATGTTAGCAGCAGCATTTTCAAAATTGTTTACGTTATTTATTAGGCAAAAATAACCGAAAAAATAAAAGAAGAAAATGATTCTTTTTCAATGATCTTGACGCCAACCCAAATACTAACAGAATTATCCGAAAAATATTAAGACATTAGGAAAATTATTCAGTTGATATATGCCAAAATTGATAAAAAATATGATGAAATTCAAATTAGACTGAAAGAGTGCGAGGGCTATTATAAAGCACTTAATAACAATAAATACTCTGCAGGATAGCACAAAAAAAGATTAGATGATATGGATCAGATCAAGAGTGGACTTGCAAAATGCTAAGATATTATTGGACTTTTTTTGGATATTTTTATCTTAAATCCTCAATAATCGCATTCAGATCATGAATTTTGTAATCTTCGCACATCAATCAGCCACTTTTTTTTTGTGCTGTAGTTCATCGTCAGTCAAAACTTTTTTATGAAATATTTCGTTAATAAGTTTAAAACTTCCAATACAGCTGCTTTAACTCAAAAGTATTCATAAATTCTTCAATATTGGCTGGACAAAGTTCCACATTGCACAAATTTTCTCACAAGCTTTTCTCACCATCCTCAAAAAACTGAAGCATATGAGGATATTGATGTTGATTTTTTGATAAAGTAAAAGAGGTATTTAAAAAATCAATAATTGTCAATATGGTTCTTTAGAATATTGTTTTCAGTTAACAGCAATATGAAACTGGACTTATATGAAACTTTGACCAGACTAGATAATAAGCATCATTGGGAGTCAATATCTCGTATCTATGGAATTCATTTAATCGGGAGCATGTAAATCATATAAAGAAGAGCATTAAGTCAATAAAATATTCTTTGTAAATATTTGCAATAAAGTGTAAATCCAAACAGCATTTCAGTCGAAAAAGTATAAAAATCCATTCTCATTTTAAATTTTCTTTTCAGACAGATCAGCAACTTTATTAAGAATAAAGAAAGAGATGATAGAAGCGTAAATGCTGCCAACTCCAATCAAAAGATTATGGAAATTAAAAGATACTTGGCCCAAAAGATTATGATGAAATTAGCCAAAGAGATTGTGATTATCATAGTTGCTGGCTTTTGCCTAAAAAATTTATCATAATACCAATAATTACCACTTCAATAGCTCATCCTTCATTTCAAAAGCCTCAAACTTATCCAAGACAGTATGGGCCTATAAAAAAATGGGCAAATTTATTTCCTTTTAGCTTTGGAAAAATCACAAAGAGAAAACTCAATTGCTGATATTCTCTGTGAATTTTCAAATCTATTCCCAAAATTTCGAGAGGTCAAATAATTTAGTTCTTCAATCAGCAAAATGCTAATAGATTGGCAAATAGTCCTGAGAAAACTGCAGGACAAATCGAACTAAAAATGGCACATAACACTATAGTCTATAAAGATTTTAACTTTCATCATAAAAAGGTCGGCAGAATTATAGATTGAGTGCCTTAAGAAATATCTGATTGAAATGCAAGTCATATCCAATGGCGGCAGCTTGATTTGCAAAATAAAAATAAACTAGAACACCATGCTACTACTGATTTTATTTTTTAACTAAATTGAGTTGCTCAAAGTAAATCCTTACAGCATTAAAAGCACCCGGGATAGGTATGTTGATTAAATATGCCCAAACAAATTCACCAGTAAACATAGTGAGGACTAAAATTTAAAGCAGATGGTCAACATCTTTATATCAGTTCGCTAGTGTCTAAAGAAAAACCAAGATATTACACAAATAGCTTCACCTTTCTTTTATCATTTAATTAAAACATTTTGCCAGCCCCTATTTCTTTTGTAAGAATCTATTTGTCTATCAAACCGACTCGATATCTATTTATAAATGATGGAAAATTCAGATCAAGAGCGGAGAATTTATTAGAATTATTTTATCACGAACAAGGAAAAGTTCAATCGGTTGATAAACTTAACCAAAGATACGAAAAGAGATAACTCATCACGATAAATTGCAACTCTTGAGAATGCTGTCATCAAATGCATGATAGGACAACATTCAGATTTTTATTAAATACACAAATTGATTAGTCCTCTTATCGATAAGAACAGTGACACTGTGATGATGATTAAAATCATTTAAAAATTTCTTTGGTATTTGTAAAAGACCAATGGCAACTATGTGCTAATTATTTGGGCGAGAGATCAAATTGATAGCATCAATAAAAAGAAATAGCAAGCCGATAGAAGCAAGAAGAGGGAGGAAGATTACAGCGAATGGATGGATATTGAATCTTAATGATATTAATTCTGTTGCGATCTTTCAAATTAACAGCTAGCATTTATATATTTTTTCTGTGATAATGCTCTTGCTTATTTAATGATCTTAAGCCGGAAATAGTGGTTATTTGATTCATATCCATAAGTTGTCATACAAAATCAAATTGCGAAAACATTGAGCAATCATCTTTCCGATTTTATCAATTCTCAGTCCATTGCTGGCACAGACTACATATAAAAATAAGTACTCACTCGATTTGGATATTTTGATTTCATGCACACCAGAAAACTCCGATCAGCGCTGCTTATAAATGTATCTTTGCTAAGTAAACTTAAAATTACAAATCTACAAGCTGAAGTATTGACAGTTTCGCCTCCATCTTCTTCATTGGTTAAAAATTAAGAATTGGGTTGTGTGTAATGTTTAGATTTATCAGTTCCCGTAGGTTTGCTTTGGAGAGAGGTTCAATTGTAGTAATAAGGTTATGACTTAAGTCCAATTTTTTTAGATATGGTAACTTTAATCTAGCCAAATGCTCTATGCTCTTAATGCCATTATTACCTAAGTAAAAGTAATGGTACTTAAAGTGAAGGTTGTCAAATTAGTAAAATTGTTACCATCAATATCTTTAATGATGGTAGAGACGCCGTTGTTGTCGACATGAAATCGTTAAATTTTGGCTGTTTCAATGACCATGATCATTTATGACCAGTTTTCCTCCTTCCAACGAAGATCTTTGACATTTAGAGTTCTGCTTCTTGCCTCTTTAGCTGCTGTTCTGGCAAATTAACTATTTTTAATCTTATTCTTTTTGTTAGTTGCTTCTTGCAAATATTTGTTAATATGGAACATCAGAAATAGTCTACGATTTCAATAGTCATTATTTACTCCTTTTGAATACTTTTATATGGATAAATTCTTTGACTATATCTATATTTTAATAGGTTTAACCTCTTTTAACCTGCCATGATAATGCCATCGAGTTGATCATTGAAAATCTAATTATTATCTCTTGAAAATTATAATTTTATTGATTTTGGCTGATGAAGGTCTTTGCTCTCAAGTGCCAATAGATTAAAAATAAGAGAAATAATAATTTTTCGGAGGGGTGCTCAACAAACTCAGTGGAAGGGTAGTCTAGAACTTTGAGCAATACATTAAAATCTTTGAATCAAAAGATACGAGTTTCACTGGCATAGAAAAAACCTGAGATGACAAAAATCCAGTAGAAACCTGTAGATTTTGATGAAATGGAATTCATGGAGGAAGAATTAAAAATTATCAAGCCAAAAAGATGCAGCCGTGGATATAGGCTCAGTCTGTATAGCCATTTGCCAACTCCCACTAAAAATTAGCCTTTCTCTCTACGTCACATACAAAGATTAGAGAGTAATCCTTGTGTGTGACTGGTCTGACCGAGTCGATATTTGATTTTTCTAAGTGAATCAAATTTTACATAATATTCAATTATTCATCTTATGAGAGATAATTGGAGTTCATATGATACTAAATTCATAATAATCACTTTACGTGTATGCTGTCGCTTACTAACATTTACCTCGTAGCTACAGCCATCCTCTTCGCTTTCACCCTCAACGAACAGATGGCCCGATCTTAGGGGTATTTTCCAGCAATGGTGGCATACCTCTCTGATCAAAACTGCGTCTTCATTCTTTATAACGTCATCTTCAGTCTAGCAATTTCATGTTTTAAACTGTTTGTTTGGATGTTCTTCCAAAGCACAATGGAAGGGGAAGTAATAGTACTTTTGCTGATAGTTAGAAAATAACTGATTGCCTAAAGCTGAAGTTACTGGATATCGTCTTCTTTTCTTACATAATACAACTCAATTTTGGGCTGCAGGTTTATGTGGTTTTGATTTTGGTGATACTACTCTATATCATACACGAACATCTGATATTCCGTTCCGAGTATGTAACTAGTAATAGATTTAGTTGGTTCACGTTCACTCCACATCTACTGCTTTAGGCTTACATTACCGTGCACTCTCCCTCTACATTCTTCTATTTTTCTTTGACTATCAGCTGCTGAAGTTCACTGCTCCAAACATATTATCTGTAACGGAAGAGAGTGAAGCGATGTTCTTTTACTACATATTTTCAATATCTGCTTCTTTGGCTGAGCCATTCATGCAATTTGGAGTGGACTTTTACTAGAAATACACTTTCACTCACTTCAAAAATTCAGATGAATTCCTTACAACTGCTGGACTGATCATTAACATTCCAAGGTTAGTCGCGCAATTATTGATATCTCTTTGGATTAGTTACCGCTTTTAGATTCCGCTTTTCTTTATCATCAGTGGCTTGGATAATTTATCTCAAATCAAAAAGACAATAGAGTCATATGGAAGAATTAAACGATTAACAAAGACCATGCATCAATTACGTAAAGTAAGTGGCGATTAAATGGCTGATTTTCATGATCTAACTTGCACAGTCTGCTATGAAGATATGAAAGAAGCAGTGCTGTTACCTTGCAAACATATTTTTCATGAAGAATGTATACGTCAATGGATCATCAAGAATCTCAACCACTTCTGCCCAAAGTGCAAACAAGAGTTTAACTTCGATAAAATTGAACAACAATATGAAACTGACAATAGAGTTCAGAGGGAACCTGTAGCTGAGTTTAGAAATTATTTAGATCAAGAAGGACAGTTTGGCCAGGGTCAAAGGAGATATTAATAACCAAGATACTAAAATAAGGCTCGTTAAAATATACCATTGTAGGATAATCGGGAAAGACTTAGATAGCAATAAGACTAGTTAGCTTACAATCCCATGAAGAGCTGGAAGGAGGAATAAAGTGAGCCTTCTTTCAAGAGAGGTAAACCTGATTTTCGTTAAGAGGAAGATATCTCAGTAGTTAATGCAAGAAATGGAAAAGCCTATCCTGCTCGTCAATACATAATCGATCGTCCGAATCTTTCTGACTACCCTCTTGAAGTGTATGAACAAATGAAACGAAAAGTGATAGCAGTAGGCAGCCTGCCATTCGGAATGCCGAGTGTAGCTGTTGCGAACCGCAATCATGCCCATATGATGAAGCGAAGATAGTATTCAAGATAACTGTAAATGATACTAAGGTTAGTAAACATGAATCGTAACTAACAGCTCCTCTTTTTGTGATCTTGATTGCTATAATGTAAAGTACTCATCTATAATTTTATTTAATAAGTAAGGATAATTCCTTGTGATTGATCAAGCCTCAACTAGAAGGTTTTCCTTCCATTCACCAAATCCAAAATCCGGAGTTTGAGTGAGAATTCCGTGTCCCTCACGAACTCCATGATTCCAATGGCCAGAATACTCGAGGTTGTCGATGGTTAAGCTACCATAGCCAAGTCTATTTCCTTATTGATACTATCCTCGAAACTTGCTACCATTGGCCCAAATGAACTAGCCATACCCGTGGTACTTGCCCTCTTTAAATGATCCCTTGTAGGCATTTCCATTCGAAAAAGATAAAGTTCCGGCTCCATCAAATTTTCCTTCCTTTAACTCTCCCTCGTAGACATTTCCTTATTTGAAGGTGAGCTTTCCTTTTCCATGATAGAGATCATGTTGAAAATGACCAATAAAAGTGATCTACTATCTTTGTAGTGTTCCTGATACTCTCTCTCCTCTTTGGTAGGTCCCCTCAAACGAATATTCTTTATTCCACTCCTTTCCAGTTCCATTGAGCTGTCCCTACTCGAACTACCCATAAAAGCATTGAGACTATGTCACAATTGCTCCTGTGCCATGGGGAAGATCGTTCTTAAAAGTACCATAATAGTTAAAATGATCGGAGAACATCTCACCGTAGCCTTCTCGATGCAAGTTGACTATTTTTCCCCTGTAAAATGATTTGTCTGGCATGGGAGAAAACTTGTACTGATTAATGTACTAGTGATTGTCCTCTCTTAGTTTGTTGATATCTTGGCCGAGCTATTGGCTACCAATCTCCTCCATGAGATTGTCGCAGTTGATGGCATTGTAGTCGCCCTCTCGAGAGCAGATGTCACACTGGCCCATCACTATTGATGAAGATGATCTATATATAGAATCATATCAAATCAAAATTGGATATTAATCAAACGATTATTCTTTTTTTCTTTATTCCTAATCGCTCAGCCGATTAAGGAGCTTATAAAATATTTATGTTGATATGATCGAAGTTATCGCTCGGCGATTTCTCAGATGGATAGAAGAACTTATATGTAGTAGTCTATTTACAGCAGCTGATGTAGCAGTGAAAACACAGCAAGATAGCAACAGCGAACAGAAGGATAGAAGTTACAATTAGCAAACTTAAAACTCCCCATTTGTTTCCATTAAACGACAAATTAGCATCTGAGAAATTTACAATAATGACCCAGACACTCTGTCCGATCAAATTCACGTTATAAATAACGTCAATTGTTATTAGACGAAAGAAAGACTCGTAATTTATGGAACCAATACAATTATTGAGGAATTTACAGTGATGGTCAAAATTTTCGGTGCATCGATTACAGTGATTGCAGTGGTGGCTGGTTTTACGTACCTGACTGTCGCATAAGCGACAAATTTGCATTTCCTATATACTATACTTAATGGCTTGTTCCTAATGCAGGATTAGTTGATCCACGGGATCAGATGTTGTTAAATAAATGTAGTCATAGACAATGACTATCAGCAGGGAATAGTGAAAGCCAAAAAGAATCCAAAGCAGTTAAATCCTTATTGTAGTAAGTGTTGGTACAATAAATACAGAATGAAGGGCGAGTTGCATCAAGAATAGAAGTAGAGTTACAACTTGTTCGGCTGAGCATGTATGTGTATATGCATTAACTTTTTAATAAGTTTCTGATTTATTGTTATGGAGTTCATGTGTGGGATTAACTGGTTTAATCATCTAATTACTATTATATTTAATGACTCGTTAATGAAATTAGTTCATAATAATATATTGTGAAGTTGAAATGATGAGATTCAATACATGATGACTACCCCGTGGATTTTTGTCATAGTTACTCTGAAACAACTTCAAATTAACATCTTAATCATTGAATTAGCAGCCCTTGTGAGCTGGACATATCCATGCTTATCATTAAGCATTGAACATTGGTTAGTGAATGGATTGAAGTATATGTTTGATTATTTGGCACAAAGAAAAAACAATCAATCAATCAAGCAATTAGTAATGTTTTCCCCTATCAGTTAAAGATAAGTTTAACAAAATAAACTCATGATAAATATTCCATCTTGTTTACAGCCACAATGATGCTATTAATTTAAATAAATTCGTCAACAAGATATTTCAATCTTGGAATTTAGCTCTTAGATAATTGCAAGAGTTAAGGTCATTTGAGAAATTTTATAATAAAATGCAAAATACAGAAAAATAGTTAAATTTGTTATGCATAGGCATGCTTCAAGCAGGCAAATCCAGCTTCCTTCAGTATTACACAGAGATTCCAGTTGCCGAATAGCATTACAAAATATTTACAAAACACCTTCCTTCTTCAACTATCATATTCCTTCATGAGATATAATAAAAATAGGGGATGGAAGTCTATTTGAAATACCCCTATGATGGTTTGCTTTTCTTTGTCAATGCAGTCAGTTATCATAACACAGATTATGTCCTCATGTAGCATCTGGTTTCTTTTTCACAATACAGCGGAATTAATGCCTACAAAATACCCATTTTGGCAGTTATGTTGGCACAACAAAAGTAAGGTCAATATGGTTGCATACCACAGCAATAAAAATAAAACTTTACTCAATAAATTTCTCATGTGCTGATTGAGAATCAAATCGTATTTATAGAGGCTAACACTAACATTGAAAATCAGCTGAATCGTTATTATAAAGCTATCCTTAGCAACGAGTCTCTCGGGATGAGGTAAACGCTATATACTCAATGGTTTTTAAAAGGATTGCTCAATCTTTTGCCTATCGATCAACTCAGCCTGCAACTTTATAGATTGTTCCAAGAATTCAAGAAAAGAGTGATATTCAGTTTCAGGCAACTAACCGTCTTTTCTAATATAAAAAAGAGATGAACCATTTCTCCTACTGATGATCTATATGCTATACATAATTTTATAGCTATAATTAATCCGTTGAATTAATGTTAAAACTCAATTCCCAGTATGCTCAAACCTATCTCAAGTAAACTTCAGACAATAAGCGATTCAATCAGACCAAAGCCTATGGTAATCCACCACCAGTTATTAGCAACGAGCGATCTCGAAGCAGGCTGCCTTTTGAAAATGATATTGACATACAAAATGACTACAATTATCGAGACAAATACGGCAAAGATAATTCCAGAAATGATTAAGTTTGCAATGCTAGAAATCGAGGTCTAATCGACAAAGCTGAGAATGAAAATATTAACAACTCAAAGCCATTTAATGCTCGCTAAATTACTAGATACCGCGAGCCTGCTAAAAGCTACGCTTAAATATAAAAAAATTACGGTCAGTGCGCAGAGAACAACTATGAAAGAATCAAAGATAGATCTCCTCTTTATAAATAAAAATCATCAGCAGATCCAAGTATGGATAACTATCGGTAAAAGAAAGGGGATCGTTAAAATGAGGAAAGGTAATCTTATGCGGGATATTCTAAATACAGCGGGAAAGTGTCAGTAACTGAGGGCAGATATCTAAATTCAGGTAAGACTAATTTTATGGCCAAACATAATAAACGCAATGAGGAAATTCGAAGTCGCATCTTGAAAGAACAGCAGAGTAATTATGGAGGAGGAGAGAACTACAACAAAAACAAAGTTTCCTATGACAAAAATAGACAGAATGATTATGGACCTGACGCAGATGAAGATTACTATGCGTATCTCAATAATGACACATCTCCTTATATGCTTTCTGCTCTTGAGGAAGAAATTTCTCATCGCAAACAAGACTACTCCAACTTAGGTCAGAGTCAAAGACCTGCAGGAGTAAGAGAGTATTAATGGAAAGCTTCTCAATAAACGAGTGACAAAAAAGGCGGATACAATATCTTAAACAGTCAGTTATCTCTGGAATTGCCTGCAAATAGAAAAAATTACTAGGACTCAATGAATAGTCAAGAAAGATTTGATCGTCCTTCTCTCATTTAGCGGAAATAAATTATAAAAAAATCAATTGAAAACACTCCTTAGCGTGGCTATCAGGGCTGCAAGTATGAGCCTGGCTCTTCAGATCGTAAAAAATCTCTCATTGAAAAATCTCAAATGCTACAATAAAAACTAAAGAAATTGAGCACACAATATCCGAACTAAAAGGAGACTACAAATCATCAGCATATGAACAAAGATGGAAATTAGCAAGAGGAAAGGTAAGGCAGGCAAACTCCAGTCAGCCGCATCGCCTCTTCATTTAATCGAGGAAATAGTTGTTTAAGGAACAATTTCAAAAATAATAATTTTACAGGTGAAACTTCAGTTTAATTAAATGTGAATCCGCCCAAAAATATTGATGGCTTACGTTCTCGAAGTCCAATGTTTTCGGAAGAGAGTGCCCTTCGGCAAACAAGTGGACACAACAATGAAGCAATAGACAAGATAGCAAAACTCAACGAGAAGATAAATGAGCGTATTCAGTCCATAATATCAAACTACGCCAATAAATGATCATATTTATCTCTTTAATAACTGTTCAATGTGAATAAATGAAGATATATGCTGGCGAATTATCAATAGGGTTTGTCCTCAAAATTTGTGTTTCCCAGTGCCTGGTTGATTTCTGGAGGCATGTTGTGACTGCTATAGCCGAGCTCCTTGAATTTTACATCGAAGCAGTAAAAGATGAACACAGAACTGATGGCCTCGATCAACACTGAAAAGAGCATGGTGCTCACAAAGATTGATCCAAAAATGCAGATTACCATTATCATGGCCATATCATTGCCATCTAGCCCTTTGCTATCGAGCCAGAAATAGCTAATAATGGCTGTTACTCCTGTTATGATTACCACACCCCAAAAAATTAGAAGATTAGAAATAATGTCAGTCACAGACATCAACGGTAGAAAACGGGAAAGAATGCCTATTGTTGTCTTAGCTGAATTTATGTAACTTTAGCCAGTTACTGCCATCACTATCACTGAGTTATGGTTCAATATCCGAAGCAAATTTTATAAGTTCCTAAGGCAGCAAGAAATCAAACACAGGCACACTGCTACTGCGATATTTTTTTGGGAGCGACGTTGTGTATTGACAATCATTCGAGCAAAGGTGATAATAGCTATAATGAATGATCCAAATACTATAGACCCGAAAGCTGATGTGAATAGCCATTTGTAAGCAGTTGGAAGATAGTGTTTGCCTTCAACTCTATAGTACCAGAATGAACAAGCCACAGCAACTGTAAAAACCATGATGTAATAGAAGAGAAAGGCAAAGAAAAACCAGATGAAAAACCATACAACAGCGATCACAACTTCAGCAGTATTGTCTTGACCATGAATGTTCTTGTCATCACCCACTAGCAAAATACAGTTGAGTGAGTAAATCCAAAAAAAGGTGAAAAGGATATTGAAGACAATTTTAATGATGGGAGTAATAAATATCCCCCATTTTTCAGAAAGGAACTGGGAGGCCACTTTTATCAGAGTTATTCCTAGTTAGATTTGTTTCCTCAGACAAACGAGCACTATGGTGTAGACAACGAAAATTATAAGGAAAGGAATACCCATTGCTACATCACCAACAACAAATCCCAGAATAGCCAGACCCAGCAGCAAAGCAAGGGTGAATACAAGTAGAAAATATACCATTACTTTGGGCATCATCTTAATCAAAAAGATGTAGGCAAAGCTGAGCACGATTGAAATACCGATGCATGCCATAATTTCTCCAGAGTACTCAATGACGTGCATCTGATTGTCAAGTTCAATACCTCCTTTCTCTCCAATGTAGTATATTCCCGCAGCTACAAAAGCTCCAAACAAGATAAAGAATGCAACTATACATCCTACGTCGTTGCACTTCCTCTCTGCAACTGGCTATGAGCGCCACTCTGAGCATTTGTTTTTGTAATCTTCTTGATAAGATTCATAGCTGGTAAGTAGAGATTAGTTTGTATTTTCCATGTGTGGTCAAGCAGGTTAATTTTTATTTATATTTGAATTGATGAAATAAAGGCAATTTATAATAAAGATTTGTTAGATTATTAATCAATAATAATTGCATTTAAAACCAATTCTGATCTATCCCGCCTCATGAATATATATTTATCTTTTGTTCAGCGACATCGTAATATCCACTCTATCTTTTTCTTATCCTCCACTCAATTTTAGATCCATATTTATTTGTGACCCTTGATTCATTTATTTCTGCATCAAATATTTAATCTTTTTGGAGCGGCTGCAATAAAATAAATAGTTATAAATTATAAATATCAGTTCGATTAAATCGACTGCTCTTGCTGTTCTAAAGAATTAGAAAAAGAAGGTGGCTGATTAAGAATCAAAGAAGCAGGCTGTTGAGCCTTTGCCAAAGACAAATCCAATTTATTGTTGATCAATTCTGACTATAACTATTGACATTAGTGTTAAATCTGTTGGATCAACAAGGATTAGTTATTTTTGTTCTATAGTTCCAAGTGTTAACTGCTCTCTTGATTTTGAAGCATTTGCCTTCTCAATATTCTTTATTTCAAAATATAATCAAGTGATTTATCTCTATATTATTTTAGAGCAGTTATTTGCTTTTGATTTATATAATTTTAAAGACTTTTTGGTTATTTCTCCACCTTATACATCTTTTAACAGCTTTTGCTATAAGGGTGATTCGGAAGATGCTGATATCTACCTTTTTAGCTTTAAAAGGAGGACCATCCGTATTTATTAATCCGCTACTGCACATATCTCTGCATTTGCTGCATATAAATTAAAAAATCTGTTTTGTTAATATTTTATGTTTTGCCTTAGACAGCCCTATCTTCTGCAATGGATCGGTTTAATTCGTAGATAATCGCGTATTAATTTCTTTTGGCTTCCGTGTCTTTTTAAATCCTGTCAATTCCATTTCTAAGCCGTTTGTTAAGATATTAAATTCTAATTTTATAATTTTGCAATTATTTCAATTGAAAAGTCAGTCGTTAATGACATAGCGTTTGCTTGATAAGATAGCTATTAAGAAACGATGAAATTTTATATATATTTTATTATATCCTCAATGCTGTTCCTTTGGTCTTCATCAATGATGGATTTTATTTTAACCCTAGTTTATCGAATTATTTCTTTGGGGAAGAAGATTCTTTGACAGTATTGCTCTACTTGGACTTAATACAATCTATTTTTGTCTGAACCATCTTCCTCAAAGCAGTATTTTTTCTTAGAGTCGACTTTACTTCCGACACCGCATTCATTTTATTTAAAAAGTTATGCTCCAGTCTATCCAAAGAAATTTGGCTCCAATATTGAGTGAACTTATGAGTTTAATAGTCAATATCCTTTTTCACTTCGTCCTCGATGATCTGCATTTATCTCTCCATCTTTAATATATAGGCCTTCATTTCTAGTCGACGTTAATCATAGCTTTTCATGGTTTGAACAAAAAAATGTTGCTAATTTGTTTTTTCGCATTCTCGATTATTGATGGCATTTCTGTAGAATCTACACTGAAAATTAAGGATATTTTGAGCTTAGTTGAGAATATTTTTAATAATTTAGAATTTTCTAATCAAATTGTAAGGTATTCCCACCGATCTGCGCTCTTTGTTCTAGAGGTACCCGTGATAATCTTTCAATACTAAGGCTGTATTCTGCTGTAGAGATTTTAAGACAGGACATATTTATTGGAAGTCCTTAGCATCTATTTCTATCATGAGATTGCTAGCTTTATTCTTCACATTCTGAGTATTTAATTCAGTCATTACTGTTTATTATAAAAGGTAATCCAAATGAATTTAAATACTATTGTATTTATTCGAGGATATTTATTTAATTTACTGCTGGAGATGATTAAACCTGTTATTTTTAATTAAAAGATTAGAGATCAACTCAATCACAATAACCTAATTACTCTTCTTCTATAGTATTTAGATATTTTCGGCCAGCTAATATGCGATTATTTCATAATTTTATTACATCAATGAGCGCATATCTTCCCATTAATAAATAAAAGCTCATTCAATTCCTTGCAAAATAAGTTGATCATGTCGATAATCCTGAGTAGTTTCGCAATCAAATGGACAAGGAAATATTAAACATGATGAAAAATCAGGAAACTCATTTGAAGTAGATTCGCTCCAAAATGAGGATGAAGCATATTCAAGACATAACAATCATGCAGAGAGAGCAACTTAAAAAGAAATTAGAAGACAGAATAAAGATAGGAACGGAGAAAAAGATAAAGACCATCTAGGATAGAGTTCAAAGCATGATTGACCTTAGAAAGAGGAAGGAAGAATATGTTGCAATGCAGCTATAAATCAAAAGAAGACAAAGCCTTGATAATTCTCTCAAACTAATTCAAGCAATCTAAGATAGATCCTCCAAAGTACAAAAGATGATTATTAGTAAATCTGCAAGCGATTCGAGATTGAAAACTGTATTATCAAGCCAAATGCAAAGGAAACAAGACTTCCTCCAAGCGTAATACAAAAAAACTGTTGATAAGCTAAAAAATAAAGGACTTTATGACCTCCCTGATCGTCAAAAGATCAATGATCTCTATGCCAAGAGAGCAAAGCACGTGAAAAAGTAGCTTTAAAGAAAAGAAGAGTAAAATTTAAATGCGATAGGCGAGCATTATTCAAAGGTTGATCGTGCAAGAAAGAGGAAGGAATAACTTTTATTAGTAAGATTGTAAAAAATAAGAAGTATATAGCAATTCCAACAGAAAGTTAATCAGAGCAAGTTTCGATAAGTAAGTTAAAAACAGGAAGAGAAAAGAAAAAATATTTTGAAAAAACAGGCATAAAAGATATTCCGAGTTTAGTCTTTAATTGAAAGTCGAGTGAAACATCAGACTTCTCGTGAAAAGATTAAAGTTACTTTGAAACAATAATTTGTAAAGGAATTGCCTTCAATAAGATCAAAGTTTAATTATAAATAAGCAATTCGTAAGCAAATAGCTGTTTTCATGAAGAAAGAACAAGAGAATTCAATAATACGTTGACAGATGATATTTTTCAAATAAATTAATTAACAAATGTATTGTATTCAATAATTGCTCCTTTAATTAAAATCAGCCAACATCACTAAAGCAGACTCATCTTGTTGGACACTACCGCTAGCTGCTTCAGCTTATCCTGGAGACAGTCCACTCGTCTCGCCTACTCCTTCCTTAGCATGATGAACCCTCCCTTCAACTCGTGCCCATTTTCGCTCACATCGGCCTCGCTGATAGTGAAGACTGCTTGAATAGCCCGGAAGTCGACGTTGATATAATACTTTGCCAGTACGGTTAAAATGTTCGCAGCAGTCGCACTCCGAACTCTTCCTTTCGCTGTTGACTCAGTCTCCGCAAGTGAGCCAATGTAATTGTCCACGGCTAGGCCAAGCTCTTTGAGGTCCTCTCGTTTTCCGGCGTCGCCAATCTTTTCGAGGAGGGCTCTGCCCGTAATCTGCCTACCATAAAATTTACTTTGACATTCTTTTCGATGTATCGGGCGAGGAGAAGAGAGAGTTGAAGATAGTCTCCGTTGAGGAGGAGAGCGGTGGCGTATTTGTCAACCAATTTGGGGTTTTATGCGATGTTAGTGGTAAAAGGATTCGTCTCATAGTCGTGGAGGAGATTGACCAAGGTTTGTGGTGATTTGCCGTCGATGACCAGTGTGTATTCCTGATCGATGAGGGCAGTCATGGCTTAGCTTCTGGCACTGACGTTGATTGCCTGATTAGTTTGCATATTGGAATAAGTAATTTAATATAAATATCTTGTTAAAACCATTTATGATTTATACATTTATAGATTTAAGATCAATTTCTCTGATTTTTTCAAGGAATTTTTAAAGACAATATTTATATATTTTAAGTAATTTTAAAATGAGAAATATATTAACTAAAGGCGTAACCATTTTGAAATATGATATTATTGATTTACCCTTGATTTATGAACTAAAATATCTTTTATCAAACTATTGATACCAAGATTAACATATGTATTTATATTCGCCATTATCTTCATAGAATCAAATCTTAAAGTTTTATATTTTTTATCATGCGACATCAACCTCTCCTCTGCCAAAGCAACTTTCAATGTCATCAAAGATGTTTGCTGATTAAAATAGTAAAACACTGCAAATGATAATATATTTATTCCTCTCTACTAATTTACTTGATTATTATTGTAAATTATTTGTAGGTCTTGAACACCAAAATTAAGGATAAATGGAAAAAGTATTGGTTAATCTATAATTGTTGCAAAAATGTAAAACTTGAACCTTCTTGAAAATAGATTCAGTGGATATATTGATTTCAAACTCAGTGATGGCAAAATCTCAGATTTTATTGAAACACCCGATAAGGTAAGAGTTTTCTTTTAGTATGGAGGAAATTAAACAATAAAAAGCCTTTCAGATCAGCATCAATTAATTACAGGACATCCATTAAAGCTCCAATCTGGTGATGTCTCATTACCTCTTGATATGCCTATCAGGGAATTGACAGAAACCGCAAACAGTAGGAAGGTGCTTTAAACCATCATCAACAAAATTGAAAAAAATGAAGATATAAAAGATTTACAGTGTTTTGACATTTCAAAACCAGAGCAAAAATAAACCTTCGCTATTTTCAAAAAGCATATCAAGCAGCTCCAGCCTTCCCCTCCAAGTTATGAATGCTATGAATGCAAGATAACAGCAATTAATATTAGGGATAAAAATATTTAATCTAACATTAGTAAAAATTCTATCCCTTTCAAAATTTTGGAAGAAACTACTTTTTTGGATATCATAAAGCATGTAAATAATATTATTGGGTAAACTGTTTTCCCATTTTAAATTCGAAGTGAGGGAGGATTTAACATTAGAGAAAAATAGTATAGTCAAGCCCTCAAAAAGTTAGGGTTAAAACTTAAGTCTTATATCTTTGATTATCCTTTTGCTATGCCCTATGAATGTTAATTATTAATTGATCTAAGATAAAACAAGCCTTTAAAATTAGAATACACCATTACAAACTAAACTACCATCAACAGCATGATAGACTTTATTGCTGCCAAAACAAGATTTCAGACAAACAATTTTAGAATTACAGACTTAAACAATAAAATTTTAGTATCTGACATTGATGACTATAACAAAAGTTTAATATCAATGGGCTTATATGAAAAGCATTTTGTTTTCAAGATTGTGTCAGAAAACTGTTACTTCAGATCTACAACTCAGTTATTTGCCAGCTCCCAACAGTAAATTAAAACTACAAAAATAAAAGATGTAAGCATGGCAACACAATAAAAAATAATGGGATACAACATTTAAACGGCTGAGAAATAGTTCTAAAATATTTCAAGCTTTATCTAAATAAAAAATATCTATAAATACTATGAGATCAAACTTACAAAACAATTAAATAGTGATTAAGAAAATCAGTTGAAAATTTAATAGTTATAAGAATAATAATCTTCAGAGTCATCTTAATAGGTATAACATGAATAAGGAAAATCATAACTGTAAATCTTTGAATAAAGAGAAAAGAGGAAAAGGCAGAGATCGAAAAAGAAGAAAGGAAAAGGTGAAAATAAAAGAAAAAATAGAAGGAATGGATAAAGTAAAAAAAGAAATTAAAGAAAAAAAAGACAAGCAGAATGGGAGATTCTAAAACAAAAGGAGGATTAACAATAGTCGGAGAAAAGGAAAGTTTAATTGGTTAAATCATAACGAAAAATGGAAAGCTAAGTAGTAAAATAAGAAAGGAGGAGACAATTAATCAAATAAAAACAGTAATTGAAGGAGTTTCTTTAACAAAAAATCACCTTAGAGTGCAGTGGTGATGTATTAATCCTCAAGACCGGAAATAATATCTAATGGATCAGTGCTCGATCATTAGAAACTGGATATTCGGTTTGTGGATTTGATCGAAAGCTTAACCCAACAATATTCAAAGTAAATTCAATTTGTGAGGTCAAAATAGAAGAGCCTGAAAGCTTTTATTCTTTTGAAGTGATGCCCAGTCATACTTTTTCCGCAAATCAGATTATTTGTCATAATAAAGATAGCATCGTGATTGATGCGTATATGATAAATGGAAACAGTATATCTAAACAAAATTTTTCAGTCTACCGAGACAATAAGCTTGGTGATATTTTTGGAAACAAAATGTGTCAAATAGGTGATTTAACTTTGAACAACAAACTTACTTTCGGGGATTATCAACTGTAAAACTTCAAATGTTTATTTGTATTTTAAAATATAAATAACAACCTGAAGGAATATATTGTGTCTGAATGGAGGTCAAACAGCAAATAATTTTCAAATTGGGGATCATCGGATAAAAATAAATGGGAAAAATAATATCTCGGTCTTTACGGAGGTAGAATAGTTCAAATTTCACAGTATCTGAATACTTTAAACAACTCTCAAAAAATGGCAAATCTTTTAGTGGCACCAAAAACTAATCTTCTTAAGCTTGATTTTCACAGTAACATTCGCCCAAAGTATATTATCTATGAAGACAAAGTTAATGCTTAATACAGTAATATCTCTGTTCCTCCCCATATAGTGCAAAATGCATCAAATTTCCTGAATCAGAAATAAGTTTTTCCCATATACTTGTATACTCGAAACGAAATCTATGGTGAATTAAATAGATATTTGAGATAGAAAGAGGAGAGCCATCCTCTTAAAGAGAAATGGCTTACTTTTACAACCACAATTTCAAATAGTTTAAAGAAATTGCCAAATTATCGAGGAACCACTTACAGAGGAATGTCAAATATTAAAATATAATACGCTTTTCTATTAAACAAAAAATTGACACAAGAAAACGAAAGTTATACTATTTTTAGTGGCTTTACTTCCACGTCGAAAAATATAGCGACTGCTCAAGGATTCTGCTCAAATGGTGTGGTTATTACTCTAAAATTATTAAAGGGAAAAGAAGTGCAAAGATTTTCAGCCTATTCTGGTTAGGATGAAGTGTTAGTTGAGGCATTTACTTACTTTGCAATTAATCGCTACAATATCCATTCAAACCCTCAAACAATGGAACTTGAGGAGATACCCATGCCAGAAACAACTAATTAAAAATTGGTCTTTTGGGTTGATGATGAGCCGCAAAATAATCGAGGACTTGCTCAATCTATGATGGTCAAGAATATTTAAGTTGTTTAAATTATCAGTACACGCATCATGAGGATTATCCTTAGGGAATTTTTCTGGATTTTTAAAATGATGGGCAAGAAAATAGTGATTGTATCAGATATGGCACGCTTTGAAGATGGAGCTTGGAACTCCTCAGCAGGAGTCGACCTATTTGAACTCATCTACAATAAATTCGGATTATCGAACAAAGCAATAATCTATACTGGCAACAAAAGCGTGGGCGAATAGAAAGTGAAAAGCAGAGGCATTACCTCAAATCAATGGTTTGTCACAGATAACGGCCAGTAGGTTTTAAGATAAGTTGATAAGGAGTTTGAAAGGATGTGATTAATTGAGTTTAATTTTTAAGATAGTATGTTTTGATTATTGTGTTTAATTTTATAGTAATATGAATACAATAAAGATTAAATGCCAAACTATAATAAAATATTAGAACATAAACTATCAAAGTAATGGGGCATAAACAGAAAAAAAACAGTCAAGAAACAGTCTATTTTACAGAAACTCTATATGTGCTCGTCTTCCTGTCATGCGGTCAAGTGTACCTACACAATGGTCCACATCAAACCATACCTCCACTCTCTCAAGTTTTCTAATTCGCTGTTTAATATTAAGGCATATCTGTCTCGTCATTTCCTTCAGATTTTATTCCTATAGCCGTGAGGATTCATAAGGCACAAAATCATCCTATCGCGAGCTGACGGCCACAAATTTATTAAACCACGACAACCCCTCACAAACTGATAAATTTTGCAGGGTGATGTCTTGAGTAATCTCATTCCTTTCACAGTTTAATTGCTTTAAATTTTTATTTTTCTAAAAATTTGTGAGAAACCAAATGCCTGTTTTGACGAGAGGGTTGGAAGCATCACAAATACCTGCATGAGGAGAAGCAAAGGAAATGAATAAATTCATTAAGTCTTTATATTTCTCCAAATATTTAATAGCCTCACGAGCCACAATTCCACCAAGAGAGTACCCTATAAAGTTGATGTGCTTGTAGGTGTTGTGAGTTTTCATCAACTCGGTCATTACTTCATCCGCCACCATTTCTCCTAGTTTTTCTATAGGTTTATCCATATAATCCTAGATTGATTTAATCAGCAGCCCATGACAGCAGGGGTTGTAAATGTTCATAAAATTACGAGCTTTTTACAAATCCACACTGCTGCCTTGATACCCATGAACGAAAACCACAAGAGAGTCAATATCTCCCGTTGGTTTGTTGATGATTTCCTGAGGATTGCGATTTTAGATGATGAGAAAAGGGTGATAGAGATCCATATCCTCATAAACATTGAGAATGCTCAAAATATCCTCTCTCTTTTTGAGAAATCTTTGCCTTTGTTATTCACGCTCCCCATGGTTAATAACTGAGTAAGTAAGCAGCCACATGGCTTTGGTATGCTGCTGATTTGAGACATCAAGTGCTGCTAATTGATCTATTAGCTGGCAATTGATTGAGAGGAGCAATTAAGCAACCTGCTCCCATAAATATTTTACATTTCTGATAATCTGGTGTGATTCCTAAATGGAAGATATAGTACCTGATAAATAAGCATAAACAACTCTGAGACATCTTAAGTTTAATACAACTCCATCAGTTCGTTTTCTCGACGGAAGTTATCGGTTTTAATCCATTAAAGTTCGTCTAGTTGTTTGCCGTCGGATGTGATTGAGCTACCTAGTGTGGTGTTAAAAAATTTAAACTTTTGATATATCATGCACAGTTTTCTATACCTCATCACCTTTTACGTTATCATCCTCACATAAAACTATTAGCTTGTTTCATGAAACACCTCACGGAATAGCTTGTTTTTTTCCATTCCTAGCCCCATTTCTCTCTCAAATGCTTGGTGATGTCTGACCTACCGAGTTCGAATATCCATCTCATTAAACTATAGTAACTGGTAGTCATTGATTCTTATTTTCTCCCCCATAGATTGAGAGATTAGATAGATGTCTGAAAAAGAAAAATAGTCGACATCGTCAAAAAGGATTCGTTTAAAAGTATTGAGAGATGTAACACCATTAATGTATATCCTTCGACGATCAGAAATGCTGACTTTACGAGTGAGGTCTTGTGCTGCATCGCGCTACTGCTTTTTAAGACAGGTGCAAACGAGTTAGAAATCGATGTAGGTCTTATACTACTGTCCGTACACATACTCGAGTTTAAAAATGCAAGCTGTATTGAATATGATCTTTTCTTCGCTAAAAGTAACATAAAAACTGCGTGTTTATTAATTTACTGTTCGCTTTAGTAGTAGGATTCTCTCTCGTTAACGCATGCTCTTTTGTTCTCTTCCTTCTTCGCCTATTTCCCCTCGATCAGCACCGGAAATCCCTTAATAGTGTTGCCAGTCTGTATATCCTATGCGGTTAACTTGATTCTAAGAGAGTAATGTCCCTTGGAATAGAAACTGAGCACGTTGAAGGATTTGGGGAAGATAAAAAATTAAACAAGTTCTTTGACTATCATTCGAATAATATTTAAAATGACTATCAAGAATATTATAATTTGCGTTTACTCCGCTTTTCCTTCACCTGGGTTGGTGTAGTAGCCACTTTTACCTTCGATTACGCAAGAGAACGGATGGGTGACGTATTCATGCCGCTATAAGGTTGTGGAGGAGAAGACTGAGCTTGAGTTCTGTATTGGGCAAGTTGAGATTATTTGACGTTTGATTGACTGTATTGACTCGCTTTCATCTGAGTGCTTTGAATCTCAGCAACTTGCTACTGAGCTGTAATAAACTTGCCTGCTTTGAAAAATCCGCTTAACGTTTCTCTCTGATTGAATAGGTAACGTCCCTTACCATAGAACTCATCTCTCTCCCACCTTCCGTCATATTAATCCCCATTTGCAAAGACAATCCTGCCATTTCCGTATTTAAGGTCAAACTGATACTCTCCCTCATAATAATCGCCAGTCGTATATTTATAAATGCCCTTTCCATGTTTAAGCCCCCTGAGGAATTATCCCTCATACGTATCTCCATTAACATAATAATAAATGCCCCTGCCTTCTTTTTAATTTTTTCTCCACTAGCCTTTGTAAATACTACCATCTCCAAATTTATACACTCCCTCTCCGTCGAATCCGTTATGTTTCCATCCTCCCTAGTAGTATTTAGTCTTAATAGTCCCTTCCACAAATTTATCTGAGACCCATAGTCCTTCTGCTATCATTTAGTCGTTAAAATACAGCTTTCCTAGCCCTTATCGTACTCCATCTTACCATTAGCCAACATATTTTTATCCATTTGAGTAAATTTGTTCTCCTCCTCCGTTTTTCTGATTCATGTCCCAATCCCCATGATAAAAATTGCCATTAGCATAATACATTTTCCCTACCCCCACCTTTTCTCCATTCTAAAGCTACCCCTCATATCTTTATCCATCAGAGTGGATGTATATACCTTGCCCATGATAATTATCATTTTACCAATCGCCTAAGTAGACAGACCCATCTGCAACATGCAGTACTCCCTGTCCCTCTTTGCTTTGCTGTTGCAATTCCCCAATATAGATAGATCCATCCTCGTAGTTAATCTGTTGAATATTGCGATTTCTGGCTAATGATTCTGGATTGGACAGATAATACGCTGATATTCCTTGATGATGGTTTCTTTCTCATTGGCAAGAAATTGCTGGCTTGATAGTTCATTAGCCTTTCGTCTACTCTTATACATCTTAATTATTGCAAGCAGCCAGACATTTAAAATATTGATAATTGTACAAATCCTATTCGAAGTTTAATCCATTCATTTATGGATATATATCATCTTCATCAGAGGAAGAAGAAACCTTTGGTTATATCTCCCTCGATGACGTTCGCTTGAATCGACTCGCCTACCAGTGTTGCCAGTTTGTCAGCGCATTGCATGCATGCAGGTACCTTGACAGCTCCTTGCCAGTTATAATAGTTAAAAGTCTGTTCAAAAGTAAATTGGGCCAATGACTCCTGTGTCACGCTTGATTTGTTATGCACCACAATATATTGTGTTGGTGTGCATGTCCCTTGGGTAACTTTTTGTGAGGCTATATGGAAATCATAAGTGTCAATGGACAGCTAATCGAAGATGCAACTGCCTGAAGGGGGGTTAAATACTTTGGGAGCAAATTTGCCTCCTGAGTATCCTCCTGAAGCCTCCTCAAAAAATCTTGTGTTAATTTTTTTGTTTACTGTCAAGTAAACAAGCTAAGGTTTGTAATTTTAATTTTTAGTTTTTTGACCAATTTTGAGGATGATTTTATCGAGGGCCTCAAGTTCATTTGGAATTTGCCTTTTTATTTGAGGGATACTCAATCCTTATCTATAAACAATGATCAGTTATGGACCATTTTTATTTTATTTGACGTAGAACTTGGCCCAATTCTCAAAGATAGTTTAGAAGTCCTTTTGTGGAATGTCCTCTTTAGTTTTAAAACCAGCTTTACAATAACTGATGACTTTAGTGCATTAAGAATTAAGAGTGCCAACAAAAGCCAATGTAAATCCCCTCTTTCCTTTGGAAATTGAGAAAGCTCCATACATCATTTTTTTTTTTTGGAAATACTAACTTTTCTTCTGGACTTACCAAGCAATTCCACCCATTTTTTGATTCATTTGAATGAGAATCATGGAGGCAGCAGAGATGGGGTTACCTTTTTGCTTTCTGCTGACTGTTCTCTTCCTCACAAATTGACTGGGAAGTTGGAGATCACATGTAATGAATCTTTTAAGCTCTCCATAGTATCTTTATTCTTGTGGACTTACTAATAATACAATGATTTGAGGCTTTCCATTCTTTTTTATGTCCTCATTGATTTAGGTTTTCCACGAATTAATATTTTGCCCACACGTTATAAAACCAGGTGCAGCTACTTTTATCCCAAAGGCATTAGACGCCTCTTGGAGGAGACCCACAAAATCATCTGCATCATTGTCATCATATTTAGCATTTTTTCCTTGAGAATAGACTAATACCCAGTCTTTTGGATCTATTGATACTTTAAGAGAGTCCTTAAACCTAAAAGATCCTTCTTTTGGCTTATAGTTCTGAGTGCGCAATCTAATGTCTGGTTCAAATAGTTGATAGCCTTCCAGTTTCAAGGGAGCATCTATTCTAATATCGTTTCCTGTTAACGTTTATCTAATTACTTCAATTTCATCAATTCTTTCCTTTGGGGTCAGTCGAGTATAAGGTGCTATTTCCCTCATAGTGCTGAAATTTGACCTTTGCTCATCACTCATTCCAGTCAAAGCTACGAGTTATGGAATTAAGAATCCTTTAATCTCTGTTTTTTATATACTGCCGTTACTGATATATTTTTTATCAGTTCGAAGGCAAACTTAAATCAAAGGCTGGTTTAAGGACTTAATTTTGATTCCATAATTTTATTAATAATATTTAGCATAAGTTATCTTGCCAGCTCTCTTCTCATGGAAAAATTATGATTTTGCAGTTTGAGAGTAGTCTACTTTGAGAATTTTGTATGTTCTATAACGACCATACCGAGTGATAACAGTAGCACCCACAAAGGCCTTTGCTTAGTCTTGGGAAAGTCTAGACAATTATTCCAAGAAATTGGATGATCTCAAGACTTTAGAGCAAACATCTATCTGAAGTGTCAAGCCTTTAGTTAATTTACAGAGAGTAAATTTAAACCCTCTCAGCACATTGAGTCCGACTTAATGAACCTGAATTTCTTTCTTATCAAAATATTTGCCTCTTGTGATCTCATCCATATTCTTATTTCTGAGTTTTTCCTTTAGTTTGTTATTAAATATCTGAAAGACCATCTTCAGTCCATCAGGCGTTTTTACTAAATCTGCAGTATTTAGTGATTTGGTCGGCTTTATCAGCACTTAGAATTTGTGAGTCACCTCTTAATATTTGAATTAGGTTTTTAGAGTAAGGGGGATCTTGAGATTTTATTCTGCCCATACCATATTTCCAGCTGCAGTAATGTAACCTATTTTCTCTTTGAGAGTTTTTTTTAGACTTCGGATCACCTGAAACAGTAATTACTTAGAGTCCTGCGAAATTTAAGGCGTCGTCTAAAAAGTAAATTGATAAATCGAAGCATTCTTCGATCCCAGTTTGATCTCATAGTAATTTGACAAAAAGTTTCTTCTTTGACTGGCGGGTAACTTAATGACAACCCCAGGCTGCCGCTGTGGAAGTTGATAAATATGAAATTGCTCCGGCTCCATATTAAAAATAATAGTTGATTCAATAAAATATGAATTTATGTACTGTTTATGCTCCGAAATATCAAAATTTGCTTTTCTATAACACCATCATAAGATTTAAGGTCTTTTCATTTGCTCTTTGTTTATTGTTATCGTTTGTCGACGAAAAGAAAATTATTGATTGATTGTCTCTGAAAATTTAAAAAGAAAATGGTATTTGCGCTCGTATTAATTTAAAAATACAATACTGAACGTTTCACAAGTATTAAATTTTTACGAAAACCTCAAGAGATATTAACCAATATCCCCTTATCTGTTGTGATTTTATTTGTAAATTTCGAAAATAAGTAATAAAATGCGATTTTAAACAGCAAATAAGATGACAAGTATAAAAGACATCAGTAGACGAGACTTTTAAGATGATTCCTTTCTATTACTGACTTAATAATCTCTTTTATTCAATACTTTAATGAGTGGATGGTGAAGAATTAATAAAAATGTATTTACTTTATAAAAAGTAAAAGAGAGAAAATTTATATTTTTTATGATTCCTAATAATGATTTGTATTAATAATTTATCACTTTTAAATCTTAGGAAGATGCCATAGTACCAATAATATATATGAATTACATCAATATTGATGAGATGGTATTTAATTTTATTAAAGAGTAATCCAAGGTGAAAAACCAAATGGATCGATAGTGGATTAGTTTTATTTCCATACTTTTTGCGGAGAAAATCTACGAAGCCTCTTATCCATATAGCTTTTGCTCATCTAATTATGTTTAGTTTTAACAGGGGATAAACTTAAAGTCTGGATCTTAAAATTATGCTTATCCTTCACGGGAAGAGTCATCAAGGGATTATACCGCTGGTTTGTTCGAACCGTCAGCGATTTTAGTTCCACCACGTTGCTGGTAGACATTTTCTCCTTTATTTCGAATATGATGGTATGCAGATTCTTTTGATATCTTAGTCTTTCGCTTTGAAATCGATCGGTTTTAAATTTTATCCTATCGGGAATAACCGCAGGCAGCAGGCCATCTTTATTTTTACGTTTGAAATATTGCTGGGTTGTACTGACTACTTTGAGAGATTCATTAAGTTTTGCTTTTAGCTCTTCCAATTGCTGATGCTCTCGTTCGACTTTAAGAGAATATTACCGTCGGCTGTGCATATATTGATCTAATAGCTTGTTTATATATTTAATTGGTATATTTTGCTGAAAGTTTTATATTAATACAATTATTCCTTCGATACAGTTTTTACTAAATCCAATCATATAATTCATTAACTATCAATTATCGTAGATAAGCTTATAGAAGGGATACAGCCAGTTTACCTTACTATTTACGCAGTAATCTGTGAGAGGAATTCCAAATTAGGTCTTGCGGCCAGCATGGTGCACTTTTATCACCAGCATCATTTCGTATATATCAAACCGAGTCCATATTTCTGTAGCAGTATTTTTTTTTATGGAAAAGGATTAAGGATGATTCTCATCCTTAAAGGAAAATAAACCTTCAGGAGCTATTACGACGTATCTGAGCTCCCAGTTTCCTAAAAATTGTGATTTTTTATAGATAAATCCATTGATATAGGGGTCCTTAATACTCACATTGTTAAACTTGCGTTCAGATATATATGAATGCTTTAGATTGCAATTTTTAAGAGCTAATTTTAATGTTACTATTTTGGCAAACCAGAAATATTGAAGAGGGTAATTTAAAAAGGTAGCTTGATGATCAAGAGAGAAAAAGATGCCATCGGATAAATGACTCAGTTTTAGCTTGCGAGAGTTAAAAACAGAGGTTTCTTTTAGTAATTTAATCTTTTAGAGCTAATTTAGCGGGACTATTCTTTCGGGAAGTTTAAGTATAAAGTTATCAATAATGGCAACTCCCTTCTTTCCTTCAGAGGTGAGACTATAATATACCTCACCTTCCATTGCAATTTTATCATTTTTATAGGGAGAGCTAGTTACCATATCTTAGGTATATTGTTCTGGTAGTGATGAAAAATTAGGTTATTATTTTTATTAAGAATTAAGGACCTCGGCTTAAATATATTGAATTTTTTATTTTTATTTTTATTTCTCTTATCGTTAAATTTATGCTTGGATGTATACTTTTTTTTAGAATAAAGATATTTAAGACTCACCTAATTTATTGTCGGTTATTTGAAACTGTGCTGCGAAAGGCTAAGAAAAAGATACATAGTTAGGGGAAACATGTTTAAGCTTGGGTGAGATAGAAAGATTTTTGTTACGATTAATAAATTGTTATTAAGTAAAGATCTAAGTTGTCATAAGTGGAGAAGGCGAGGGAGAAGAGGTGACGTCAATTGAAAAAGTTTAAAATGGAGTATAAGGAGTTTAAGGTTGTTTAGAAGATTAGAAGATTGGTAGCATATTAGAAATAAAATGTTAATGAAGGCAAACTGAATCGCTTGAAAATAATTAGTTTACATGTATTTAGGCAACAGTTTAGACCTCCACTTAGCTCACTTCAACTGCATCCACTGTAATCTGTTAGTTTACTTGTATTTAGGCAACAGTTTAGACCTCCACTTAGCTCACTTCAACTGCATCCACTG